>ENA-OQET01001421-OQET01001421.1-human-gut-metagenome-genome-assembly--contig:-NODE-1421-length-10610-cov-3.714395_pt1 | contig 10610 bp, 18 predicted proteins | sample MGYA00242800_ERZ504645 | MGnify/ENA primary metagenome ERZ504645 (study PRJEB26092, sample SAMD00036308) | human gut metagenome | host: Homo sapiens | study: EMG produced TPA metagenomics assembly of... | reverse complement strand
GTAGAAAATGGAATAACTTCTCCATTATATTCTTCATTTTTAAAATCTTCTACATGTATATCTTCACCTTGTTGATCTTGTAAATCAACAATATTTTTAGCTGCTTCAACATCGATTCCTAATTTAGCGTTTTTCTTTTTAATTTCTTTTCTTATTTCTTGCTTTCTACTAGCCATACATACACGCTCCTTTTACGCTTGTAATCAAGTTTAATTATATCAAATAATTGTGATTATTAAAAGCAAAATTTAAATATCCCTACTTAAAATAAAAATCTAGAGATTATCTCTAGATTTTTACGACATGTTTTGCCTGCATACCGCGTTCGCTTTGATATAATTCAAACTCAACTAATTCGCCTTCATTAAGTGTTTTATATCCATTTTGAACAATTTGGCTATAATGAACAAAGACATCTTTTCCTTCTCCTCGATCAATAAATCCAAATCCCTTTTCGGCATTAAACCATTTGACTCTTCCTTGCACTTTCATCATCCTTTCCTTGTCTATTTCAGTATATTTAATATTTTATAAAAAAGTTATCATTTTCATTCGACAAATAAATTTTACGTGTCATTTATAACAAAAAAATGTCTCTCTATTGTCAAATAGTTCACACTATTTTACATATTTGTTGAAAAAAGTAATAAAAAAACATTTCTAGCAAAAGCATAAAGCTTACCCTTACTATTGGTTAGTGGTTTTCTTAGTGTCTACAATAGAATTGATTATTTTTTAAAATAATCAATATGAGGGCAAGCCAATACTAATGCTTTTATTTGTTTAGGGTGATATTTTTCTACTTGCTGAAATGCTGCTTGTAAAGTATTTGATGAAGTCATCACATCATCAAATATTAAAACATTCTTCTTATAAAGAAGATTTCCCTCTTTAATAGATAATATTTTCTTTACTTGGCTTCGATCTTTTTGTTTTGTCTGTTTGTAGTCTTCTTTTTTATACAAACCTGTAAAAATATGTTGAGAAAATGTCTTAACAATTTCAACATTAGGACAAAAGCCACGTCTTTTATTATCTTTTTGACTACTAGGAATAACAACAATGATATAATTTTTGTAGGTCCTTTTTAATTCTTGAAATGATTCTATAAAACAATCTTTTAAAGCATAATCATCTAATGCTTTATATTGAAAAAGGAGTTGTCTAAAAAAATCATTGTATTCATATAAAACCTTGACATGATATCCTTGAATCCTTATATCACTATTTATTATTTTAAATTTTCTTATACAGCTTAAACAAAGAGAAGAATTATTCACCAAGTGAAAAAGATCTTGTTGTTGATTTAACTCTTTATGGCAGATAAGGCATTGCTTTGTTGAAGATCCTTGATACATTCTTTAATAGCCTTCGTTTGTCTATTTGTATAAATGATAATATCTCCATTTGTATAGGGTACTTTTCGCCCTGTTCGCCCTGCTATTTGAATAAGTGTTTCTTTATCAAAAAGGGGATGTTCACCATGTAAAATAATAACTTGTACATTTTCAACAGTCATTCCTCTTTCTAAAACTGTTGTACATACAATAACATCTATTTCATGGGATTTAATCATTTCTAATGATTGATGAATATTTTTTTCTTTTGATGTAGCACAGTGACTTTTAATAGAAAAGAATTTAAGAAATTTTTGTACTTGTCTTGTCATTTCAATACGTGGTACAAAAAGAAATACCGGTTTTTTATCTTTTTGATACTTTTTTAATTGATAAACAAGATGACACAACATCATAAAGTTTCCCATTACCTTACAAGTAGGAATTGGTAATGGTTGATGATGAAATCTTTGTAAGACTTGTACATCTCCACTTTCAATCGTTGCAGACATAAACACATAATTTCCCTTTATACTATTCATTAATATATTTTCCAAAACTTCATTATCACGATATGGAAAAGCATCATACTCATCTAAAATCAATAAATCAAACATTCGTGGATACCGATACAGCTGATGTGTTGTACAAATAATAAATTGTCCTTCTAAACACTCTGTATGTCCTCCATAAACAAGAATGGGCTGAATATTAAAAAATTGTTTTTGAATTCTCTTTGCTAATTCTATAACCAATTCTTTTCTTGGCATCGTCAAACAAACATGATGTCCTAAATTCAATGCATATTCAATGACACCATAAACCATTTCCGTCTTACCTGCTCCTGTTACTGCTTTTAATACTGTATTTTGATGATTTTGATATCTTTCTATCAATAATCTTGAAGTTCTTTCTTGTTCTAAGTTTAATGAATAATTTAAATGATAGTATATTTTCTTTTCATTTTTAACAGATTTTAAGTTAACTGTCTTTGTAGAAAAAGCAATACATTTTCTACAATAAATACGCCCATTGTTTTCAAAAAAATATTGAACATCTTCATTTTGACATCTCGAACATTTCATCTTCTTCACCTACATCTATTTTAATACATTTTACAAAATAATTCGTCTCGAATTTGTTTCAAATTTGTCTCATTTTTGTCTCAAATTTGTTTCACATTTGTCTCACGATTTTTTCAATAAAATCATTTTTGTATTTCTTAGAAATTAGGAATAACTTGTTTATTTTTAGTGATACAATTCATTCCTTCTATTCTCTCAAACATATTTTTAAATTAACAATATAGCTTTCGATGCAACGCAAAAAGAATCATCTATTGTAAAGCTATTTTCTTTTTTAAAACTGAGATAATTTCTTTTTTGTCATATCATTTTGATGAATCATAACATGGTGTTGATAAGCTTCTATATAAATAATGTCTTCATAAGGTATTTTGTGAACTTCTTTTTTAAACTGATAAATAAATGTCTTAGAATGTTGATGTAATAAAATGCAATCAAGTATTTTATATATTTCTTGTTGATCAAGCGGCTTTAATAAGTAGTGCATCGCTTGTACTTGATAACTTGCTATCCCATAATGTGTATTTTTTGTTTGAAAAACAATCGGTATTGATAAATCCTTTTTTCTTAAGATCTTTGCAAATTCAAAACCATTGATATGTTTCATATCTAATTCTAAAAATACAAGATCACAGTTTTTTAAACATTTTGGTAATTGATAATAAAGCTGTTTATACCAATGAAAATAGATTTCTTGTTGTTTTTCTATACCCCATTTTTCAATAATCGATTTTAAAAAAACATAATCTTTTAAATTATTTTCTCCAATAAAAATATTCATTTAATCACCTCTTTATCAGTGTATATTATTTACAATCTACTCTATGATTTTAGAACAAATTGGACTAAAAAAATCGCCGAAGCGATTTATTGATCTTGATATACTTTTTTTAATGCATCTTCAACACACTCTGGCACTAAGCCTGTAAGTGGCTTATGATAACTAGCTATTTCTTTAACGACAGATGATGAGATAAAAGAATGTGATGGCTTTGTCATTAAATACATTATTTCTATTTGACTATTTAAATATTGATTAGATTGTGCATATTGTAATTCATAATCGAAATCTGTTGTTGAACGTAAGCCACGGATAAGCACTTGTCCATTGACTTTTTTTACATAATCCATAAAAAGTTCATCTGTTGAATCAACAATTACATTTTTTTAAATGAGCTGTTGCTTTTTTTTAAAAAGTTCTTTTCTTTGTTCAATCGTAAACAAACCTACTTTTGTTGGATGAATAGCTACCGTTACATATAATATGTCAAATATCTTTGCAGCACGTTCAATAATATCTAAATGTCCATTTGTAACTGGATCAAACGATCCATTATATACAGCAATTTTCTTCATGATTTAATCCTCATAATAAAAAATATTAAGAGTTGTAATTCCATACTCTTTTCTTTTATTTAACTCAATTCCTTCTATTTCTTTAAACTCAACTTCTTTTAATTCTTCTACTACAATACACGCTTGTGGATTCAACATTTGATGATCAACTAAATATTGAAGAATATCATCAACAAGATCTTTTCCATAAGGTGGATCTAAAAAAACATAATCAACTTTATACCTTTTTCATACAAATATTTTAAAGCTTTTTTATAATCCATTTTCAAAGGAAACAATTTTCCAATTTTAAAAGAGAAAAATTTTCTTTAATTGTTTTAAAAGCTTCGTATTGATGATCCACACTATAAAGTGTATCACATCCTCTAGAAATAGCTTCTATTCCAAGTCCACCACTACCTCCAAATAAATCTAATACCGTTCCTCCTTGAAAATATGGCCCAATCATATTAAAAAGGTTTTCCTTATTTTTATCTGTTGTCGGTCTTGTTAATTGACTCTTAGGAACTTTTAATTGTCTTTTTTTATACTTTCCTGCAATCACTCTCATAATTTATACCCTGATGTATCTAATGAATCACTAATATCTTTAAAAACAATTTTTGTAACTTCATCGAGTAATTCATTGATTTTATAATAACTTTGATAATATTTTTGAATGTTTTCATTTTGTGACATTCTTTTTCTTACTTCATTTAATTCTTGTCTTTTCTGTGTCAAATCAATATATTTTTCAAACTTTTTTCAAATCATCTAATTCTTGTAAAAGATTTTGATAATTATCTAATAATTCTTTTGTTTCTTGATTTAATAATTTTAAAGATTGCTCTTTAAATTGTAGATAGCGCTTATCTTCTTTGATAGCATCTATTAAATCATATATTGTTTCATTCATTGTAACATCTCCAACATACTCATTAGTATTGATATTCTTTCTAGCTTTTCTAAAACTGTACTTTGTTTTTTTTGATGTATTTCATCTAATAAATCATCATATTTTTCTGGATAATGACATAATGTAACATACCAAACAGGATGCTTACGTATATAATCTAAAACATCTTCTTTCATTATTTACCTTCTTTATTTTTATCTAAAAGATTAGAAACAATTCCTAAAACTTTTTCGATTGATTGCAAAGAAGAAGATAATGCTTCCAAATCGACATTTTTGATAATTTCTAAAACATTCATATTTTCTATTGGATGTTCCTTATACGGTTTGAAAAAATGATCATCTTCTCCATACATTGTATAGATTTCATATATTTCTTGCCAAGTATAGCGATGATTTAATACATCTTCTTTAATACTTGGTATTGTCTTTAAAAAAGCTTTAAACTCTTTTAAATTATCCATCAAATCACCTAATATATCATATGAAACATTTATAATTGTGTGTCTGTTTTTTCTAGTTGTTCTTTGTTGAACTTGGAAATAATTGCTTGGGCAATACCTATTGCTATTAAAGCAGCAATCGTTGAAGATCCCCCAGATGATACTAATAATAATGGAACACCTGTCATTGGAATCAATCCTGAAACGCCACCTAAATTAACAAATAAATGTAACATAAAATATGAAGCTATTCCTATCAAAATAACTCTTGATTTATTATTTTGAATTTGATCTGCATATTTTAATAATCTAAAAATAATAATAGCTGTTGGAATAATCATTAAAGCCAACCCAAAAATACCAAGTTCTTCATAAATAATGGCCCCTATAAAATCATTATGTGCCTCTGGAATATAATCATATTTTTGAATAGAATTTCCTAATCCAAGTCCAAAAATACCACCATCTGTAAAAGCAATCAAAGAATTGACAAGTTGCCATGAACTATCATAAATATTTTCTATTTTTAATGGTTTTAACCAAGAATCAATACGTTGTAATTGATATCCCTGTAAAACAGCTGTGATTAAGAATCCTAAAATAATAACCGCTACAGCTAAAGCAATCCAAACGAGTTTTTTATATTTTTTATAATAATCTCTTGGTGTTGACATAAAACAAATAAAACAAATTGCTGCTAGAATAAGAGAACTTCCTAAATCCTTTTGTACAATAACTCCTATTCCAAATGCAAAAACCATAAGAGCTAAAGGGAACAAAACACATTTGTTAAATTTATCTTTATAAAATTTACTTTTTAATTCAGCTGTTCTAAATTTTCCTTTTACTACAAATGCTGAATCAGTTTCAGTAAGCATATAAGATAAAATAAGAACCATACCAATTTTCATAAATTCTGCTGGCTGTACTGTAAAAGAACCTAAATGAATCCAAGCATGTGAGCCTTTGGTCGTCCAAAAAACACAACCACACATTGAGATGATTCCCATAATATATACAGCCATTGAACTTCTGTAATTAATCATTTTCAATTTAAAACCCTTTGTAAGAACCATCATAATAAAAACACCTATTGCTACATAAATAGATTGTGTAATCATATTTTTTATTGCAAATGCCGTTCCTTTTGAAGAGACCGCTCCAATTGATGCTGAACCAATCATTACAATTCCTAAACAAATCAATACAAAAACTGCAAAAAAGATAGGCTTATCTGCCCCTTTTTTTCTAAAAAAAGCTTTTATTCTTTTTGTCATTATAATTTGATCCAATCATTTTCTTGACTTGCTTTAAAAACTTTATAAATAGAATATCCAGAAACATCTTGGAATTCTTTATCAATTTGCTTTTCTTCACTCTTTGTCCCAACAACATTTTTAAATTTTCTATAAGCATTTAAAAAATCTGTTTTACTTATTCCTTCTTCATATGCTTTTTCTACTGCATTATATAAAGACATAACATCAATAATATCTTTTGTTGACCATGTATAGTCTAGTGGATAATTATAGTCCATCATTTACACCTCATTTCAGTAAAATATTATAACTTAAAAAAGTATAAAAATAAATGACTTATGATAAATCCCCCATACAATTATTTGGAATCATAATATGGTAATAGTAAAGGAGGGATAAACAATGAACTGTGATTATAACTGCAATGGATATGTCAATAATCCATTTGGCTGTGGTGGATGTAACACATGCGGCTATACACCTATTATGGGTGGCTTTGGTTGCAACAATACAGGATGTAGTTGGTTTGCAATTGTTTTAGTTGTTTTCTTATTATTAATCATTTGTGGTAATTCAAGAATTAGACCTTAGATATTTCAATCACCTCAAAATATGTTATAATAACCACGAATGAGGTGAAAAAAATGTTATTAATGAAAGATATTATAGATGATTCAAACGAATTAATTAGAACAGTGTCAAAAGAGGTTGAACTTCCTCTATCCAAAGAAAATCATGATTTACTCATGAAAATGCATGAATTTTTAGTTGCAAGCCAAGATGAAGAACTTTCTGAAAAATATGATTTAAGACCTGCAGTAGGTATTGCAGCTATTCAACTTGGTATTCCAAAAAGAATGTGTGCCATCCATGTTTTAGATTATGATGAAGAAGGAAATGTAACAAAATCTTCTGATTATGCTTTAGCGAATCCTAAGATTGTTTCTTATACACCTAAACAATCTTATTTAAAAACTGGAGAAGCATGTTTATCAGTTCCTGAAGATGTAAAAGGTTATGTTCCACGTCATGCTAAAATCACTGTTGAAGGATTTGACGTACTTACAAACAAAGATGTAAAAATTGTTGCTCGAGGATTTTTAGCTATTTGTTTACAACATGAACTTGATCATTTTGATGGTGTTTTATATTATGATCATATTAATAAAGAATATCCATTAGTACCAATTGAAAATGCTATGGTTATTGAATAAATAAAAGGTTCTTTCGAACCTTTTATTTTACTTTAAAATAATGAATTGTTTTGGGTTTTAATACTATTTGTCCTTGATTTTCAATTTCTTGTTGATCAATTAAAGAAATAAGATTTTCATTTAAAGAAATGGTAAATTCTTGATCATCTAAATTTAATGCTACAATAATTCTTTCTTGTTGATCATTTCTTTCAAAAACAAATTGTTTATTTGTTAAAACCAATTCTTTAAACTCACCTTTTTGTAAAGCAGATGATTGATTTCTAATAGAAATCAATTTTTTTATATATTTTGTTAAATCATTAGGCATTGGTTTGGTAAACTCTGGTCTTAAAGAATCATCACTTTCCTGTTCTTTCTTTCCGGTTTGTCCCCATTCACTTCCATAATAGATACATGGTATTCCTGGTAAAGAAAATAACATACCATAAATAAGTGGTAATTTTTCTAAATCTGTTAATTTAGATGCTATTCTTTCTACATCATGATTATCAACAAAACTAAATAATGTTTGTCCTCTATACATTTCTCCATAATTACGTTTTATTGTATGAGCCATTTCAAACATATTTAATGAATTAAACGAAGACCAAAGTCCTTTAAAACCAGGATAATCAGTAATACTATCTAAATGTGCTTCACTAAACATATATCCTGCATTATCACCTAAAACTTCACCTAACAAGAAAAAATCCGCCTTTTTTTGTCTACAATGATCTTTTAACATTGCCATAAACCATCTTGGTAAACTATAGGCAACATCTAAACGAATACCATCAATATCAAAGGCATCAATCCAATAATCAACAGCACTTAATAAATAATTTTGAACATCTGGATAATCTAAATTTAATTTAACTAATTCATAATGTCCTTCCCATCCCTCATAATAAAAACCATCATTATAAGGTGAATTGCCGTTAAAATCAATTCTAAACCAATTTTTATATTGACTATTTTCTCTATTATTTAAAACATCTTGAAAAGCAAAGAAGCCTCTTCCTACATGATTAAAAACACCATCTAAAACAACACGCATCCCTCTATCATGTAAATTTTTACAAATTTCAATAAAATCTTCATTTGTTCCTAAACGTTCATCAATTTTACAATAATCTCTTGTATCATAACCATGATGATCACTTGAAAATACAGGATTAAAATAAATAGCATTTATCCCTAAATCTTCAAAATAATCCATAAAATCATTCAATCTTAAAATACGGTGTTCCACAATTCCATCATTATCACGAGGAGCCCCACAAAAATTAAGAGTATAAATTTGATAAAATACACTTTCATTAAACCACATTATAAAAAACCTCCTTATACATCTATCTATTATTATACACTATTTAGTTAGAGTTATTTAAAAAATATGATATAATATACTATATATAAGGAGGTTCTTATTATGACTCAAAAAATTATTACTATTACAAGAGAATATGGTTCTGGAGGAAGATTGATTGCTAAAAAAGTAGCTGAAGCCTTAAATATTGCTTTCTATGATAATGAACTTATTGATGAAACAGCGCGCCAATTAGGTATTGATATTGATACAATTCGTAAAGCATCTCAAGAAAAATCATCAAGTTTTGCTTATTCACTTAATAATGGTCCTCTTATTTTACCAATTAATGACCAAGTTTATGCTACACAAGCCAAAATCATTAAACATCTTGCTGAAAAAGAAGATTGTATTATTGTTAATGGATGTGCAAACTATATTTTAGAAGACTATCCTCATGTTTTAAGAATATTTGTGTATGCTCCTTTAGAATCTAGAATTGAACGTGTTGAAAAAGATTATAAAGAAGAACATGAAAATACTAAAAAATATGTTCAAAAAAGAGATAAACAAAGAAAGAGTTATTATAATTATTACACAACAAATACTTGGGCAAATATGAAAGACTATGATTTATGTATTAATAGTGATATGGGAATTGATGAAATCGCTCAATTAATTGTTAAAGTTTATCAAAACGGAAAATTATGGAAATAATATAAAAAATATTCAGGACACCCTGAATATTTTTTATTCTGGTAAAAATTGAATTGCTACTCCTAAAAGTCCTGAACCAAGATAACAAGATAAAGCAGCACCAACATGACCATCGATTATATATGTAAATTGAGGAAACCTTTCTTTTAACATTCCTTCCAAAATATTTCTTTCTTCCAAATTATTAGCATCTGCAATAGCCAATGCAAATTTTTGATGTGGATTTTCTTCAAGATGACTTTCTATTAAATCTATCAATTTTGATTTCACTTTCTTTGAACCTCTCACTTTAGCTGGAACATAAATTTCTCCATTTTCTTTTTCAAAAGAAAGAATTGGTTTAATCTTTAGTGTTGTTCCTAAAAAATGCCGAAGCCTTGCCAATACGTCCACCTTTTTGTAAATAATTTAAATCATCTATTGAAAAATAAGCATAATTTTGATAGCACAAGAAATCTGCAATTTCAATTAATTCATCAAAAGACTTTCCTTCTTCTCTATATTTAGCAAGACTAACAGCAATAACTCCTAATCCCACTGATGCACTTTGACTATCAACAATATAACATTTTAATTTCTCATAAGTTTGACAAAATAACCTCATTTGATTACCTGTCCCAGATATACCACTAGATAAAAATAAACCTATAACATGAGTATATCCTTTATCTTTTAGTTGATCTAACAAATTAAACAAATCTTCTCCAACTGGTGAAGAAGTTTTAATTACTTTTTCATCTTGAATCGCATAAATATCATTAGAAGTAATATCTACGCCATCTCTATAACTCTTTCCATCATATTGAATTTGTATTGGTAAAACATGTATATCATATAACTCTCTATATTCTTTTTTTATATCACTACATGAGTCTGTTATAATTGCAATTTTTTTCCATTTGTATCTCCTTAAAGTTACTTTGAACTTCATACTAATAGAACTTATTATAACTATTTGCATATAAAAAGCAAGATTTTTTAAAAAATAAGTATCGCATCAATGATACGCGAAAC
>ENA-OQET01001420-OQET01001420.1-human-gut-metagenome-genome-assembly--contig:-NODE-1420-length-10622-cov-4.152835_pt1 | contig 10622 bp, 17 predicted proteins | sample MGYA00242800_ERZ504645 | MGnify/ENA primary metagenome ERZ504645 (study PRJEB26092, sample SAMD00036308) | human gut metagenome | host: Homo sapiens | study: EMG produced TPA metagenomics assembly of... | reverse complement strand
CTACACAAGTCAAAGTATTACCTGTTAAAATGAATATCATTTAGATTACGCTAATGAAATTTATCAATTATTATTAGATGAAGGATTTTGAAGTAGAAACTTGATTCAAGAGATGAAAAATTAGGATATCGTAATTCGTGAAGCACAAATGCAAAAAGCAAATTATATCTTAGTTTTAGGTAATAATGAACGTGATGAAAGAACTGTAACTTATCGTAAACATGGTGAACAAAAAGCAACAACTGTTACTATTGATGAGTTTGTTTCAATGTTAAAACAACAAATTAAAGATAAAAAATAGTTTATATTTTTAAGATATGGTATACGTAGAAGCTCAAATTTTTAAATAAAGAATTGAGCTTTTTACATAAAATTGACAAAAGAAAATACTATTTATATAATACTAATGAGATAGAGTATCTCTATAAAGTGAGGAAATTATGATAATAAAAAAGTCAGAAAAAGATGAACGCAGAGAGAAAATTATAGATGTTGCTTTTCGTCTTTTTGTAGATAAAAAAATCGAATCTGTAACAATGGGAGAAATAGCAAAAGAAGCAGGAATTGGAAGAGCAACATTGTTTCGTTATTTCCCAGGAAAATTAGAACTTGTTATTGCGGTAAATACAAAAGAATGGAAAGAATATTTTGATGAATTAGATCAAAAAAGACCAATGAGTTCAGTAGGAGATATACCAGCTATTGGTCGTTTGATTTTTACATTAGATAGTTTTATTGAAATGTATCAAACGCATAAAGCTCTTCTTCGGTATAATGATAATTTCAATCATTATGTATCTCATTCAGGAAGAAAAGATTTACAAATGGATGAATTTAATCAAGCACTTTTTCAGCAAATACACGTTTTCATATGATGTATGAAAAAGCCAAAGAAGATAAAACGTTTAAAACAGATATGGCAGAAGAAGAGTTTATGAGAGTAACAGTTCATACAATGATGACAGCTTGTGCATATTATGCAGGAGGTTTTATTTGGGGTTCTAAAGAAAATGAAGACTACACACCAGAGTTGATCAAATTAAAAGAAATGATTCTTGCATATGTCAAAGCATAAATAGATAATAAAATTTATATATTTGATAAGTGTTTATATTTTTAAGAAAATATTTATAAAAACAGGTAAAGTTTTAAAATTTAAAAGAATAGGATTGTTTACAATCAATGTTTTGCGGGTGGTAAAAACGATGGATAACGCATGTAGAGGGTATCGAAAAGATACCTTTTTATAAAAAATAATAAGGAGTGTTCTTATGAAAAACATCGAAGAATTATCAAAGAAAATAAAACTTACAGAAACTGAGAAAGAAATGTTTGAATTATTGTCGATACCATGGAATCCATGTATTAAAAATAGATGAATAATCTTAATAAATCAATTGTATTTTGAGACAAAAATTGCTATTATAACAGTGGAGAAATTGTCTTCAAAAATCAGGAGATTCCCTGCCAAATAGTGGGAGCTAAAAAATCAGGAGATTCCCTGCCAAATAGTGGGAGCTAAAAAATCAGGAGATTCCCTGCCAAATAGTGGGAGCTAAAAAATCATAGATTTCTTATAAGAAATCAAATACTTATACGAAGAGATAACCTCTTCGTTTTTTTATTATCTAAAAGGAGCTATATTTATGAAATTATATGAAATTGATAGTCAATATATGGAATATTTATACAAAGCAGATTCAAAAGTTTTAATACATAATAGTGGAAATCATCAAAGAAAATTTATTGCTATAAAAGTATTAATAAATGGTTATAAGTATTTTGTTCCCTTATCTTCACCTGATAAAAGAGATTATTTTAATGATCAAGATGGTCATAAAAAAGTTCAATTTACACGAGTTCCAACTATTAAAAGAATATTTAATGGAAATCCAACGGTTGAATCATATCTAGGAAAGTTATTATTTAATAATATGATTCCTGTTCCTGAAGGATGTTATCATGAGTTTAATATTTTTTTAGAAAAAGATTTAAAGTATAAGGGATTATTAATAGATCAAGTTCAGGTTTTAAGAAGTTTTAAAAATCAAGAGGATATATTGAGACGAGCACAAATTGTTTATAAACTGAAAAAAAGAAAATCTTCTTATAATTATATAAAATTAGCAACGGTTGATTTTGAATTATTGGAAAGAAATTGTGATGAATGGAATAAGGTGTTTATAAAATAAGGATGTTAATGATTTGTTCAAAAAAATATACTATAATAATGTAAGAAACGAAAGGAGAGGCTTATGAAAAAATATTTAGCGTTTGATGTTGGGGGAACATCTGTCAAATATGCTGTTGTAAATGAAGAAGGAGAAGTGTCTTCATCAAATAAATTTAAAACACCAGATACATTAGAAAAAATGTATCAAGAAATAGAAAATGTAGCTCATGAATATCAAGATATAGAAGGAATTGCTTTATCAATGCCAGGAGCTGTTGATAGTGATGGTGGTATTATTTATGGTTCAAGTGCTATCGATTATATTCATGGTCCAAATATTAAAGAAGATTTAAAACAACGTTTAAATAAAGATGTTGAATTTGAAAATGATGCTAACTGTGCAGCCCTTGCAGAAGTATGGAAAGGTGTTGCATGTCATGAAAATGATTGCTGTTTTATTGTTAGTGGAACAGGAATTGGTGGAGCAGTTATTAAAGATCGTCATGTTCATCATGGAAATGCATTACATGGTGGAGAATTTGGTTATATGATTATGAGATATGATCTAGATGAAAAGAGATATTATACATGGTCAGATGATGGATCAACAGTTGCGGTAACTAAAAGAGTGGCTAAGGAACTAGGCGTTGATTATCATACTTTAGATGGTAAAGAAGTTTTTGATCAAGCGGATAATAATGAAGTTTATAAAAAATATGTTGATGAATATTATCGTACTCTTGCAATGGGTATTTATAATTTACAATATGCTTATGATCCAAGCATGATTATTATTGGTGGAGCTATTTCATCAAGAAGTGATTTATTAGATAAAGTCAATGAACAATTAGATATTATTTTTTCTCAATTAACGCATGCACATGTACGACCAAATATTAAAGTATGTCAATTTGGAAATGATGCGAATTTAATTGGAGCAACATATCATTATATTCAAAGACATTAAGGAGGATTTTATGAATAAAGCAATACCTAAAATTAATACACAACTGAGAAGTCATACAATTCTTGTACCTGAAGTTTATCGTGAAGCTACAGGAGTTTTAATTAATGGAAAAAGAATTAAATCACTGGTTTTTTCAACAGATGTAGCGGTGATTGCTAATTGTAATGCGGATGCTGTTATTGCGGTTTATCCTTTTACACCAACAATTCAAATTACAGAAGCAATTATTTCAGTTGCTCAAAGACCTGTTTTTGTTGGTGTTGGTGGTGGAACAACTGCCGGTAAACGTGTTGAATCGATTGCTTTAGATGCAGAGTTACATGGAGCAACAGCTGTTGTTTTAAATGCACCAACAGCAACTGAATTTGTTCAAAATCTTGCAGATGATATTGATATTCCTGTTGTTTTAACAATTGTTTCTTTAAATGAAGATTTAGAAAAAAGAATGTTACATACGAAAGCAAATATTATAAATGTATCTGGAGGAAAAGATACTGTTAAAATTGTTAAAAAATTAAGAGAAATTGATCCTAATTTCCCTATTATTGCTACTGGTGGACCAACAGAAGAAACAGTTAGAGAAGTTATTCAAGCAGGAGCAAATGCTGTAACCTTTACACCACCTACAAATGGTGAAATCTTTAAAGGAATGATGGAAGAATATCGACATAGATATGATTAAGAGGAGAAATCCTCATTTTTTTGTAGATGACAATTGAAATGATTTTCTATATAATTGACAAAGAGAGGTGAATGAAATGAAACAATATTTAGATATGTGTCAATATATATTAGAAAATGGTCAAGATAGAGATGATCGTACAGGAACAGGAACACGTAGTGTTTTTGGTTATCAAACACGTTATGATTTAACAGATGGTTTTCCTTTACTTACAACAAAGAAAATGTTTTTAAGACCTATTGCTGAAGAATTATTATGGTTTATTAAAGGAGATACTAATATAAAATATCTTGTTGATAGAAATGTGAAGATTTGGAATGAATGGCCTTATGAAGCTTTTAAGAAAAGTGAAGATTTTCATGGAGAAACTTTAGAAGAATTTGTTGCTAAAATCAAAGAATTACCAGCAGATGATCCATTTGTTGTTAAATATGGTGAATTAGGACCAGTTTATGGTAGACAATGGCGTAATTTTAATAATGAAGGTGTTGATCAAGTAGCAAAACTTGTTGATTCATTAAAAAATAATCCATTTTCAAGAAGACATATTATTTGTGCCTGGAATCCAGCAGAAGTTGATGAAATGGCACTTCCACCATGTCATGCTTTCTTACAATTTTATGTAAGCAATGATAAAAAATATTTAAGTTGTCAATTATATCAAAGAAGTGCAGATACATTTTTAGGAGTACCATTTAATATTGCATCTTACGCTTTATTTACAGCAATGCTTGCTCAAGTATGTGGGTACAAACCAAAAGAATTTGTGCATACTATAGGAGATGCTCATATTTATAAAGATCATTTTGATGTTGTTAAGGAACAAATTTCTAGAACTCCTTATCCTAAATGTCAACTTGTTTTAAATCCAGAAGTTAAATCTATTTTTGATTTTACAATAGATGATATTAAAATTGAAAATTATCAATCTCATGGTAGACTTGTTGGAAAGGTGAGTGTCTAATGATTTCTATTATTGTAGCAACAGATGATGATTTATTAATTGGTAAAAAAGACTCTTCTAATGGAATGCCTTGGCATAATAAAGAAGATTTACAACATTTTAAAAAAACAACACTTCATCAAACAATTTTAATGGGAAAAACAACATACATGGCAATAGGAAGACCACTTCCTCATAGAAAAACAATTGTTGTAACCCGTGGTGAATTAGATGATGAACGTGTAGAAGTAAGACATGATTTAGTAGAAACGATTCAAGAATATAAAAATAAAAAGGAAGATTTATTTATTTGTGGAGGGGCTTCTATTTATAAGCAAGCACTTCCTTATGTAGATGAACTAATGATTTCTAGAATACCAGGAAAACATGAAGGTGAAACCTATTTTCCAAGTTTTGACGAATATAATTTTCAATTAGAAAAAGAAACACAAATGGAAACATTTGTCTTACAAATCTATAAAAAGGGATGATGATATGAAAAGAATAATTTTAGTTGTCTTAAGATGTATTTTTAAATTACCTTATTGGTGGTTTTATAAGTTAAAACAATATCAAAATAAAGAAAAATATCCAACAATTGATGAAGGATATCAATTTATACATAATGTTGCTGATGAAATTGTTAAAAAAGCAAGAGTAGATTTAGAATGTTATGGTTTAGAAAATCTTCCTCAAGAAAATGGATATCTCATTACTCCTAATCATCAAGGATTATTTGATATTGTGGCTGTTTTTAAAACACATGATAAAACAGCTAAATTTGTATTAAAAAAAGAATTAGCATCTACAATTTTAATTAAAGATGTTGTTAAAACATTAGACTATTATGCTTTAGATCGTAGTAATATTAGAGATGGTGCCAAAATGGTTAAAAACGTTTCTAAAGAAATAGAAGCTGGTATGAATTATGTTATTTATCCAGAAGGAACACGTTCTAAACAAGGTAATAAAATAGGTGAATTTAAAGGTGGAACCTTTAAAATTGCTTTAAAAATCTCATTGTCCAATTGTTCCAGTAGCAATGATTGATTGTTATCAAGTATTTGATAACAATACAATTAAACCCGTAAAAGCACAAATTCATTATTTAAAACCAATTGAATATGATGAATATAAAGATTTAAAAACACCTGAAATTGCTGCTCTTGTTCAAAGTAGAATTCAAGCGTGTATGGATGAGTATTGTTAATGTTTATACATGTAAATGGTGTGCGCTTGTTTTATGAAAAACAAGGAACAGGGAAACCTTTAATTTTACTTCATGGAAATGAAGAAAATCATCGTATTTTTGATGAAGCTATAGAATTATTAAAAAAGCATTATACTGTTTATGCTGTTGATTCTAGAGGACATGGTCAAAGTGATAAAGTTCTAGAATATCATTATCTAGATATGGCAAAGGATATTCAAGAAATGATTGAACAACTTGAACTAAAAGATATTTCTTTAATGGGAAGTAGTGATGGAGCAATTATTGGTTTATTAATAGGAAGTCTTTATCCAAAACTTGTAGATCATTTAATTCTTGCAGGAGTCAATGTTAAACCCAATGGTGTTATATTAGAAGTTTATCAAGAAATGAAGGAGCAATATCAAAAAACAAAAATCCTTTAATTAGAATGATGTTAGAAGAACCCCATATTTCTAATCAACAACTTCATCAAATAGAAGCTAAAACATTACTGCTTGCAGGAAGTGATGATTTAATTAAATTAGATCATATTGAACGTATTTCACATCATATTAAAAACTGTGAGTTTAGAATTCTCGAAGGAGAAGATCATAGCAGTTATATTATTCATAACAAAAAGATTGCTAAAATTATATTAGAAGAATTAAAATAAAGGGGATGTTACGAAATAATTTAAATCGTAACATCCTTTTTTGTTATAAATTCTAACTAAAAAATAGAATATTGATCTCTTATCAATAATATTTATTTCCTACTAATTAATTCCTCGAATGTTATAGTTGAGGAATTGTTGTAATTAGATACAATTGTTTCTTATAATAGAATAATTGTATTATAAAGATACTTAAAATTTCTATTTTTAATGTCTTTTTATTTTACAAAAGAAAAGACTGTTGTTTTTTTATATGTCAACAGTCTGAAATAAAGAACCATTAAGTTTTTTTTATTTGTTAAGAAGTAATGATGCTTTTTCAATATATTTTTGATGATATTCATCAAAAATACAATCAGGATCATGATAATAAGTTTCTAAAACATCACACATTTTAAGTAGTTCACTATATTGATCATGAACTTTATTTTTAGTTGAATGATTTTTAATAGCTTGAACGATAATATCTATTTCTTCATTTTCAAACAAAAAACTTTCTTCTAACATCTTTCTAGCAAGTTCACTTGAAAGTTGAGCGTGATTAAATGAGGTATTGTTTTTATAAACGGAATAATCATGTAAAAGTCCCATAATAGCGCATAGTTCACAGTCTAATTGTACATACTGACTATAGGCAATACATAAGGTTGAAACGCCAAATAGATGACGATAGCCTTGTCTTTTTTTGTTTCCAAAACAGTTTTTTTCAAGTTCTTGATATACGATTTTTTCAATTTCTAAATATCTTTTCATCGTCTAAGTCCTTTAGGATATAAATTTTTAACTTGATTATTACTTTCTTTATAGAAAGAAAGTGGATAACCATCTACAAAAATAACACCATAGCCTTTTTGATTATTTCCTTTCAAGGTTAAACCAGAAAGATAATCTTTTACTTCTTGACTATCACATTTAAAATTATAAGATCTTTTAACATCATCTTTATTTAAAGTAAGAGCAAGTGAAAGACTTGGTTCAAATCTTCCTTTTTTACATTCTCCTAAATAAAGACCATTTCTTAAAACTTTGATTGGAAGTTCAGGAAAATGATTTAAAATAGCATAGACATGATTATTTGATTGATAAAGATAAGGTGGTACAGGAATATTTAAGTTTTCTTGATAAAACTTTTGAACAAGTTGTAGCTGTTCTTTCTTTAAATTTGGTTTTAAAATTTTTTCTTTTGAAATAGCTGTTTCTGTTGTTTTTTGTAACATGGCTATAAATTGTCCTTCACCACGATTAATGTGAGGGTACATTCTAATGGTTCCTTCAATAAAACCATCAGACATTCCTTCTTTTTTATTAATTGGAAGTAATTTCATACCTAATTCATTGATCATATATTCAACTTGTTTTTCATTTTCATCTAAAGAATAAGTACATGTAGAATAAATTAAAATGCCATCTTTTTTAAGCATCTTATATGCTTGATCAATTAAGTTTCTTTGAATATAAGCACACTCATTTATCTTTTGCATTGACCAAGTATCAATTGCTTCTTTATCTTTTCTAAACATACCTTCTCCAGAACAAGGAGCATCTAAAATGATTTTATCAAAGAAACTTTCAAACTTCATTTTTAAAGGATCACAATTCGTCACAATTGTATTTTTTAAACCAAATCTTTCAATATTACTTGATAAAATAGAAGCACGTAATTTAGAAATATCATTAGCAATCATTAATCCTTCATTAGAAAGACGGCTGGCAACATAACACGTCTTACCTCCAGGAGCACCACACATATCTAAAACATAATCATTTTCTTTAATATCTAAACAAGCGGCTACGCTCATAGCACTTGGTTCTTGAATATAATAAAGTCCACACATAAAATAAGGACTTTTACCTAGTGGATAATGAAGATAATCAAAATAATAACCACCATCTACATAAGGATGTTTTTCTATATATTGATGATTTAAATGATTTAAAACATCCTTTTTTAAAGGATTTAAATAAAATCCTTTAACTTCATTTTCATTTAAAGAATTCATAAAAGCATCAAAATCATCTTTTAATAATTCTTTCATTCTTTCAATAAATAACTCATTCATTATTCTTTCCCCTCAATAAAATAAGTAGCTTCCATATCAGCAACACTTAATGCAAAAGCAATAGGAAACATTTCAAAAGCTTTTCCAACATTTCTAGCATCTTCATTTCCAGAAAAGCCCATATGATATCTAATCGCAAAAGCTTCTTCTCTTGTAAGACGCATATAACCACTAATCATATAAACGCTTTTTTCTCCATGACCATATGGCAATTGATCATCATATTCATAGTTTGGTACTTGAATCCATTGACCATCTTTTTTAACATTACGTGTTCCCTTTTTATAACAATTAATTTTACATAAATCATGTAATAATGAAACAATCGCAATTGTTTCTTCACTATAATTCATTTGATATGTATCTTTCACTCTTTCTCTTTGAAGATAATCTTTCAAACAATCATAAACATTTAAACTATGTTCAAGTAATCCACCATCATAGCTTCCATGAAATCGTGCACTGGCAGGTGCTTCAAAGAAATCAGAATGTGGAGATAATAAATATTCAAGAAGTTTTTCGCTTCCAGGTCTTTTTATATTTGTTTTATATAATTCTATAAATCTTTCTTTATTTGTCATAAGCATTCCTCTTTTTTATATTTTATCGAAAACATGCTTTTTCTTCAATAAAAGTATGAAATAAAATATCAAGGACATACTAGAAATGAAAGAAGGAATAAAATGAAAAGATATATTATAACTTTGATACTTTTAATAACTTGTACTTTTACTTTAACAGGCTGTAGAAATCAAACAACTGATAGTGGTTTTAAAGGAAACGTAGAAATTGCTTGGGATGATGTAAAGGATGATTTTGATCAAATAGATCAAGATGTTGAAAATGATACTTCTAAACAAGATGTTAAAGCCTTGACACAAACAATTTTAGATGGTTATGATAAAATAAAAGAAGGAATTACTCAAGATAATCAAGAAGAAGCTAAAAAAGTTTACGCAGCTGCGAGTCGATTAGAGTATATAGAAAAAAATACAGATCAAAAGTTATCAAGTGAAGAAAAAGAAATTTTAGAATTAGGAAAGAAAACGAAAACATTGATGATGCATTATTATGGAAATGGGGAAGGTATTTTTCAAGATGCTGTAGATGATGTAGAAAATGGGATTGATCGTGTAAAAAATTTCACAGAAGAAAAATGGAATGATTTTAAAGATAAATTAGAGTAGGGAATACTCTTTTTTTATTTTTTGCTTGTTTTATAATAAAGGTCTTGTTATAATGATAAGGCACACAAGCCCGAATGGCGAAATTGGTAGACGCAGCAGACTCAAAATCTGCCGGTGTAACAGCTGTACCGGTTCGAGTCCGGTTTCGGGCACCATACTTGCGGGTGTAGTTCAATGGTAGAACTTCAGCCTTCCAAGCTGACTACGTGGGTTCGATTCCCATCACCCGCTCCAAGTGATGATAACATCTCTAATGAGATGTTTTTATTATATGTTTTATGTGTTTTTTTATCAACTTGCTTATTTTCCATATAAATATAAGATTTATTTCTAATATTTTTATTAATCAAATATAATTTATTATCATATATTATACAATAAATAGAAGGGAGAACTTCTTGTAATTTATTTTTATCATCCTTTTTTAATAATGAATTATAATAATTAACAATAATCGGTAATGGAAAAGCATATTTTTCAAAAGTGATAGTAAAGTTTTGAATTTCAGTAAGATCTAATACTTTATCTCTACTATCTTTAAATTTATTAGAAATTAAATGTTTTATTTTAGTTTTTTTAAAAACTCATGTGCAAAATAAATAATTGCAATTATAAATATTACAATGTAAAAAAATATTATCATGTTTTATTACCTTTTTTTGTTATTAACATTACATATAAATTATACTAATAGTGTAATATTTTGAGAAGTCTTGGACGTATTTTTATACTAATAAATAAAAAA
>ENA-OQET01001418-OQET01001418.1-human-gut-metagenome-genome-assembly--contig:-NODE-1418-length-10633-cov-1.715210_pt1 | contig 10633 bp, 10 predicted proteins | sample MGYA00242800_ERZ504645 | MGnify/ENA primary metagenome ERZ504645 (study PRJEB26092, sample SAMD00036308) | human gut metagenome | host: Homo sapiens | study: EMG produced TPA metagenomics assembly of... | reverse complement strand
GAAGCAGTCCCAGAAGTCCCGGATAGGGTGACTGCTCCATATGACTTAAAATATCGTTTGCCAGAGTCAGAGAATTCATTCCTCTGGTACCACACCGGAGTATCACTGCAAGGAGCTCACCGTCACTTAAAGTGCTCTCACCCTCTCGAATACATTTCTCATAAGGCCGCTGTGATTCCGGTATTTCTTTCATAGTATGGTTCATTTTGTTTACCTGTCGCTCTCTGTGACAGAACCCAAAAGAATCAGAAATTATTTTAGCATAAAAAGAGGGAGATGTACACTCCCTCCTAAAAATTTCTAAATTTTTCACATATAAACTCAGCCGTTTTGATACCATCCATAGCAGCTGACGTGATGCCTCCTGCATACCCTGCACCTTCCCCGCACGGATATATTCCCTCTATATTAGAATATCCCTCACGGTTTCGTACGATTCTTACCGGCGAAGAAGTACGGCTCTCCACGCCACTCAGAATCGCGTCGTTCCGGTCAAATCCCTTCAGTTTCTTTCCAAATGCAAGAACACCTTCTTCAATCGAATCACCGATTTCTTTCGGCAGGATTGAGCGTACATCAGCAAGTACATAAGCACCCTTCATCTGAGGTTCGATTTCTCCAAATACAGAACTCTTCTGATGCAACTTGAAATCTCCAAACAACTGAACCGGAATTTTTCCTTTTCCAATTTCCCATGCTCTCTTTTCCAGCTCTCTCTGAAATGCAATCCCTCCAAGTGGACCTTCTTCCGGAAAATCCTCTGGAGTGACCGTTACGATCAGCGCACTGTTTGCATTTTTGCTGTCACGCGCCTGATAACTCATTCCATTGACTGCCAGCATTCCCTGTTCAGAGGATGCGTTAACCACATAACCACCCGGACACATGCAGAATGAATAAACGCCTCTGCCATTTTCACAGGTATGTGTCACTTTATAACTTGCAGCTCCCAGAAATTCATTTTCCTCTTCTCCATAAAGATCGTAATTGATCATTTTCTGTGGATGTTCCATACGAAGTCCGACCGCAAAAGATTTCGGTTCCATATAAACACCACGTCTGTGAAGCATATCAAACGTATCCCGGGCACTATGTCCCAGTGCAAGCACACAGGCATCTGCCGGTATCTTTTCTTCATTATTGACTTCAACTGCAGTCAGATGACCGTTTTCAATGCAAAGATCTGTCACCTTTGTTTCAAAGCGAAAAGAACCTCCCATCTCTTCAATCTGATGACGCATCGTTTCAACAATGCCAATCAGTACATCTGTTCCAAGATGCGGTTTCTGTTGATAAACGATTTCCTCCGGTGCGCCTGCCTCTACAAAACGTTTCAGAACCTCATGGTTACGTCCATTCGGATCTTTTACCAGTGTGTTAAGCTTTCCATCTGAAAAAGTTCCGGCACCGCCTTCCCCGAACTGCACGTTGGAATCCGGATCCAGCACTCCATCTTTCCAGAAGCGATCTACCGTTTCTTTACGTTTCTGCGCCTCCTGACCGCGTTCCAGAACCAGTGGACGATAACCGGCTCTTGCCAGATACCAGGCGCAGAAAAGTCCTGCCGGTCCACTTCCAACAATAACCGGCACATGCTCCAGTTTCTCTGTTCCCGGCAAAGGAAACTGATAATCCTTTTTATTGATTGACATAATGTTATTATTGTGAACTCTTCGCAAAATTTTTTGTTCAGCAGCTGTTTTCACATCTACTGTATAGACAAATTTTTTGTCATCTTTATGTCTTGCATCCAGAGACTGGCGGACAATCTCATAGGAAAATGTATCTTCCGCACATTTAAGTGTCTTTGCAATTTTCTTCTTCAGCTGTTCCGGAGTGTGCCCCACCGGAAGCTTCAACTGTGTAATTCGTATCATAAATTCTCCTTTGCGCTGCTGCGCCCTGCCACAACACCGCTTGACCATGCCCATTGAAGATTATAACCTCCACAGGGGCCATCTATATCCAACAGTTCTCCGGCAAAATAAAGTCCCTTATGCAATACAGACTCCAGTGTTTCCGGATTGACCTGTGAAGTATCCACCCCTCCGGAGCAGACCTGTGCCTGTTCAAATCCAGAACTGTCCTTTACTTCCAGCTCATATGACGTAATCGTGTCACAAAGATCTTTTTTCTGTTTTCGGAACATTTTGATCAGTTTATCAGGCAGCAGTCCCAAGAACAGCTCTGCAGCTGACTGATATGGACAGATTTCCTGCCTTTTTTTCAAATATTCCTTTAAAGAAGCTTTTGTATATTCCGGAAGAAAGTTCACAGACAGCGTTACTTTTTTTCCTTCATCCAGTGCACGGATTGCATAGCTGCTCAACTGAAACACCGGTATGCCGGAAATTCCATAATCCGTCAGCTGTACTTCCCCACTCTCTTCTACAAATCTCTTTCCATCAATCAATAATGTAACTTTTGCGTCCGTACGAACACCTGCCCATGCAGAAAAAACATTTCCTTTACATCGAAGTCCTGTAAGTGCAGGCAGGGGGCGGATAATATGATGTCCGAGATTTGCTGCAAGCTCATAGCCGCTGCCATCCGAACCTGGGACCTGTGAAGCTTTAGAGCCATTGGCAAGGATTACTTTGTCGCCTTCATAAGTCCATCCGGAAGTCTGTACTTTCCAGCACCCATTCTCCCATGAAACAGATTCTGCATGTTCCCTTGTTTTGATTTTGACCTTTAAAGCTCTTGCTTTCAATATCAAGAGTTCCGGAATACATTTCGCCTGATTGCTTCTGGGATACAGCCATCCATTACGTTCTGTAAAAGCCACCCCAAGTTTTTCAAAAAAAAGCAAGTGTATCCTCCAGCGTAAACTGTGCCAGAATTTCTTCCACAAATTCCGGATGCTGGCCTCTGAAAATATCGGGACGCATGTCTCTGTTCGTAAGATTACATCTGCCATTCCCTGTCACACAGATTTTCCGGCCCGGATTCTCATTCTGTTCAAGGAGCGTAACTGCCGCACCATTCTCTGCCGCTGCAATTGCAGCTGCCAGTCCGGAAGCACCTTCCCCCTACAACGATCACCTGTGTTTTTTTCACCCATATCGTCTCCTTCATCTGCTGCCGCCTGCAACAATTCTTCCTTCTATCTTTACGGAAGTGTCACAATATTCGCATCTACCAGTTTCTGCAAAGACATCAGTACTCCAAGTTTTGCATGTTCCCAAGTAAGTCCCCCCTGGAAATACACGGCATACGGCGGCTTCACCGGACCATCTGCCGAAAGTTCAATAGATGAACCCTGTACAAAAGCACCCGCCGCCATGATAACCTGGCTGTCATATCCCGGCATGTCCCACGGTTCTGGATCCACATAACTGTCCACCGGCGCCGCTGCCTGGATTCCCTTACAAAATGCGATCAGCCCCTCCGGAGTTCCAAGTGTCACTGCCTGAATAATGTCCTGACGTGGCTCGCTGCCATTCGGAACAACAGAAAAGCCAAGTTTTTCATAAATATTTGCTGCAAAAACAGCTCCTTTTAATGCGCCTTTGGTCACCATTGGTGCAAGGAAAAAGCCCTGATAAAACGAACGGTTTACACCAAGGGAGGCACCGACCTCCATACCAAGTCCCGGACATGTCATACGCGTTGCCGCATTTTCAACACATTCCTTCGTACCCGCAATATAACCGCCAATCGGTGCAAGTCCGCCACCCGGATTCTTGATCAGAGATCCGACGATCATATCTGCTCCGACATCACTTGGTTCTATCGTATCTACAAACTCTCCGTAACAGTTATCCACCATACAGATAACGTCCGGTTTGATGCTCTTGACAAATGCGATCAGTTCTCCAATCTGTTTTACAGAATAGGAAGGTCTGGTCTGATATCCCTTAGAACGCTGAATCTCAACAAGTTTCGTTTTTTCATTGATTGCCGCACGAATTGCATCATAATCAAAAGGTTCCGTCTTCTTTGAGATCTACCTGTCTGTAAAGTTACTCCATATTCTGCCAGAGAGCCTCTGGACGGGCGGATACCAATTACTTCTTCAAGTGTATCGTATGGCTTTCCTGCCGGTGCAAGAAGCTCATCTCCCGGACGAAGATTTCCAAATAAAGCAATTGCCAGTGCATGAGTTCCGCAGGTGATCTGGGAACGAATCAGACATGCCTCCGTATGAAAAGTATCTGCATATACTTTTTCCAGAGTATCTCGTCCAAAATCATCATAGCCGTAACCTGATGATGACTGGAAACATTCTGCACTTACTTTGTTTTTCTGCATGGCCATCAGTACTTTAAGCTGGTTATATTCCGCAGTCTTGTCAAACTGTTCAAATCGTTCCTTCAGAGATGCTTCGATCTCTGCTCCAAAATCATAGACTTTGGATGAGATTCCAAGCTGTTCATATAATTCCTTCATGGTTATTTTATGATCCTTTCCAATTGTATCTGATTTATTGCGTCTTCTAACTGACTATCCCAAAATATCATGTTCTTTAAGAACACTCAACATATATTCCAGAATTTCTTTTTCATCCCAATGAAATTTGTCTTTATCAACCCAGATCACATCCGACTCCCGTCGAAACCAGGTCAGCTGCCGCTTTGCAAAATGTCTGGTATCTCGTTTCAGGATACGTACCGCCTCTTCCAATGGATATTCCCCTTCCAGATAAGCCAGGATTTCCTTATATCCCAGTCCCTGCATGGATACCATACCACGATGGCAGCCCTCACGTTTCAGTCCTTCCACCTCTTTTACCAGTCCCTCTTCCAGCATCTGATCCACTCGTTTGTCTATCCGCTCATAGAGAATATCTCTTGGCGCATTTAAAACAAAATATGCCAGATTATACGGACTTGTCTGTTTTTTTCTGTTCTTCATTATGTGCAGATATAGGCGTACCATTCTGATGATAAAATTCCAGTGCACGGATCACACGTTTTACATTGTTTGCATGGATTGTATCCGCACTTGCCGGATCTACTTCTTTCAGCCTATCATGAAGATACTCAGCACCTTCTGTTTCCGCCAGTTTTTCCAGCTCCGCACGGTAAGTGTTTTCCTGCTGCGCCTCTGTAAAATCAATATCTCTGGTTACCGCCTGAATATAAAATCCGGTTCCTCCGACCAGAATCGGTATCTTTCCTTTTTCATAGATTTCCTCCATAGCTTCTTTTGCCATCTGCTGGAATTTTACGATATGAAATTCTTCTTCCGGTTCCAGAACATCCACCAGATAATGCTTTACTCCCTGCATTTCCTCCGGACGGATCTTCGCAGAACCGATATCCATTTTTTTAATATACCTGCATGGAATCTGCAGAAATAATCTCACCGTTTACCGCCTTTGCCAATGAAATAGAAAGACTTGTTTTGCCAACTGCTGTCGGCCCGGTAAGAACGATCAAAGGTCTTTTCATAATCACTCCTGTATAATTCTTACACGATTCGTTTAAACTTTTTTTCCAGTTCTGTTCTGGTCATTGCAATGATCGTCGGGCGTCCATGCGGACAATGATACGGATTTTCCAGAGTCAGAAGTTCATCGATCAGTTTTTCTGCCTCCTGCTGCGACATAGCATGATTTCCCTTAACTGCCGCTTTGCATGCCATCGTTGCAAGTCTTGCAGCAAAAATATCCAATGTATCTTTACTGTTATCAGATGCCAGATTATCCAACATTTCCAGAAACAATTCTTCCTCTGTCAGTCCATACAGATTCGATGGCACCGCACTGATACGGTATTCTCTGCCACCGAAATTCTCGATTTCAAAACCAAACTGTTCAAAATAATTCATATTTGCTTTCAGTACTTCTTCCTCCTGCATGCTCAGTGTCACGATCAACGGAGGGTTCAGATACTGTGAATCAATCGAATGTTCCCGGAACTGTTTTACCATGCGCTCATAATATACCTTTTCGTGTGCAGCATGCTGATCGATTATATAAAAATTGTCCTCAAACTGTACCAGCCAGTACGTATCAAAGATCTGTCCGATCAGGTCAATCCGGTTTCTGGATTCTGGCGCAAGCAGTTTCTCCTCAAAGAGTTCCAGCTGCTGTGGTGGAGTCTGTTTTTCAGTCTCTCTCGATACTGCTTCCTGTATTTTTAGTTCTTCTGCTTCCGTTTTCTGCACATAGTCTTGTTCATAATCTTGTACAGACTTCTGTACAATTTTTCTGTTTAACCTGTGTATCAACCTTCTCAGGCACAGTATTTGTTTTCTTCGAAGAATTCTGAAATGACTTCTGGCACTGTCTGCCTCTCTATCAGTTTCTTCACTTCGTCCAGTTTCTGATTCTCTCGCAGTGTACCACTGAACATTTCTTCTTCATCTTTTGAAAATGCCGGACGATAAGATGCTGCCGGCTCTCGTACAACAGAATGGACTGGTTTTTGTGCTCCGTACAGTTCTTCACGACGTTTCTGCTCAAATGGTTCCGGTACAGCTGCACGCGTAACTTTTTCTTCTTTATCCTTTTTAACAGAAGAACTGTCTACAGATACTTTCGGAATCATTTCTCTTCTGGTCAGGGCTGCACGTACAGTATCATAAACTGCATCGTAAACTTCCTGTTCTCTCGCAAATCGTACCTCTCTTTTTGCCGGGTGCACATTAACATCCAGATCGTTCCCCTCCATTTCCATACGAAGAGAAACAAATGGAAATTTATGCTGCATCAGGAAACCTCTGTAAGCATTTTCGATTGCTTTGTAATAATATTATTTTTAACATATCGTCCATTGATATAATAGTTCTCAAAAGAACGATTGCCTCTGGCAATTTCCGGTTTACCAACAAATCCCTCAATTTTCATAAAGGAATTTTCCTGTGATACCTCCAGAAGTGCTCTGGCGATCTCTCTGCCATACACGCTGTAAATAACATCCTTCACACTGTAGTTCCCGGATGTATGCAGTTTCACCTGCTTATTCTGAATATATTTAAAAGAAATCTCCGGATGGGACAGTGCAAGCTGCTCCATCAGCGTATGAATATAATTCGCCTCAGTCGTATCCGACTTCAGGAATTTGCTTCTCGCCGGTGTGTTATAAAAAAGGTTCCGAACAAGAAATGTAGTTCCTTCCGGTGCTCCCAGTTCTTCCAGTGAATGCTCCTGTCCACCTTCGATCACATAACGAGAGCCACTGACAGAAGACGGAGTTTTTGTGATCAGTTCTACCTGAGAAACAGCAGCGATACTGGAAAGTGCCTCACCACGAAATCCAAGAGAAGCAATATGTTCCAGATCTTCCACCTTTTCAATCTTACTTGTTGCATGACGGAGAAATGCAAGCGGAATCTGCTCTGCTTCCATTCCTGATCCATTATCCGTAATCCGGATCAGTTTCTTACCACCATCTGTAATTTCTACTGTTACCGCAGTTGCTCCTGCGTCTATCGCATTTTCCACAAGCTCTTTTACGACAGAAGAAGGTCTTTCTACAACCTCTCCGGCTGCAATCTTATCAATTGTGTTCTGGTCTAAAACTGCAATTTTTCTCAAAGCAACCTCCCATTACCAAACCACGTTTTATCATTTTTACCAGCGGTTTTTAATCTTGTTCTGCAAATTATACAAAATATTCATAGCTTCCATCGGTGTCAAATGGGTCATATCCAGATCACGAATCTCGTCCACGATATCATTGTCCTGTACCGTATCAAAAAAGAGACATCTGAGCCATATCCACCTGATCATAAACAATTTTCTGTTTTTTCTTCGGAGCCGTCAGATCCTTGACTGCAGCCGTGATATCTGCATCACTGAGTTCTTCTACCAGTTCCTTTGCACGATTAATAACGGAATCCGGCACACCGGCAAGCTTGGCAACCTGAATACCATAACTCTTGTCTGCACCGCCCTTGACGATCTTACGAAGAAATACAATATCATCGCCTTTTTCTTTAACCGCGATACAATAATTATTGACTCCCGGAATCTTACCTTCCAGTTCTGTAAGTTCATGATAATGTGTGGCAAATAAAGTCTTTGCACCACAGAGTTTCGTATTACTGATATGTTCGATCACGGACCATGCAATTGCAAGTCCGTCAAAGGTACTTGTGCCTCGTCCAATCTCATCCAGAATCAACAGGCTCCTGGATGTGGCATTTCGAAGGATATTTGCTACTTCTGTCATTTCCACCATGAAAGTACTCTGTCCGCTTGCAAGGTCATCGGATGCACCGACACGTGTAAAGATTCGATCCACAATGCCAATATTTGCTTTCTCTGCCGGAACAAAACTTCCGATCTGCGCCATCAGAACGATCAGTGCTGTCTGACGCATATAAGTGGATTTACCAGCCATATTCGGACCGGTGATAATGGAAACTCTTTTTTTCTGATTGTCCAGATATGTATCATTTGCAATAAACATATCATTTTCAATCATCTGCTCTACAACCGGATGACGACCATTTTTGATATCCAGAACACCATTTTCATTGATCTTCGGCCTTACAAAATTGTTTCGTTCTGCCACAAGTGCAAGAGAAGCAAACACATCCAGTGCTGCAATCGCCTTGGCGGTTTTCTGGATACGCACGACTTCTTTGCCAACTTTGTCACGGACATCTGCAAACAATTCATATTCCAGCGCATACAGACGATCTTCAGCTCCAAGGATCAGAGCCTCAAGATCCTTCAGCTCCTGTGTAATATAACGTTCGGCATTGGTCAGTGTCTGTTTGCGAACATAATTATCCGGAACCTGATCTTTGAAAGAATTCGTCACTTCCAGTGCATAGCCAAATACACGACTGTATTTAATCTTCAGAGTCTTAATACCGGTACGTTCTTTTTCTCTTGCTTCCAGTTCAGCAAGCCACTTCTTGCCATCTGTTCTTGAACGACGATATTTATCGACATCTGCGTTGTAACCTTCGCGGATGATTCCGCCGTCTTTCTGTGCAAGCGGTGGCTCATCTGTGATCGCACGTTTGATCAGATCCGTCACATCTTCCAGCGGATCCATATCCTCAAAAATCTGTTTCAGGATCGGTGCTTCAAATTCCTGAAGGATCTGTCGGATATATGGAATCATCTCCAGTGAAGATGCAAATGCAACCATATCCCTCGGATTCGCTGACTGATAGCTGATGCGGCTGATCAGACGTTCCAGATCATAGATGGGATTCAGATACTCTCGGATCTCATCACGAAGCATCGGCTTCTGAGTCAGTTCTTCTACAGCTTCCAGTCTGCAATTGATCTCTTCTGCATCGATCAGGGGCTGTTCCACATAACCTCGAAGTGTACGTGCACCCATTGCTGTCTTTGTCTTATCCAATACCCAGAGAAGAGAACCTCGTTTCTGTTTTTCACGGAGTGTCTCGACCAGTTCCAGATTACGACGACTGGAACTGTCAATCAACATAAATTTATCTGCTGTATAGGGATGAATCGTTGCCATATGAGATAAAGCTGTTTTCTGAGTTTCATTCAAATATTGAAAAAGTGCTCCTGCTGCGATCACTCCACTGTCATAGTCCTGAAGTCCAAGACCTTCCAATGTATTTACATGAAAATGTTCCTTCAAAGTGCGTTGGCAGAGACTGTCATCAAAATACCAGTTATCTAATGGAAAAATGCATATCCGCAGACGGTCCTTCAAATCTTCTGTATCAACTCCGCTCATAAAAAAGCGTCATTACAGATAATTTCCGCAGGGACAAATTTATTGATCTCATCCAGAAGTTTCTGAGGTTTATCTACTTCTGTAAGAAAACAGTCACCTGTGGTGATATCTGCAATGGCACATCCAAAATGATCCTCCAGAGAAACAATCGACATCAGATAATTGTTTCTGGATTCATCCAAAGATGTGGCATCCAGAGTTGTTCCCGGTGTAACTACACGGATAACTTCTCTCTTAACAAGACCTTTTGCTTCTAGGGTCTTCCACCTGCTCACAGATTGCCACTTTGTGGCCTTTCTCGATCAGTCGTTTGATATATGTCTCGGCTGCATGAAATGGAATTCCGCACATCGGAGCACGTTCTTCCAATCCGCAGTCCTTACCAGTAAGCGTCAGTTCCAGTTCTTTGGATACAAGGATTGCATCATCAAAAAACATCTCATAAAAGTCGCCAAGTCGATAGAACAGGATGCAGTCCTTGTAACTTTCTTTTGTTTTACAATATTCCCTCATCATCGGTGATAATTTCCCTGTGTTAACTGGAAACCCTGTATTTACGCGGCTTGTAGATGCTTTATGTTCCTCTTTGACCCACTTTTGACCCATTTTTTTTTCCTCTTCAGTGTTTCTTGTTTTTTCCAAATATTTAAACCTCTTCCTAAAATCTCATTTCATCAGCAAAATCAGCTTTCTTTTCCATACTTTTCATCATACCGTTTGTATTCATCTTTTACATACCCCTGTTCAAGATGCGTATAATATTCTGTCATTTTCTGAGTAGAATGACCACTAATCTTACCTACTGTAGCTGGTCCCATTCCAGACTGAACACATCTTGTTACAAAAGTATGACGAAAACTATGCGGAGTTACCTCTAACATTTCTGCTTCCCGACCCTCTTTTTTGGCCACCAGTGATTCCTGCTTATTTACAATATTTTTGATTCGTTCGCATTCATCTTCAGCATTGACAGGAAGATAGCTCATTCCTGTAGATGTTGTAAATATCAG
>ENA-OQET01001417-OQET01001417.1-human-gut-metagenome-genome-assembly--contig:-NODE-1417-length-10643-cov-2.880468_pt1 | contig 10643 bp, 11 predicted proteins | sample MGYA00242800_ERZ504645 | MGnify/ENA primary metagenome ERZ504645 (study PRJEB26092, sample SAMD00036308) | human gut metagenome | host: Homo sapiens | study: EMG produced TPA metagenomics assembly of... | reverse complement strand
GTAAAACTGTTTTTCCCCATCCGTACCGCTGATGTTGTCCTGTACCGTTCCGGTGCCTTCCGGGGTAAATGCACCTTCCGGGATCGCAGAAGTATTTTCCTGCTGTCCGGTACTGTTATCTGAACCGGAAGAATTTCCGCCGCCGGAAGGGGTTGCAGCGTTTGAGCCGGAAGGTTTTTCTTCCTTAGGCGGTTTTGTCTGTGTACCGGACGGACTCTGGGGTGCTGTCGTAGCAGGTTTCTTTTCAGGAGCCGGTTCTTTGTAATACGGATTATCCAGCTTTACCACATCAGAACGGTTGCCGGCATAATCTTTTGCGTATATGCTTACCTGTTTTTCTGTTCCGGCATAATCTTTCAGTGCGACCGACGCTTTCCCGTCGGTGAGGGAGTTGATACGGTTTTCATCAACAAAGACCGCCTCCACGCCGGATAGATCGTCACTGCTTTCTATTTTCAGGGCATCGCCCTCCATGGAAGCAGTCAGCGTTGGCGGTGTGGTGTCTTTGGAACCGCCGGCATGAGCCGTTACAGGTAATGCGCTGACACTTACAAGAAGCGTAAGCGCCAGCAGCAGGGAAAGTTTTTTAAGCCTCATGCACATCCTCCTTCTCCTGCGGTAAAAATCAGTTTCCGAAGGGGCTGCCTGCTGTGATTTCAAAAAATCCGCAAGCTGCTGGGGCGTCAGTTTGAAACTGCGCGCCACCGCTACATAATCGGTATTTTCCAGCTCTGTTTTCTGTTCCTCCAGCTTATGGAGCTTTGCCTGCATTTCCGCAATCTTGTTTTGGTCTTTTCAATTCCTTTTCCAGTTTTTCAATTTTAGGATTCAATTTATTACCTCCAATCTGTTAAGGCAGACGCCCAAATGTATAAAAATGCTGCTGCCAGTAGCTTGTATTGATGTTTGCATAAGAAATCGGGTCTCCACAGTGGATCATCATTCCATTTCCCACATAGATCCCTACATGGCTTGCGCCGCTGGTGTTGTAGGTCCCCTGGAAGAAGATCAGGTCGCCCGGTTTTGCATCCGCACTTGATACCGGCGTACATACACCTAAAAGACCATCCGCGGTCAGCCTTCCAAAATTCCAGCCAACGCCGCAGTTGTTGATTACCCAGGACACATAGCCGGAACAGTCAAAGGAAGTGGAAGGGCTTGCGCCTCCCCATACATACGGATAGCCAAGATATTTTTCCGCCTCGGCCATCATTGCGGCAAACTGTTCATCTGCAAGGGCTTCCGGTGGAATGTCATAATCGAAGTAGTTTCCTGTGCCGCCTGAACCAACTTCCGGCAGGTGCCGTTCGCTGGTATCGCCGGTATCGGCAAAATACAGGGGATTCAAATACTGGCCGTCAACCAGGACTTCTAAGTGCAGGTGGGCCCCGGTAGAATTTCCGGTATTCCCGACCTTTGCAATCACATCCCCGGCTTTGACCTCCTGCCCGGCAGAAACAAGAATCTGGGAACAGTGCCCGTATTTTGTCGTCAGTGTATGCCCTTCGTATGCCTCGCCTTCAATGGCAACACATAATCCATAACCGCCGGCATTTCCTGCAAGAGTGACCGTTCCGTCATGCCCTGCAAGGATTTCTGTGCCCTCCGGCATCCCGATGTCCACACCGGTGTGATAGTTCTTTTCCTCGCTGATCGGATGTACCCGGTAGCCGTAGTAGCTGGTCACATAAGGGAGCCAGTTGGTGCCAAAGACATTTTTGACATACTGGCGGTTTCCTTTTGTCTGCAGCAGGATCTCGCAGATCTCTTTCTGGTCTGCGTTCATCCGGGAAACGACCAGGTTTTCTAGAGGTGTGACTGTGAGCTTGACATTTAAGATGCGCCATTCATAAGGCACTTCCTCCTGGGTTTCTTCCCCGGTTTCCGGATCAACGGAAGTTTCGGTGCGGTAACGGATCTCGGTTTCTTCTGAAAAGGACAGGGTATATTGTTCCTGGAAAAAGCTGCCGCAGCACGCTTTCCACTTCATCGTAAGTAAATCCCTGATAAGCAGAAGTCAGATACCCCATCAGCACATACGGGTCATGCTCGATTGCGCCCAGGTTATACCGGTATTCGTCATAGCCGGGGCGGTCTGATTCCATCCGGTCTATTTCCATTTGCAGATCCGTTTCCCATTCGGTATAGGTAAGCTCCGCCTGGTTGATGTCCTGATCATCTGCAAGATAGGTAGAAGCAGCCAGACTTCCCAAACCGCCGGTCCCGATATTGGAGAACGTGGAAAACAGGGATGTGATCAGGAAAATTACCAAAAGGAGAAGCAGGAGGACAAGGCAGATTACAGGGTGCCGTTTGACCGCATGGACAATACCGACGCTGACCCTCTCTGTTGCGACTGCGGCACTTTTTTGCCTGTTTTCCCGGCTTCACGGGCAGCCTTGGCATACTGCCTTTTCAGCTTTTTGTTTCTGCCATATCCGGGCAATCGCATGTTTCTTCAGCTCCGGGTGGTCGCTAAGAGCCTGCCGGTAAGCAAGTCTTGCGTTGGCCTTTGCTGAATTTTTGCTGTAATTTCGCTGCCTTTCGGTAGGGGGCAGTTTTATGCCGGTGATATGCCGTGCGAAGCCCTGCCTCGCCCACAAGTTCAGAGCGGTGGGCTGCTTTGATCCCCACATTTTCATCCTCTGCCTCATAAATCTTTTTATGGGCGTAACCAATGGCAGTATTGGCGCCCGCCTTGACCGGACGCAGGGGTACAGGTCCTTTTACATGGGCCTTTTGGGATTTGACCTCCTTTTCAAATTTTAAGTGTTTTTTGGCTTTCCGGTCTCCGGGTCGGAAACCGTCCCCATGCGCAGTTTCTTCCGGGCCGGCAGTCGGTTTTGTGCCTGCTCTGCTTTTTGTGCAGTCCGTTCCGCCTTCCGTCTTGCATGGGTGAGCTTTTATCCTCTGTCTCCGGCGGCAGTTCATCCGCAGTAAATTCCAGCTTGGATGTTTTTGGCGGTTCGCTATCCACACCCTTTTCCTTCTGCGCTGCCTGTTCCTCCGCCTGTGCCGCTTCCTGAAACGCTGCTGATATTTGTTCCCATGCTGATGTGTCCGGTAACGGTGTTCCTGACCGGATCTGTCTGTGCTGTCCGGTGTGGCTGAGCCTTCGGAAGAAGGAGCATATTTTCCGGTATCATGGTCTGTCACATCCTCTGTTACAAAAGAACGCCTGGAAGCCTCCTGCCGGAAATTACTTCGTCCGTTGTCCTGTATCGGGGACTCTGTTCCGGCAGCATCCGGTATCTCAAAGCGATCTGAAAAGCCATCCAAAGAGGTTGCATACACTTCGCCCTGCTCCAGCAAGGACTCCGGTGTTTCCGGTGACAGATGGGAAAATTCCGTCTGTACAGGGATGTCCTGCCTGTGTGTTTTGCCGGTGACAGAAGAAGGGGTGTCCCGTGCCCTGCGCAGGTCAAAATCCTGTTCGGTCTGCCTGACTGCCGGCTGATCCTCCCCGTGGGAATCACGCACCGGCATCCGGGTATCTTTGCGCTTCCTTTGAAATTCCCTGTCGTGTGCCATTGTTCTCACCTCCGATCCATTTTAATTTTTGTCTCACGCTTTGGTCCCCGCCACTTCATCCGGTCTTGTGGTAAGCACACTGTACAAAAGTGTGTCCTTCGGGAAGTGGTCCACAAAGGGGATGATCACATTTCCAAAGAACAAAAGCCCCTCGCCGGGACCGGAATGGGTCACATACGAAAGCTGGTGCGGGGAGATCCCCAACTGCTTTGCCAAAATCTGACGGTCTCCCTGGGCCTGGTTGAGCATATAGATAAAGTCCGAGTTCTCAAAAATATTTTCGATCTCACGGGAAGCCAGAAGGTCCTTGACATTCTGCGTTAAACCTGACGGGATTCCGCCCCATTTACGGAAGCGTTTCCAGATCTCCACGCTGAAACTTCCTGTCTGCCCTTTCAAAAGAAGATGGAATTCGTCGATATAGAACCAGGTTGTTTTATGTTTGGAGCGATTGGCCGTGACACGGTTCCACACCGCATCCTGCATGATCAAAAGCCCGATTTCCTTTAAGGCTTTTCCCAGTGACTTAAGCTGGAAACACAGTACCCGGTGTTGATCCATCTGGATATTGGAACGGTGGTTGAACACGTTAAGGGAACCATTGACATAGATTTCCAGCGCCGTTGCGATATTCTGCGCCTCCGGTTCAGACTGTTTCAAAAGCAGCTCGTAAAGATCACCTAAGATCGGCATATTTTCCGGGCACGGGTCCTGCAGGTATTCCCGGTACACCAGTCTGGTACAACGGTCGATGATCGTCCTTTCAATAGGGGAAAGCCCTTCTTTGCCGCCGATGATAAGGTCACACAGCGACAGGATAAAATCACTTTTCAAAGTGATCGGGTTTTCATCATCGGAATAGTCCAGATTGATGTCCATCGGGTTGATGTAGTTCGTGGAAGTAGGGGAAATATCAATGACCTGCCCCTGGGAACCGAACTGCTGTACCAGCGGCCCATACTCATTTTCCGGGTCAGCGATAATGATGTCGTCCTCCGTCAGAAGGAACACATTGACGATCTCACGCTTGGCAGAGAAAGATTTACCGCTTCCTGGGGTACCGAGAAACAGCCCATTGGGGTTTTTCAGCGTTTTTCTGTTCGCCATGATCAGGTTATTGGAAAGGGCGTTCAGGCCGTAATACAACGCCTCGCCCTCCTGGAACAATTCACAGGTGGTAAACGGTACAAAGATCGCTGTGCTGCTGGTCGTAAGCCCGCGCTCAATTTCAATCTGGTTCGTACCAAGAGCAAGCGAGGACATAAGCCCCTGTTCCTGCTGGTAATCCAGCCGTTTTAAGGCACAGTTGTATTTCTGTGCCACACCCGAAGCGGCAAAAATATCATTGAACAGCTTTTGGCGTTTGGCAGCGATATTTTTCCACCAGTACCGTCACAAGGAACATGCGCTCATTGCGGCTCTGTAAATCCTGCAAAAGATTTTTTGCTTCCTCTCCATAGGTGGCAAGGTCGGTGGGAATGATGTCCATATCATACCCGGATCGGACCGCTTTCTTTTGTTCCTCAATGGTCATTTTCTGCAGGTCCGACATTTTGCGCTTGATGTTTCGGATCGCCTGCGCCTGGTCGATAGACTGGATATGCAGGTTGACGGTCACGGCGTCGTTTAAGTCAAGAAGATCCGCTAAAAGCCGGTCAGTAAGCTCCGGCGCTAGAATCTGCCAAAAAGGAGACAGCACCGGAATGGTCGCCTACCCGAAATGTCTTTCCATCCTTTGAAAAAGACAGCCCGGATGGGGAAACGAAGTCTTTGGTAGAAAGACCGGTCTTAGGCAGATCCGACCACTGGAAATGAAACTTTTCCTGGCCGTCCGGGTGAAGCTGGCTGTGAAGAAGTTCCAGACGTTCCAGTCCGTTTAAGGATCTCGCCTGAACTCCCAGAGTCTTGAAATTTGCCAGCACATCCGTTTCAATGCGTTCCAGACGCATTTTCGCAGTACGCAGGTCATCTGCCTCGATCCCAAAGGTAATGTATTTGCGTTTGGTGAGACCGTTATTTCCTTTCTGCAACTGGTTCTTTAACATATCCCCGTATTCCTTGCGGATTCCGTCATACTCGTCGCCGCGGGGAGGGATGTCAATGCTTTTGGTAAAATCCTGCATATTGGCCCGCTGGTTGATAAAGGTAAGCTGCACATGGATCGAGGCGTCGAAGTAATTTAAGAAATCACAATACCCCTCGAAAATCTGTGCTTTATCATCTGCCTGTGCAAGCTGATAGTTAATATCAAAAAACTGCACCGTTTTGGTGTAAAGGGTATCGGTCAGCCGGCAGATTCCATCCCGGTACATTTCACGGTAGGGAATGCTCTGCTGGACCGTCTGCGGGGCATCTGCTTTCAGCCCGGCAAAAAAGCCGCCTTTTTTAGACGGCTTGGAACGGGCAGACTTAGTTTTGCCCTGCTTTGCATCGGCTCCGGTCTTTTTGGCCTGCCTGATGTTTTTTTGCAGACGCTTTTCCTGAGCTTCCTGCTGCTTGTTTTTTGGCAATCTTTGTAACCTCCTTCTTTGACATAGATTTATACAGGTTATCCGTCCTGTATGGACGGTCCTTCGGCCAGAGCTTATAACGGAGCCGGTTCTTCAAGATCTTTTCTGCCGGCTGCCCGTCACGCTCATACATGGCGAAGAAGAAAAAGGGCATCATCAGCCCGATCATCAAAAGTACAGCCGCCGAATTGCCGATCGCCCCGCGGGTAAAGAAATACACCGGAAGGCCGACAAGTCCGGCAAGGCTGAAACAAATAAGCTGGCGCTTCGTCAGATTGAAGGCCAGCTTAGTCTTAACTTTGGTTAAATCCTTTGGTACAGGTACATAAGGCATCTATACACCTCCCATCGTAATATAATTTCCGGCCCATTACCGTGCACCGAAATCGCGTACCGGTTTCTCCACAGCCGGACATTCCCGCACTTCCTGAGCCGCATTTTGCAGCCGTGCCAGGACAGAAACAGCCGGTCCTCTCTGACACAGGTATTCCTGGCTGTCTCGGATTCCGGCAATATTTTCACGAATATCCATATCCACGTCGAACACATCCGAAACTGGCAAAAGCCAACGGTCTGCAAAGTATTTCAAAGGATTCTCAAGCGCCAGCACATCATCCAGCATTTCATCCCTGAACTCAAACTTTGTTGTCAGATAGGAATACGCCTCCTGCATGGCTGTAATTTCAGCAGCTTTTTCAATTAAGGATTCCTTATCCCTTGACATAAGGCTTTCCCTGTAAGCAAAGTAATTCTGTCCCAGCCGTTTCATCAGGAGCGTATATTTGTCCTGTGCGGAAGGTTCGCTTGTGAAATGTTCAAATTTTTGCGCTGCATCAATTTCTTTGAGAAGATCGCAGATCGGGAAACTGTGTTCATGGTTATTTTCTTCCCAACACCATCGGGCTACATCCAACGGGTCCTGAAAAGAAAGAAGCGCCTCTACTTCCGCCGGAGTAAATACATGCTCAACCTTCAGATAATAGTGGAGTTCCGAAAGTCCCTGTAACTCGTAAATACTGCCGATGTTCTGTGCATCCAGCATATCCGCATGAACCTTCAAACACTCGTCCAGCCGTTCCATAAGCAGCCGCTTTGCATCTTGTTCTATCAAAATCACCCCTTTCGCTCCGGCATAGTCAGCGTACAGTTCACTTCATTGCCCCATACATCCCAGCCGGGTGTCTTTTGTCTTGCAAACAGTTCCACTCTGGGCTGATCGCCCATGAGTTTTACGATCTTATCCCGCACCTCGTCCGGTTTCTTGCTGTGCTGCTCAATATGGGAGATCACAAACTGATGGATTCCCGCACATTGGCGTTTCGGACGGCCTCTGGTTGCCAGCAGGCAGACCTCCGCGTTTGAGCGGGTCCAAAAGCCCATGCCATAAAACCAGCTATCCGCTTTCCGGTTCTGTTTGAGCCATAGAAAAGCCAGCGTTTTATATTTGAATCCCCAGGCGTCGATCACCCGGAAGGCTTCATTGAGCTGCGGGAAGGTCGCCCACAGAAAGAGGGCGCTGTCTTTTGCGGCAAGTTCCGATACCGGCAGGGCACAGATTTCTTCAATGCTCATTGTGGGGTAATGGTTTTCCGCAACGCCGCTTCCATGTTTCCTGTCATAATGCCAGGGCGGATCGGCATAGATAATGCCGTACTGTTTCGTTTCCGGCATTAGCGAGCCTGCTCATTCTTAGATGGGGCAGGTTTGGCCGGCTGTTCTTTGACCTTACCGGCATTTTCTTTCAATGCACCGGTCAGGGAAGGTTTTTCCGCTGCTCCCTTTGTCGCTTCAAGAGTTGCCTGCAAATTTTCAATAGCCTGCCCGTACCCATCGATTAAGGCATCGTTGAGCTGCTTGCGGAACTCTGCCGTAACCGGCCAGCAGACATCTTTCCAGTTGCCTCCCTTATCCTGGGTTGCGGGCATATTGACATACAGCCCCTTTTCACTGGAACAGATACGGAAGCCGTCAATCTTAAAGCATCCGCCAATCGTAACATTGGCAAACGCCAGCAGGTTTCCCATTGGGGCGATCGGACGCACGCGGACATCCAGCTTCATGCCGTTTGCCATTTCCGGCGTCTGTGTCTCCGGCGCCATTTTTTCTGTATTGGTTTTACTCATATATAAAATCCTCCTTTTTAGAATTGGTTTTGTTCATGCTATCTTGCATTAAATATGGATTTGGATAACGAACCTGTCTTAAACAGGGCAAAAGCCAGCAGTACCGTATAACCCGCCGTTCCCCAGATCGCGCCGTGCACGTCGCCGGACGATGGGATAGACTGGACCAGCACTGCATAAATGGCAACACAGATCAGGATCAAAAACCCCTGAAAGCCCAGGGCAAAAAGGGAACGCAGATACCCGGTTCCCATTTGTCCCCATTCCCGGTTTGCCATTGTGGAAAACGGGATCGGTGCAAGGCTCACGGTTAAATAAATCTCGATCATACGGCCATATACAATGACAAAGATCACGATGGACAGTACCCACATACACAGATTGATGATGTTGGTTTCCAGCCACAGTCCAATCAGTTCCCACATTCCCATTGCTTCAAGCTGGGTTTTCAGATCAGACAACGCCGCCTGCACATCCAGGTTCCCGTTTATGACACCGGCACTTTGCGACACCACATTTTGGGCCACATCAAAGACCGCCATCACAATCGTAAAACAGTTGGTGAGCAGGTAAGTGGCAACAAAAGTCTTGAAAATCCACTTGAAGATGTTGAATGTATCGAATTCGTGCATGTTGTTCTTTTCGAGAATCATCTGGATCAGTTCATACACCAGAACAAAGGTCAGGATCATGCCCGCAATGGGAATGACGACGGTTTCTGAAAGATTCTGAATCATGGAAAACACGCCGCCATTCCAGCCCTGCGGGGTCTGTCCTACCTGATTTGCCACATCCGCAACCTGATTGTTGACGGAGTTGAAAATACTGGTGTACTGTCCGGTGATCGCATCGATCAGGCCCTCTTTAATCCAGTCTGTTATCCATTCAAACAGACTGCCCATAAGTCAGCCCTTAACCGAACAGGCCGGAAAGCAGCGGGATCAGCGTTGCACCAACCAGAGCGATACCTCCGCCTGCCATAAGCTGCTTGATCCCCTGGGATTTTGCACCTGGGTTATCATTTCCGTAACCTTCGAGAAGGTTTACAACACCCCATGCGCCCAGACCTGCGCCCAGGGCGATCACAAGGATCTTCAAAGTATCAATCGCGCTTGCAAAAAATGCCATATAGTTCCTCCTTTAATTTCAGAAATTTTAATTTGTGATATGGCCGTATCAGGCCGGAAACAAAAAAAGCCGCCGCACTGTTTTTAGAAAAAAATCTGTTTCAAACAGCACGGCGGCATGGGGCAGGAAAAATCCTGCGGTTATTTACTTTTCAGGGAGAATCACGAATCCTCAAAAAATCCTCCTTTCATCGTGACAAAAACAAAGCCTGCCAGGGCGTCATGCTTTGACAGGCAGGAACAACTCTATAAAGTCTGGGAAGCCAGATCTTCGGCTGTGACTTCATAATTGCGGTATCGTTCACCGGGACGCATCGGCATCCGGGTAGAAAGAAACTTTTCGATATTAAAAGCGTTCTTCTCATTAAAATCGGAAAGCAGTTTGTAATTTGGGTGTTTGGTTATATCGTATTTCCGGGAGAGGAACGGCCGCACACCCCTGATCTGCAGCAGACATTTGCCCCCGTCCATAACTGCCAGTTCATCCACCGACATCAGGTCCTTTCCCAGCTTTTGAAAATTTTGTCCGTGGGATTCCTGATTTCCCTTTGTGACACTGGTGTTATACAGATCAATAGTCTCTTTCCCTAATAGGGAGTTCCAGCTTTTTAAGGTAGTTTCTTCTTTGCCTCCTAAGAAAAGAGAGGCGTCACAGTTACCGATGATGGTGTCCATGTTGTCTTTATACAGGGCTTTGAGCTGGCTTTGCGCCTGCAGCACCAAGCAGGCAGAGATCTCACGGCTTCGGATGGTCGCCATAAGACGCTCCAGGTTCGGGATCTGCCCGATATTTGCCGCCTCGTCGATCAGGCAGCGCACATGGATGGGAAGCCTGCCCCCCATATACATCATCCGCCCGCTCGCATAAGCGGTTAAACAAAATGGAATAGATCAGACTGATCAAAAATGCAAAGGTTCCGTCCGTATCACTCATAATAAGGAAAAGAGCGGTCCGTTCATCCCCCAGCATATCCAGATCCAGCTCGTCATACATGGTAATTTCCCTGACTTCTTTAATGTCAAAAGGAGCCAGTCTGGAAGCACAGGAAATAAGGATCGACTTCGCTGTTTTTCCGGCAGCGAGCTTATATTTTTATATTGACGCAGGGCAAAATGATCCGGGTCTTTCTGTTCCAGAGCGTCAAAGAGAAGGTCAACGGCATTTTTGAATGACTCGTCATCCTCACGGACCTCCATTGCGTTCAGCATTTCTACCAGTGTGGCAAAATTCTGTTCGTTTACCGGAGCTTCATAGTAGATATATCCGATCAGTGCCGTATAAAGCAAGGTTTCTGCTTTGACCCAGAAATCGTCTCCGGCTTTTCCTTCGCCTTTGGTATTGGCGATCAGGG
>ENA-OQET01001416-OQET01001416.1-human-gut-metagenome-genome-assembly--contig:-NODE-1416-length-10648-cov-4.006843_pt1 | contig 10648 bp, 11 predicted proteins | sample MGYA00242800_ERZ504645 | MGnify/ENA primary metagenome ERZ504645 (study PRJEB26092, sample SAMD00036308) | human gut metagenome | host: Homo sapiens | study: EMG produced TPA metagenomics assembly of... | reverse complement strand
AGAAAAAAGGTGAATTTAAACGTACCAGTAACCGTCATGATTATGCATTGAAACCCACCGGACTTACCACGTTAAACGTGTTGAAAGATCATGGATTTGATGTGATCGGTGTTGGAAAGATTCATGAATAATTTTTTGCGGAGAAGGCATTATAAAAAAAGTAAAAGAAGACCGACTATTACAAAAATAGCTTGTCTTTTAAAATAATAGAAGCTGTCATTTTCTTTATATTGCGCCCAAATATGTGAAGAACTATAGACCATTAATAAACCAATAGATAGAATAATAAATACAATAAGAAGTATTTTTCTTTTTTTCATAGTTACCACCGTTTTATTATATGTAAACTAATTAAAATTATTTTATAAAAAGTATATTTTTGATATATAATAAAGGCGAGAGGAATGTGATGTTTATGAAATTATTCTTAGTAGAAGATGCTACGATTTATATGATTTTATTACAAAAATTATTAGAAAATGACTTTCAAATCACATTATCAAAAAATATAGCTGACGCTAAAAAAATAATTGAAGATGAAGATTATCAATTTGATGTTATGTTAATTGATTTAATTATGCCAGGGACAATGGATTTGATTAGACAAATAAAAAAGAATAAAAGATTGTCACAAGTTCCTATTGTTGCTTTAACAGCAAGTGATAATCCTAAAGATTTAATACAAGCTTTTGATTATGGTATCTATGATTGTATTCAAAAGCCTATTTATGAAGAAGTAGTTTTACAAAGAGTAAAAAATGCAGCAAGTAATTATTTAAGATTGAAAGAATTAAAGAAATTACGAGAATCTTTAATGAATAATCAACAAATTGATGATTTAACAAAGATATATAAATTTGATACTGCTAAATGGCTTATTGATGAAAAATTAGATGAAAATAAAACAGGCCAAAAAATTTTTGTTTGTATTTAAGCTAAATGGTTTAGAAGAAGTGTACAAACAAGAAGGAAGTCATCGAGGAGATGAATTAGTAAAAGAAATGAGTGATTTCATTTCGATGAATTTTAAAAATATAGATATATTAGGGCGTGTTGATCAAGATGAATTTGTATGTTTTGTTAATCATATGATGTCTAAGGAACTTGCATATGTAAGAAAAGAAGAACTTCTAAGAATGTTTTCACAAAAGAAATTATCTGATATTTCTGAAAATATGGATTTACAAATAGGATATTGTAGAACTTGTGAAACTGTAAATTATGAAAAAATGTATCAAGCAGCTAAAAAGATGTTAACGAAATAAGAAAATTATTTCGTTTTTTTATTTTTTAAAAGAAAAATGATTTTTGTTGTCTATATAAATAATGAAGGGAGAAACTATGGAAACAAAAATCAAATCTAAAAGAATTACTGATTTTAAAAATGATCTTGTCTTTAAATTTATGTTGAGTGATCTCAATGATTCTCGCTGTTATTATTTACTTAAAGTCATTATTGAAGGAATCACTGGTATTAAATGTCAGGAACTTTTTGTCTTAAATAGTGAAGTCAATCCTGAACATCTAAGTGATAAAGATATGGTTTTAGATGTCTGAGTGAAAACTGATGAAGGAAAATTAATCGACATTGAAATGCAAAACAGTGCTCTTACTAAAGAAGTTCATTATCGTTTTCAAATCTATGGAGCAAGAATGATAGATCATCAAGTCAATCGAGGAGATCTCTTATACAGTGAAAATGTCCATGAAGTCTATACCATTCTCTTTGTCAATGATATCGACAGAGAGAATCTTCTCTTGATTGATACCTACATGCCACGTAATCAACTAAACCATGTCAGAAAGTATAATCTGCTGACTCATCACAATATCTATCTTCCATTTATTGATGCTGTTGTAAGAGAAAAAGGGCTTAAGAATCTAAGCAAGATAGAATTAGCTATTTATACTTTATATCATGGGATAACAGATGATATAATGGCATTAAACAGTGAGGTGGTTATCATGATGAAAGAAAAGATGGATCAGTTCAATGAAGATGAAGAACTTGTATTAGCAGCGAGTAAAAGACAGCTTGTCAAGATACAACATCATCAAGAGAAAGTAAGAATACGACAAGAAGGGAAAGAAGAAGGCTTAAAAGAAGGAGAACTTTTGAAAGCTAAAGAAAATACATTGATGCTTTTTAAAAGTAAATATCCTCAAGAAGATATTTTAATGTTAGAAAATTTAACATTGTCACAGTATAATGAGATTTTTAAAGCATTAATAGAAAACAAAGATTTACAAATAATTAAAGAAATGATTAAATGATACAAAAACGGATATCTCATGAGATATCCGCTATTTTTATTTATGAGTACCAGGTCCGGCTTTAACAACAGTACTAGGTAAATCATATTTTTTAAAATTTTCTTGGAACATTTTTGTAAGTTTTTTAGCTGTTTTATCATATTCGCGTTTGTTTGACCAAGTATTTTTAGGGTTCAACATTTCTGCTGGAACACCTGGACAACTTCTTGGAATTTTTAGATTAAAGAATGGTTCTTTGACATATTCCACAAAATCTAAGTCACCATTTAAAGCAGCATTGATCATTGCACGTGTATATTTTAATGGAATACGATGCCCTTTACCATAAGAGCCACCAGTCCATCCAGTGTTGATCAAGAAAACATTAGCTCCTGATTTTTCTACACGACGTCCAAATTGGTGAGCATATAAGGCTGTATCTAATGGGAAAAATGGTTCTCCAAAACATGTTGAAAATGTTGCTTCTGGTTCAGTAACACCATTTTCAGTTCCAGCAAGTTTGCTTGTATAACCTGAAACAAAGTGATAGATAGCAGCGTTACGGTCAAGTTTAGAAATAGGTGGTAAAACTCCAAAAGCATCTGCTGCTAAAAAGAAAATAGTACGTGGAATAGGTCCAACTCCTGATGAAACAGTATTTGGAATATAATCAATTGGATAACCAACACGTGTATTTTCTGTGATAGAACCATCATCAAAATTAATAATACGTGTATCTTCAAATAATTTAACATTTTCTGTTACAGCACCAAAACGGATGGCATTCCAAATTTCAGGTTCATGTTCTTTTGAAAGGTTGATACATTTAGCGTAGCATCCACCTTCAAAGTTGAAGATTGTATTTCTAGACCAACCATGTTCATCATCACCAATTAATCGTCTGTTTGGATCGGCTGAAAGTGTTGTTTTTCCAGTTCCTGATAATCCAAAGAATAAAGCTGTATCACCGTCGATTCCCATATTGGCAGAACAATGCATTGTAAAAATCTTCTTTTGTGGAAGTAAATAGTTCATAACACAGAAGACAGATTTTTTGATTTCTCCAGAATACCCTGTGCCCGCAATTAAAATAATTTGTTTTTCAAAATTGATCATAATAGCGGCTTCACTATTTAATCCTAATTTTTTATAATCTACTTTACATCCAGGAGCAACTAAAATCAAAAAGTCTTCTTTAAAATCTTTTAATTGTTCCTTTTTAGGTCGAATAAGTAAGTTTCTAATAAATAAATTTTGACTTGCTTTTTCATTGATAACTCTAAAACCATATTGATATTTACGATTAGCTCCTGCAAAGCCATCAAAAATATATAAATCTTTATCATTTAAATATTGAATCATTTGATCATAAACTTGGTCAAAAACTTCTGCTGAAACAGGACGATTAACATTTCCCCAAGCAATTAAATCATGAACAGCAGGTGTATCAACAATATATTTATCATCTGGAGAACGACCAGTTCTTTCTCCAGTTTCTATACATAAAGCACCAGCACGTGAAAGTCTTCCTTCTTTATGAAGTAAAGCTTTTTCTACAAGCGCACCAGGCGGATTGTTTCTAAAAATGTTTCCTGTATGATTAAAACCATATTTTTCGATATTCAATGTATCCATAATATACCTCCTTTGGATTCCCTACATATAATGATACAAAAAAAATGTTATAAATCCATAGAAAGCGCTTACTTTTTTTAATAAATTGACGCTAATGTCAAAATGAGTTTGTTGAAAATGTACAGTTTATAAGGCTTTTAGAGTATTTTTTAATAAAAAAAGCACATTAGAAACATAACTAATGTATTTTTAGGATAATAATCATAAACAAATAAAAAAGATCATTTAGGGGAATGATCTTCTTTATTTATATATAGGGAATCGAGTAATAAAAAATTAATATATTGGGAAACTATTACTGAAAATCGTAAAATATATGAGAGATATAAATATTATGGGATATCTCTTTTATTTACATTTCATTTTTTATTACACATTTATTATAGCGAAATATGACGAATTGAGTAGAGACAAATATCCTAAAAAGGATTGTAAGTATTTGTGCAATGTGCACAAATAGTGTAAAATAGATGGTGGTGATGATATGGGATTTACAATAGATGATGCTTTAAGAGAATTTAAAAAGAATTATAAAATGACATTACTTGCAGGTGAGGATGGATGTTCTAATGCCATGACCTGGGTACAAATGGTCGAAGATAAAACGATTTTACAACAACTTTGGGGTAAAGAACTAGTTGTAACAACAGGTCTAGGATTTCAAAGCCAAAAGAAATTAAAAGAATTCATTGAACAACTTGTTAAATATCATAGTGTGGGACTTGTTATCAATACGGGAAAATATATTTTTGATATCGATCAAGAAATTATTGATTATTGTAATGAATTAAGTTTTCCTTTGTTAGTGGTTCCTTGGGAAGTGCATATTGCTGATATGATCAAAGATTTTTCATATCATTGTTTACGTGCAGAAAGAGATGATAAGTATATTAATCAAACTGTTATGGACACACTGATTAATCCAGCAATTATTGAAGAGTCTAGAAATAAATTAGCAGGTGATTTTGATGTGGAAAATGATTTTCAAGTAATGGCTATTTCTGTAGAAACCGATGAAGAATTAGGCATGATGGAAAGAAGAAGTATTAAGTTTCAGCTAGAATTATGTTTTGAAAAAGTTGAAGGAAATTATAGTTTTTTCTGGTTTGATGGTTATTATATTATGATTTTTAATAACTTAGAAGATAGTGCTCTTGTAGAAGTTATTAATGAAATGTATAAAAGAGCTAAAAAACGTTTGCATTATACATTACATTTAGGAATTGGCTCAAAGATGGTGGATTTTAGAAATATGATTTTAAGTTATAAAAGGGCTATTGCAGCTTGTAAGATGGCTAAACAATTTAATTATCCACAAATTTATTTTGATGATATGGGTGTTTATCAATTATTGTTTATTATTGAAGATCAAGGTATTTTAAGACAAATGTATCGTAGTATGTTAGGTGTTTTGATAGATTATGATCAAAAGCATAATACTCAATTAGAAGAGACTCTTTATCAATATTTAAAATTCGATAGTAATCAAAAAGCTATGGCTGAAAGTTTATATATGCATCGTAATACTATCAATTATCGACTTAATAAGATAAAAGAACTGACAGAATGTCAATTGGATTCATTTGAAGAAAAAATGCCGTATATGTTAGCTTTTTATATTAAAGAAATTGTAGAAAAAAAGAAGAAATAGCGGAAAGCTGTTAGCTTCTTTTTTTATTTGATAAAAAGTTTAGCAAATAAAAATGAAAGCGCTAACTTTTTAGTGAATGTTGGTCATTTATATGTTATAATAAATGACATAAAGGGGAGATAAATATATGTTTGATAATTTTTTAATTCACACTTTCCATGATGGAAATTGTTTACAAGCTTATAAAATATTTGGTGCACATTTTGAAACTCATGAAGGTAAAAAAGGTGTACGTTTTACAACATATGCGCCGAATGCTAGAAGTGCACAAGTTGTAGGAGAATTTAACCAATGGGGTGAAACACCTTGTTATATGGAAAGATATAATAATGGTGGTATTTATACAATATTTGTTGAAGGTGTCAAAGAATTTGACATGTACAAGTTTAGATTTGAAACTCCTCAAGGAGATATTATTGATAAAGCAGATCCATATGCTTATTTTAGTGAGTTAAGACCAGGAACTGCTTCAAAAGTTTATAACATGGAAGGTTATCGTTGGCATGATAGCAAATGGATAAAAAATAGAACTAAAAATTATGATTGCCCACTTAATATATATGAAGCTTCTCTTGGTTCATGGAAAATGAAGCGAGAAAGTGAAGGTGAAGGGGACGATGGTGAATATTATTCTTATGAAGAATTAATAGATGAAATTATTCCCTATGTAAAAAAGATGGGCTATACACATTTAGAAGTTATGCCACTTACTGAATTCCCATTTGATGGTTCTTGGGGATATCAAGCAACTGGTTTTTATAGTGCAACATCGAGATATGGTCAACCTAAACAATTAATGAAATTTATTGATGCCTGCCACCAAGAAGGCATTGGTGTTATTATGGACTTTGTGCCAGCACATTTCGTTAAAGATTCACATGGATTACATATGTATGATGGTGGATTTGTTTATGATTATAATGATTATAATCGTCGTTATAGTCCATGGGATAGTGTTTATTTTGATTTTAGGTAAAAAATGAAGTAAGAAGTTTCTTATTATCTTCTGTAGAATTCTTTGCAACATATTATCATATTGATGGTTTTAGATTTGATGCTGTAAGTAATCTTATTTATTATGAAGGTAATAAAAACTTAGGTGAAAATATTGGTGCTATGGAATGGATGAAACGTTTAAATGGACATATGTCTGGGTATCATCCAACTGTGATGATGATTGCAGAAGATTCAACAGATTATCCAGGTGTTACTAAACCAGTGGGTGAACATGGTTTAGGATTTGATTATAAATGGGATTTAGGTTGGATGAATGATACATTGAAATATTTCCAAGAAGATCCTGTTTATCGTCAATATGATAGTCATTTTATTACATTCTCAATGGCTTATTTCTATTCTGAAAGATTCTTACTTGAGTTTTCGCATGATGAAGTTGTTCATGGTAAAGCGACGATTATTAATAAAATGTGGGGATTACATGGAGATAAATTGGCACAAGTAAAAGCATTGTATGTTTATATGATGTTACATCCTGGTAAGAAATTGAACTTTATGGGAAATGAACTTGCTGAATATAAAGAATGGGATGAATCTAAATCTTTAGGATGGGATATTTTAAAATATCCTGATCATGATGCATTCCATCATTTCGCTCAAAAACTCAATGAAATTTATTTGAAATATCCAGCTTTATATGAAATGGATTATGATTTAAAAGGCTTTGAATGGCTTGTTGTTGATGATCATGATCAATGTGTTTTCGCAATTGAAAGAAAAGATAAAGCAGGAAATGCGATTATCGCAGTGATGAATTTTGTTGGTAATACGCATGAAAAATACAAAGTACCAGTTAATATTGAAGGAAGTTATAAAGAAATTTTAAATACAGATCAAGCTGTATATTCTGGAAAGAATATCATTAATCCAAGAGCAATTCGCTCTAAGAAAACAAAACCAAATGAAAAAACAAAATTGTTAAATAAAGATCATTATATTGAAGTAAAATTAGCACCATTTAGTGCATGTATCTTTGAAGTGAAACCTAAAAAAAGGAACAACAAAGAAAACACCAAAGAAAACAAAAAGAGTAATTAAGAAAACAAAATAAGTTGTTCATAAAATAGAGCATCCGTAGTTTAGATACTCTATTTTATTTGGAAAAAGTAAGATTTTATCAATGTAAAAATATTTTTATGAGTGACAATCTACTAAAAATAAAGTATGATGGTCACGTAAGAGTAATATTGAGGAGACGGGAAAATGTTTAAAAACAAAGAAGAATTTAAATTTGAATTTTCAAGAAGAATTATTGAGTCTTATGGGCGTACTGTTGAAGAAGCTCATATTACTGAAAAATTCATGGTTCTTGAAACAATGGTAAGAGATTATGCATCAGTAAACTGGGCAGCTAGTAAAGCTGTTGTTCAAAATAATGAACAAAAACAAATGCATTATTTCTCAATGGAATTTTTAATGGGAAGATTATTAGTTAATAATATGATGAATCTAGGGATCTATGAAATCGCTAAAGAAGGTTTAGAAGATTATGGAATCAATATTCATGATTTAGAAGAATTAGAAAGTGATGCTGGTTTAGGTAATGGGGGACTTGGACGTTTAGCTGCATGCTTTATGGATTCACTTGCTTCATTAGATTATCCAGGACATGGAAATACAATTCGTTATGAATATGGTTTATTTAAACAAAAAATTGAAAATGGTTATCAAGTAGAATTACCTGATCAATGGATGAAAACTGGATTTATGTGGGAAGTTCGTAAACCAAAACATAGAGTACCAGTTAAGTTCTTTGGTAAAGTGATTTGGGATGAAAATGAAGGAAAATGGAAACATGTTGATGCTGAAACAATTTATGCAGTACCTTATGATGTCCCTGTAATTGGAAATGATACAGTAAATACAAATACTTTGCGTTTATGGTCAGCTGAACCAAGTGAAGATTTCCCAAGTAATCATGATTTCCAAAGATATATCGAAGATGTAAGAAGTATCTGTCAAAACTTATATCCAGATGATTCTACACCAGCAGGGAAAATGTTACGTTTAAAACAAGAATATTTCTTCTGTTCTGCAGGTATCCAAGCAATCATCAAAGCACACTTAAGAAATTATCCATCATTAGATAATTTCCATGAAAAACATGTTATTCAATTAAATGATACACATCCAGTATTATGTATTCCTGAATTCATGCGTTTATTAATTGATGATCATGGTTATGAATGGCAAGATGCCTGGGATATTTGTACACAAACATTTGCTTATACAAACCATACGATCTTAGCTGAAGCTTTAGAAACTTGGCCAATTAGTACAATGCAAACATTATTACCACGTGTATATCAAATCATTGAAGAAATTCATCGTCGTTTTGTAGGTTTTGCTAAAGAAGTAAGTAATCATGATCAAAATTTAGTTGATCGTACAATGATTTTAAGAGATGGTACTGTTTATATGGCAAGACTTGCAATTGCTGGAAGCTTTAGTGTCAATGGGGTAGCAAGACTTCATACAGATATCTTAAAAGAAAGAGAATTACATGATTTCAATGTACTTTATCCAAATAAATTTAATAATAAAACAAATGGGGTTACTCATCGTCGTTGGTTAGCTTATTGTAATCCACAATTAAGTGAATTAATTAATGAAACAATTGGTAAAGGATGGATCAAAAAACCAGCTCAATTAGAAAACTTAATGGAACATGTTGATGATCCAATTTTACAAAATCGTTTCTTAGCAGTTAAAAAAGAAAGAAAACAAATCTTAGCTGATTATATTAAAGAACATAATGGTATTGAAGTAGATGTTGATAGTATTTTTGATGTTCAAGTTAAGAGATTACATGCATATAAAAGACAATTATTAAATATTTTACATGTTATTTATTTATATCAAGAAATGAAATCTAATCCCGATTTCCGTATTTATCCACATACTTTCATCTTTGGAGCAAAAGCAGCAAGTGCTTATTACTTCGCTAAAAAAGTTATTAAATTAATTAATGCAGTTGGAGATGTAGTTAATAATGATCCTGAAACAAATAAATACTTAAAAGTTGTTTTCTTAGAAAACTATGGTGTTACTTTGGCAGAAAAAATTATGCCTGCAGCTGATGTTTCAGAACAAATCTCTACAGCTGGTAAAGAAGCAAGTGGTACTGGTAATATGAAATTCATGATGAATGGAGCTATTACTTTAGGTACTTTAGATGGAGCTAACGTAGAAATTTCTGAATTAGTAGGATTAGATAATTGTGAAATCTTTGGTTTAAAAGATGAAGAAGTGAAGAATTTAAAAGCAAACAATCAATATCGTGCATGGGATTATTATAATAATGATTTAAAAATCCGTCGTGCTATCGATTCATTAACTAATGGTACTTTCTCAAGTAATCCAGAAGAATTTAAAATTATTCATGATGAATTAATGAATAAAAATGATGAATACTTCTTATTAGCTGATTTCGAATCATATGCTAATGCACAAAGACATGTTGTAGAATTATATCAAGATCGTGCTAAATGGGCTAGAATTTGCTTAGTAAATATTGCTAAGAGTGGATTCTTCTCATCTGATCGTACAATTGAACAATATGTAGAAGATATTTGGCATTTAGAAAAATGTAAATTTTAATTATAAAAGCTCAAGGTCTTAGGACTTTGAGCTTTTCTTTAATATATATTTACTTTTGATAAAACGATAAGGTTCCATAAAATCACGCATTTCTTTAGCGTCAACTTCTTCATGATTAACAAATCTTTGAAAAAAAAGATTTGTTTTTTTTCTGTCAACAGCTTTAATTTCATCGATTGCTTCTTCTAAATGATGTTCTTTAAAGAAGTTGATGTAATACTCTTCGGTTTTACTTGCCATATCTTCCTTATTTAATAAGACCCAATTTTCTTGACGAATCAACATCAATCAAATTGATCAATGTTCTAGCAGCTTGTTCTTGATCAATCATTTTTTTTCACCTTCGTTTTTATTATAGCATAAAATTAATAAGTTGTAGTTATTAATGCTAAAAAATGATAGAAAAAGAATGGTACTTATTGATGAATAAAATACCAAGTAATTGCGATTGTTCCTTTATATGATCAAGAAAGAGATAGTTTATGGATGCAT
>ENA-OQET01001415-OQET01001415.1-human-gut-metagenome-genome-assembly--contig:-NODE-1415-length-10652-cov-4.485796_pt1 | contig 10652 bp, 8 predicted proteins | sample MGYA00242800_ERZ504645 | MGnify/ENA primary metagenome ERZ504645 (study PRJEB26092, sample SAMD00036308) | human gut metagenome | host: Homo sapiens | study: EMG produced TPA metagenomics assembly of... | reverse complement strand
TGCGTGTTGACCAGATCATTCCTTATGCGAAACGTATCGGCCTTGATTATATTGCAATCTCTGACCACGAATCAACACATTCCATTCCGGAAGCTGTAAGACTTGGGAAAGAGCTTGGTGTTCATGCGATTCCTGCCGTCGAGGCAAACGCATGGCATGAGGAGACACAGACGAATGTTCATATTTTATGTTATTATCCGATTGACACTGACCGGCTTCAGCATTCTTTAAGCAAAGACTTAAAGAAATTATCCGATGCTGTCACAAAATCTTATCAGTCATTGATGGATGAATATCCGATCACGATGGATCAGCTTTATGAAGTATCCAAAGAAAGTACTGGTGTATACTACACACATATCATGCAGGTTCTTTCCATGATGGGATATACTGGAACTCCGATCGGTCAATTACATAACGAATTATTCCGTGCTGGCGGCCCTCATAAATTTCCATACCGCTATATGGATGCAAAAACGGTCACGGATCTTCTTCATTCCTGCGGAGGCGTTGTCGTGCTTGCACATCCTGGGCAGTATAAAGCTGACAATGTGATGGAGATGATGATCGAAGAACATATGCTTGATGGAATTGAATTAAATCATCCAAGAAATGATGAAAAAACAAGAGAGCATATTACATCTCTTTGTAAGGAACATGATCTTTTCATGACTGGTGGAACAGATTTTCATGGATTATACACCAAAACACCTTATCCTTTGGGAAGTTTCTTATGTCCTAAAGAAGGACTTCATCGATTGATCCTTGCAGGAGAGCAGGCGAACAAAGCTTTCTATGAAAAACATCCTAAATTCAAAAATAATTTTTTTATAAGGAAGAATCATTCTTTGCAGGATTCTCAAACAGAAAAATCCCTAATGGTTTAGAAACCTGTCAGGGATTTTTGTTTTAATATTTTTATTTGATATTTTATTTATTTAAGATACTCTTCGCAACGCTTAATCCATTCGCAGATGCCTGCTGTAATCCTCTTGTTACAGAAGCTCCGTCACCGATCGCACGAAGTCCTTTTGATATTTGTTTTCAAAGTCTTTGTTTGTTAAGATCTTATTAGAATAGAATTTCACTTCTACACCGTAAAGAAGTGTTTCATCACTTGCCATACCTGGTGTTACTTCATCTAATGCATAGATCATCTCTTCGATGTCTTTCATGATTCGATATGGGAATACGAGTGAAAGATCTCCTGGAACAGCATCTTTTAATGTTGGTGTAATGTTATTTCTTACCAGACGTTCTTCGGTTGTTCTTCTTCCTCTCACAAAATCTCCAAATCTCTGTACTAAGATCTTGCCATCGCAAAGCATGTTGCTTAACTGTGCGATATGTTTTCCATATTGAATCGGCTCTTTAAATGGTTTTGTAAAGTTCTTAGATACTAATAATGCAAAGTTTGTGTTGTTTGTCTTGTATTCGTCTGCTTTGTATGCATGACCATTTACCACTGCCAGACCATTTTCATAATATTCTGTTGCTACTTCTCCCGATGGATTACTGCAGAATACGCGGACTTTATCGTCGAATGTTGGCGTGTAGTAAACAAGTTTTGCTTCATAAAGACTCTTATTTAATTCTTCCATGATCTCGTCTCGAACTTCTACACGGACTCCGACATCAACGGTTCCTACCTGTGTTTCAATGTCATATTTTCTGCAGATTCCGCTTAGCCATTCAGATCCTTCTCGTCCTACAGCTGCTACGATCTCATCCGCTGTATATGTCTCACCTTTGTCTGTAATAACACCCTTTGCAACCCCATCTTCAATGATGATATCTTTGACCATGGTATCAAAGATCATATCAACACCTTCATTTAATAAATGTTCCTGAAGTCTTGAGTAAATCTTGTATCCTTCTTCTGTTCCCAAATGTCTGATCGGACATTCGATCAGCTTTAAGTTTGCCTGAATAGCTTTCTTACGGATGCTTGCGATCTCTTCCGCTTCATCAATTCCGTATACTTTCTCATCAGCTCCGAATTTTAAATAAATGTCATCGGATTCTTTTAATAATTCGATCGTTCTGTCATATCCTAAAATCTCTGGAAGGTTCCCTCCTACATCTGGGGATAAAGATAATTTACCATCTGAAAATGCTCCTGCTCCGGCAAATCCTGTTGTAATAGAACATGGTTTACATCCAACACATACTTTAGTGTTACGTTTTGGACATGCTCTTTTTTCAATTCTTCGACCTTTCTCGATCATAAGAACTTTCATGTCCGGCTTATTTCTCTTTAATTCATAAGCACAAAATATAGCAGAAGGTCCTGCTCCGATCATAATAACATCATACTGATCACTCATAGTCATTTCTCCTTTTCCATGATGATACGTTGCATACCACCATATTTTGACATTTGTCTTGCTTCCCTGTAACCCGCTTTGACAAAGTTTGTCCGGCTGTAGATATTATCCGGATGAACGGTTCCAAGGAAGTATTCATATATCGTATCTTCTAATTGTTTCTCTGCCTCTTTGAAAAATCTTCTCTGAAGCCCCAAACCTCTTGCTTTACTTGTCACAACTGCGTAGTCCATATGTGCAACTTTGTGTATCTTATGATCGTCATAATTCAGATCATATCCAAGATTATGTTTTGACTCTCCCGGAAGATCGACAATAAAAAAGCCCAAGATCTCATTGTTACTTGATAAAGCCTTCAATGTAAATCCCCGGTCGCTTATGTGTTCTTCTATATATTGTCTGTTATCTGGCAGAAACCAATCGGAAACCTTCACAGTATCCACTGCTTCTTGCATCAATTGCATGATCATATCGACATCTGTCTGCTCTGCTCTCTTGATCGTTATATGTTTCATATACTTCCTTACCTATTATTCTCTTGGTTACATATTATTATAGCATGATTTTCACTTTTTTTGCAAAAATTATTTCAATAAGGTATACTGTTTTTATAGTTTTTAAGGACTTTTCCTTATACACATTATTTAGAAAAGGAATGTATATATGATCAATCGTTTATGTAAAAGGTTAAATCAAAATATCGAAGTACGTCAGTCTTTAAGTTCCCTGCGTCAAGAGATCAAGGATTCTTCTAAAAGAGAACTTTTGTTGTCTTGGATCCATGATGGTGATCTGGACTTATCTGTATTTTTAGAAAATGAAGATGCAAAAACAAGAAAAAATGCTGCTCTTTTGATCGGTGATCTGGCACTTTCTTCTGAAAGTGATGCTGTATTTCATGCTTATCAGACAGAAGATACACGTTTTGTAAAAGAGGCTTATTTAACTGCTTTAAAATCTTTAAATGCGGCTCCTTATGTGGATGTTTTCCGAAAACGTTATGAAGAATTATCTCTTTATGAAGCTTCTGACGATGAGAAAAAGCATGTAGAACATGAACTTCATGCACTTTCTGAACTGATCAATACGATCGAACCATTTAAGAAGCATAGATTTTTAGGCGGCCGCCAGACATTTCATTGTATTTTCCGTACTAACCCATTACACCCGGAAATTACTGCTGCCTTGATGGAAGAATCTTCAGCTGCTTCTTCAAAAATGGGCGTGCGTGTAAAGACAAATCATCTGAATCGTTTATTACCAATCCGCACATACAATGAATTGTTATTTCAGATTCCAGGCATGGTTTCATGTAAACCTGATGCTGATGTTGCTGCATCCGTGATCGCTAGTTCGAATTTAATGGCATTATTAGAAAATACTCATGAAGGAGATTTCCCTTTTTATTTCCGAATCGGAGTGAAAAGCCGTATGGCACTTTCTGAACGTTCCAAATTTGCGAAGAAAGTTGCTTCGAAATTAGAAGAGCTGACAGCACATAAATTAAGAAATTCTACGTCTCATTATGAATTTGAGATCCGTATGATCGAAGGTAAATCTGGGGATTATTATTTATTAGTGAAATTAAATACGATCGTTGATCGTCGTTTTAGTTACCGCGAGGAGTTCATTCCAACAAGTATCAAACCAGTCAATGCTGCTTTACTTGTGGAACTTGCCAAAGATTACATGATCCCGGATGCGCAGATTCTTGATCCTTTCTGTGGGGTTGGTACGATGCTGATCGAGCGTCAGAAGGTTGTAAAAGGGAATACTTCTTATGGTATCGATCATTCTCCAGAAGCCATTAAGAAAGCGATCTATAACACAAATCTTGCAGACCAGATCGTTCATTATATCAATAAGGATTGTTTTACATTTACCCATGACTATCCTTTTGATGAAATCTTTACGGAAATGCCTTATGCGACTGGCCAGAAGACAGAAGCGGAGATTCGTGAGGTTTATGAGAAGTTCTTTCCATTCGCCAAAAGAGTTCTTGGACCTGAAGGAACGATCATTATGTATACAAGAAACCGTGAATATGTAAAACAGTTCGCTGTAAAATCCAATTTTAGAATTCTGAAAGAGATCAAGATCACACAGCGGCCGGAAAGTTATCTTATGATCTTAAAATAGGTTTTTTAGGAAATTTATAATACAAGAACCATTCTGTAACATCATTTATACGGAATGGTTCTTCTTATTTTAGATCGTCTTATATTTATTTATGAAATTTTTGATTCTTCGTTTTCCCTCTTCCATATCTTTTGAAAATGCTAGTGCGTGTCCTGCTCCTGAAACAATATAGAGTTCTTTCTTTGCTACACAGGCTTCATAATTTTTGATCGTCATCCACATCGGAACGTAATCGTCTGCATCTCCATGGATAAACAACACTGGAATCTTGTTTCGTTTCATGATTTCTGGGATGCTGACTTCTTTCAATCCAAATCCTGCTACTACTTCACTGATCAAATCTACCATGTACATTAATGGAAATGGTGGAAGATGAAATCTTTCTTTGGCTACGTGTTTGATGATATCCCATGGAGAAGTGAATCCGCAGTCAGCAATAATTCCTTTTACATTGTCTGGAAGGTCCAGACCTGCTGCCATTAAGGTTGTAGCACACCCCATAGAAATTCCACATAGAAAAATATCTTTGTTCTTGGCTGCCAGATGCCGATTGATATACAAAATCCATCGTTTGAGATCATGGCGTTCTTTCACTCCATAAGTAATATAGCGTCCTTCGCTTTTTCCGTGGCTTCTCTGCCATGGAAGAAGAATGCTGTATCCAAGATTCCATAGAAATCGGACTTCCGGTACGAATTCGATATCGTTTGTTGAATGGTAACCGTGCATGCAGATAATAGTTCCTTTGGCATTTTCTCTTGGGATGTAGGCTGCCCGTAGTGTTAGTCCGTCTTTTGATCTGATTTCTTTTAATTCTTGTTTTTGGTGTTCTTTTAGCCATTCTTGTTCTTTTAAAACGTAATCAAGATATGGTTTCCATTTTTCTTTTTTTACGGACATCTGGCTGTTTTTTTCTTCGACAGATCGCATAATCGAAGACAGTAAATGCAGATGCACTGACAATAGTTCCTGTGATCGCTGTTGCGGTTAATAGTTTTTGTTTGTTGTTCATATTTGGATCCTCATTTTACTGTTCACTGTTTTATTCTGTGATATCTAAGGTTGTTTCCCCTGTGATTTTGATTCCATGTTCTTTTAATAATCTAGCTGTGATTCCGTCCCCATTGATCAGCGTGCCTGTAAATGTTCCATCATAGACTTTGCCACAGCCACAAGATGGACTTTTTTCTTTTAGGATTGCTGTGTGACAGTTATATAACTTTGCAATTTTTAGTGTCTCTTCGGCACCTTTTTGGTATTGTTTTGTAACATCTTTGCCATCTTTTGCGATAACTTTGTTTTGATGTATTTCTGCCGGAATTCTTGGTGTTGGCAGTCCTCCCATGATTTCTGGACAGACTGGAATTAGTTCATGGTCTTTTAGTAATTCTATGATTTTATCATTTTTGTTGTTTTTTCCGTTATATTTGCAATCGATTCCTAACAGGCAGGCACTGACTAATATTTTCATTAATTTTCCTTTCTTCTACAATGCTAATTCAAATCCATAGCAGCTTTTCTCGAATCCGTAATGTTCATAAAATCCATGAGCTTGTACTCTTGGCAGTCCGGAGTCTAAAGTGATTGCTTTACATCCTCGTTCTTTTGCCAATTTCTTTGCATAATCTAATAATTTTACACCATATCCTTTACCTCGGTCTTCTTCGTTTGTGATCAAACTTGATACATAGCAGGTAAGCCCTGACATCCAGAAGGTCTGAAAATAATCTCCATGGCAGAATCCATGAAAAGTTCCATCGTCTTCTATTGCAAAAAAATGCAAAACTGTTTTCGTCTTGTAGTACTTTTTCGTAGACTTCTTTGGTTGTTTCATAGTCATAGGTGTTGTAGTCCCAGAGTTTTTTGATGTATTCATAGGCTGTGTCGAAATCTTTGATTGTTGCATTTTTGATCTTCATGTTGGTGTCCTCCTTTGATGTCTGTTTTTTATTATTGTAGCATGTAAAATTTTTCTGGTAAATAAAAAGACAGGAAGCTGACCTTCTTTGGTCTGTTTCCTGTCTTTTTTTTAATCTTATGATCTCTAATTAATCTCTAACCTTAATATGCACTTCACGAAGCTGCTGTTCTGTAATTTCGTTTGGTGCTCCGCACATCAGATCCTGTGCTGTTCCGCTCATTGGGAAAGCGATGATCTCTCGGATGTTTTCTTCGTTGCGAAGTAACATGATCATACGGTCTACTCCTGGTGCCATTCCTGCATGTGGTGGTGCACCGAACTGGAATGCATTGTATAATGCTCCAAATTTGTCTTTTAATGTTTCTTTGTCATATCCTGCGATGTCGAATGCTTTTTCCATGATCTCCATGTCATGGTTACGAACGGCTCCTGATGATAATTCTACTCCGTTACATACGATATCATACTGGTATGCTAAGATATCTAATGGATCTTTTTCATTTAATGCTTCTAATCCACCCTGTGGCATAGAGAATGGGTTATGTGTAAATCCTAATTTACCAGTTTCTTCATCGATTTCATACATTGGAAAATCATTGATGTAGCAGAAACGGTATGCGTCTTTTTCTAACAGGTCTAATCTGCTTCCTAATTCGTTACGGATCTGTCCTGCATAGATGCAAGCAGCTTTTTCTGGTGCTGCGATGAAGAAGATTGTATCTCCTTCCTGTAATCCAGCCATTTCAGCTAATTCCATCTTCATATCATCTGGAATAAATTTATCGATCGGTCCTTTGTATTTCAGTTCTTCTTTGACTTCTAAGTATCCAAGTCCACCCATACCGATTGACTGTGCGAATTTTAACAGTTTTTCATGCTGTCCTTTGGAAAGTTTTGCATGAACATTGATCGCACGTACTGTCTGTCCATGGAATGGTTTGAATGTACATCTCTGGAAGAAATCTGTCACGTCGATGATTCTTAATGGGTTACGAAGGTCTGGTTTGTCACTACCAAACTGCAGCATTGCTTCTTTGTAGCTGAAGATTGGGTATGGCGCTTCTGTGATCACACTTCCTTCTGGTGCAAATTTCTTAAATGTCTCTGTTAATACTTCTTCTCCGATCTTGAAGACATCTTCCTGTGTTGCAAATGCCATCTCGAAGTCTAACTGATAGAATTCTCCTGGAGAACGGTCTGCACGAGCATCTTCATCTCTAAAGCATGGTGCGATCTGATAGTATTTGTCGATTCCAGATACCATCAGTAACTGTTTATACTGCTGTGGTGCCTGTGGTAATGCGTAAAATTTACCTTTGTATTTTCTTGAAGGTACTACGTAGTCACGAGCTCCTTCTGGTGATGATGCACAAAGGATCGGTGTCTGAACTTCTACGAATCCCATGTCTTCCATCTTTTCTCTTAAGAAACGGATGACTTTAGAACGGAATAAATGTTATCTTTTACCTTTCTGTTTCTCATATCAAGGTAACGATATTTTAAACGAACATCTTCACGGATTTCTTTACTTGTTGCGATCTCGAATGGAAGATCTCTGTATACTTTTCCTAAGATATCGATCTTGTGTGCTTCTAATTCGATCGTTCCTGTAGGAATCTTAGGGTTAAATGTTTCTTCGTCTCTGTGCTGGATCACACCTTCTACAGATAAACATTCTTCTTTTCTTACATGGTCTAATAAACTTGTATCTCTTAATACGACCTGCATCACTCCATACATATCGCGTAAGTCGATAAATGATACTCCACCGTGGTCACGGATATTCTCTACCCATCCGGCGATCTTTAATTGTGCTCCGATGTCACCTTCAGAAATCTGGTCCATGGTTCTGGTACGGTACATGTCTGACATTTTCTTTTCTCCTTTTTCTTGTATTCTCTATCTTGCGTTCAGGCGGTTTTCTTAGTTCCCTGTCACCTTAAAATCAGGTACAAAAAAGCCCGTCCTGAAATTGTTACTTCAGGACGAACTGTATATCTCTAGTCCGCGGTACCACCTGATTTACTGTCTTGCAGTCTCTCTTGTGTGCCGGTTAACGCCCAGCTTACGTCGCACCTACTGACAGGGTTTGAATCTTGTTCTATTCATGTTCTGCGTTCAGATTGATGCTCGGGAGTGTTCTTCGCATAAATTCACTTTGCAGGATTCTCACTATCGCCTGCTCACTGGGAACGATAATTTATGGTACTTTTCTCCGTCTTTGCCTATTGAGTGATTATATTATATTGGGGCTTGTGTTGTCAATAGGCTTTCTATATGTATATTTAGATTTTTCATTTTTATTTGATCAGTTCCTGATCATTAAACAACGCATTCACTGCCTGTTCGTAATTCTTTAACGTCTGAACTTTACGGATCTTCTTTGCGTATTTTTCCGTGGTTTGTAAACATGACCGCTGCATTGTTCCAGAATTCTTTCATCTTATAGAGAACATTTTTGTCGCCGCTTAGGTAACCCTGATATGCTTCATAAAGTGTATCATGCATTTTCAGGAGTTCTCTTTTGGTCAGTTTCTGTCCATATTTGATTTCTCGTACAAGGGCTGGATTTCTTAGCAGACCTCTTCCGATCATCACTGCATCTACATCTGGAAATCTTGTTGTGATGTTGTCGTAGTCTTCTTTTGTAACAATGTCTCCATTGTAGCAGAGTGGATTCTCACTGTGGTTTACTGCATATTCAAAGACATCGAGGTGTGGTTTTCCTTTGTAGAATTCCTGCTGCAGTCTTGGATGGATCGTTAGTTCATAGACTGGATGGCGGTTGTAGATGCTTAAGATTTCTTCAAATTCTTCTGTGTCTCTTAATCCGATTCTTGTTTTAATTGAGATCTTCATATCTAATGCTTCGAAGATCTCTGTAAGGAAATCATCTAATACTTCTGGTTCTCGCAGGAATCCTGAGCCTTTTTGTTTGGCTACAACGGTTCTTGACGGGCAGCCAAGATTTAAATTGACTTCATCGTATCCCAGTTCTTTTAATTCTTTTGCTGTTCTGATAAAATCTTCAGAACTTTTCGTTAAAATCTGTGGTACGATATGTAATCCTTCATTATGTTCCGGCAATACATCCTGAAATTCTCTTGTTTTGAATGTTCTTTTTCCATTTGGCATAATAAATGGTGTGTAGTATTTATCAATTTCTCCAAATAGTTGTTCGTAAATGTTTCGGTATAAGTAAATCGTGATACTTTCCATTGGGGCATAATAAAATTTCATAATAACGATTAGTTTCCTCCATTTAAATTATACTTCTTGACACTCATACCATTATATATGATTTACGAACCGAGGGCAAAATATATTACAAATACTGAAATCGCCAATCCAGACTTTATTTTTTCAACAATTGATGTTATATTAGTAAACAACGAGTGAAAATTTGAGAAACATTGATACAATTTATCAGCGAGGTATGAATAATGAAAGAAATGAAACCGATCAAAGAAGGTAAAGTTCGTGAGATTTATGACAATGGTGACAGCCTGATCATGGTTGCAACTGACCGTATCAGCTGCTTTGATGTCATCTTAAAGAATGATGTCACAAAGAAAGGAACTGTTTTAACACAGATGTCCAAATTCTGGTTTGACCTTACAAAAGACATCGTTCCTAACCATATGATCTCTGTTGATGTCAAAGATATGCCTGAATTCTTCCAGCAGGAAAAATATGATGGAAACAGCATGATGTGTAAGAAACTTACAATGCTTCCAATCGAATGTATCGTTCGTGGATATATCACAGGAAGCGGTTGGGCAAGCTATCAGGAGAATGGTACAGTCTGCGGAATCAAACTTCCTGAAGGATTAAAAGAATCTGATAAACTTCCTGAACCAATCTACACACCATCTACAAAAGCAGAGATTGGTGATCATGATGAGAACATTTCTTTTGAAAGAAGTATTGAAGTTCTTGAGAAAGAATTCCCAGGTAAAGGACAGGAATACGCTGAACAATTACGCGATAAGACGATCGCACTTTATAAGAAATGTGCTGATTATGCATTAGAACACGGAATCATCATCGCAGATACGAAATTTGAATTTGGTCTTGACGAAGACGGTAACATTGTCATCGGAGATGAAATGTTAACACCAGACAGCTCTCGTTTCTGGCCAGCAGACGAATACGAACCAGGTCATGGACAGCCATCCTTCGACAAACAGTTCGCCCGCGACTGGTTAAAGAGCAACGAACATGACTGGAAACTTCCTCAGGATATTGTTGATAAGACAATTGAT
>ENA-OQET01001413-OQET01001413.1-human-gut-metagenome-genome-assembly--contig:-NODE-1413-length-10660-cov-2.081553_pt1 | contig 10660 bp, 11 predicted proteins | sample MGYA00242800_ERZ504645 | MGnify/ENA primary metagenome ERZ504645 (study PRJEB26092, sample SAMD00036308) | human gut metagenome | host: Homo sapiens | study: EMG produced TPA metagenomics assembly of... | reverse complement strand
ATGGGCATCTTTGCCGCTGGTGCTTTCTACAGTATTGGTATTCTGGTCACCGGTCAATAAAAACAGTTGGATCAACGCAGTTTTTCTATTGGTAATGATCCTGGCATATTATCTTTCCATTACTGCATATTGCACGCCATATAATGCACTGATTCCGGAGCTTGGACACACGCAGCAGGAGAGACTGAATATTTCTACCGTGATTTCATTTACGTTTATCGCAGGAACAGCAGTGGCTTATCTGGCACCGATGATCTGGGGTGTATTTATTCCGGCATTTGGCAGAGTTGGAGCAATTCGTGTGACGTTTACATTGATGGCTACGGTAGCTTTTATCTGTATGTTGGTACCGGTATTCTGCATTCGTGAAAAAGATTATGTGGATACAGTTCCGGCAAAAGAGTCCGCGTTTCGTTCATTGGTTGCTACATTCAAAAACGGTGAGTTCCGTAAATTTGTGGGTTCGGATATTTTTTACTGGATCGCACTGACGTATGTTTCAGACGGGCCTGCCGTTTTTGTTACCAGTCTTTTGAAACTTCCAGAGACAATGACAACATTATATTTTGTTGGAATGACTGCACTTTCACTGGTATTTTACGTACCTGTAAATAAGCTCACTCCAAAACTTGGAAAGAAAAGATGATTCTTTTTGCATTTGCCGTATTCAGTCTGGCTTATTTTTATACAGGGTTTATGGGAAAAATGATCTTTATTCCGGCAACCGTACAGGGACTGATCCTGACAGTTGTGGCGGCACTTCCTATGGCAATTTTCGGAATTCTTCCACAGGCAGTAGTGGCTGACATTGCACAGAGTGATTCGATTAGGACCGGAAGTAATCGTGAAGGAATGTTTTATGCAGCAAGAACGTTTGCGTTCAAACTTGGACAGAGTCTTTCTATGCTGATTTTTACAGCTGTGTCTACGATTGGTGCAGGAGATGGAACAGGGTATCGTGTGGCTGCTTTTGGCGCAGCAGTATTTTGTTGTATTGGCGGAATTATACTGGTATTTTATAATGAGAAAAAGATTAATGGAATTATTGGTGGGCAGAGATAATGAAAATTATACAGGAAGATAACTTTGCGGACATTATGAAAGATGAAGTGGAGCCGTATTTGTATGCACATTGCAGAGAATGTTATATTACAGGAGCAAAAGAGCCTGAACGAAGAGAAAAAAACGGCAAACTTCATGTGAAATTTTATGAGACAGACAGGCCAAAGGGGGTTATTATCATAAGTCATGGTTTTACGGAGGGTGCACAGAAATATGATGAAATGATATATTATTTTCTGAAGGCTGGATACCATGTGTGCATGCCAGAACATATGGGTCACGGTTTGAGTTATCGACTGACAGAGGATCCATCACTGGTACATATTGATACATGGAAACGTTTTGTACGAGATTTTCTGAAGGTGTGTCATGTAGTAAAAGAGCAGTATTCTGAGCTTCCGTTGTTTTTGTTTGCACATTCTATGGGCGGGGCGATTGGCACGATCGCAGCTGCATGGGAGACGGAGCTTTTTCAGAAGATCATACTCAGTTCGCCGATGATACGGCCGCTTACCGGAAATGTGCCATGGTCGGTGACTGTTGCAATTGCACAGGTAGAATGTCTGGCGGGAAGAAATGCAAGGTATGTGATCGGTCAGAAACCTTATGACGGAAGTGAAATTCTTGAGACAAGTGCTGCAGTTTCAGAAGCAAGATTTACCAGGTATAACGAGATCCGCAAGCAATCCAGAGAAATCCAGACAAGTGCAGCCTCTTATGGATGGCTTCTTGCTTCAATAAAAATGAGCTGGTATCTGAGATATCATGGATGGAAAAAACTTACTGCACCGGTACTTTTATTTCAGGCAGAGAAAGATGCGTTTGTTTCTGTCCAGGCGATACAAAAATTTGCGAAGAAACTGCAGCGAAAAGGGCGGACTTCATGTGAATATATGTATATGCCTGGAAGTAAACATGAAATATTTGGAAGTGATGACGAGACGATGCAGGCATATGTAGAACGAATTTTGAGTTTTTTGGAATAAAGAAATTGAGAAAAGCAGGGATTGGTATGGACATGTAGCAGTGAATTTTTTGGATATGTTTACAACGAAATAGAAAAGGAGAACACGATGAACATACAGATTTTTGGTACAAAGAAATGTAACGATACGAAGAAAGCAGAACGATTTTTTAAAGAACGTGGTATTAAATTTCAATTTATTGATATGAAAGAAAAAGGCATGAGTAAGGGTGAATTTACTTCTGTTGCACAGGCAAAACGGTGGTCTTGAAAATATGATTAACTGGGAATGCAAGGACAAAGATATGCTTGCATTGATTAAATATATTGCCAATGAGGATAAACTGGAAAAGGTACTTGAGAATCCGCAGGTGATCAAGACACCGGTGGTCAGAAATGGAAAGCAGTCTACGCTCGGATATCAGCCGGATATATGGAAGGATTGGAAATGATTTTATGAACCAAAATGAAACACAATGGGATAAATTGCTGAAGATCAAAACCACCGGACGGGACGATTCTCGTTCGGATCAGTATCGATATCCATATGAGCCGACGCAGTATTGTGTATTGGAGCGGCTGGCAAACAATGGCTTGATAACGAAGAAAAATGTGCTTCTGGATTATGGTACAGGAAAGGGACGAGTATGTTTTTATCTGTCTTATCAGACGCGATGCAGATCTATTGGTGTTGAGTATGATGAGCGAATTTTTGAGAGTGCCGAAGCAAACCGAGAACATGCTGTATCAGGCAGGAAGGTTTCGTTTGAACTGACCAGTGCAGAAAAATATACAGTCCCGTCTGAAGTGGACAGATGTTATTTTTTTAATCCGTTTTCTGTGGAGATCCTGCGCAAAGTTCTTGCTGGAATTTATGAGTCATATTATGAGAAACCAAGAGAAATTTTACTGATGTTTTATTATCCGTCAGAAGAATACCTTGGCTGTCTCATGACCGAAGAACAATTGATGTTCTACGATGAGATCAATACAGAAGATTTGTTTGAAGGGAAGAATGATCGAGAGAAAATACTAATATTTTCAGTTGATTGAATAAAAAATTAACCTCAAATGCCTTTGATCCACTTGTATAATAAAACTATAAACAATACTTACGATTTATATAGGAGCTGAAGAAATTTGAAATGTTTTATGGGATATGAGACAAATTGTCTTGTATCCTTTTTTCTATATTTCACCGGGAAAAGTTATAGAAAAAATTCTGTAGTTTTTTTGTGTTCTATCTTGACGAATAGTAAAAAGATTGTATTATATAAATATAAAAGTAAAAACGTTGTACTAAATAAAAGCATCACAATGCATGGAGGGGGATTTTATTCTCGAAGTAGGTGGCGGCGATTGGGCAAGTCATATGATGGAACATGAACTTGGAGGAATGTTTGATGTGGCACATGGTGCAGGGATTTGCGACAATCTGGGGAATCCGGGCTATGGAAGAATACGATGGCGAAATGATTTTGTGGTAAGATAAGACCAAAAGCATATGGGAGCAGGAAAAATGGCGAAATCAGGAGTCAACAATACACTTTTAAAACAGAGAAACCGGGGGCTGATCCTAAAACTGATCGCGACAGGACAATGCAGTTCCAGGATCGAGTTATCGCAGAAAACGGGACTTGCCAAGATGACCGTCACTTATATCGTGAATGAGTTTTTGGAACGAGGGATCTTTGAGGAACGGCAAAAAGTACAGGTAGAAGGAAAGGGACGCAATCCGGTACAGCTATGCATTTCAGATAAGGCACCGAAGCTGATCGGTGTGCATCTTTATCGGGAAATCTGCAGTGTGATTCTCTGCGATATACAGTTGAAACTGCTAAAAAAGATTTGTTTTCCGGTAACTGAAGAGACAGCACCTCAGCTGATGGAGCACATCTTTCATGCACTGGATCAGATTATGGAAACACTGGGAGATGAGAAGATATACGGGATTGGAATCGGCGCAATCGGGCCGGTGGATAAGAATCGGGGTAAGATCCTGGCACCGGCCGAATTTTTATGGGCTGCATGACCTGGAAATTGCCAGGGAAATAGAGGAACATTGTCATATGCCAGTCTTTTTTGATGGGGAGAGTAACTGTGCCGCGATCATGGAGAAATATTATGGCGCAGGAACGGACTGTGAGGATTTTATTTATGTAGATCTGGCGAACGGTGTGGGCTCCGGACTGGTTGTAAATGGGGAATTGTATGCGAATACCAGTGGAATGATCTGTGAACTGGGGCATACGAGCATTGACTGGCAGGGAGAACCATGCAGCTGCGGAAACCGGGGATGCCTGGAACGCTATATTTCCAGCAATGTACTTGAAGCCAGCTTCAAAAGTAACTGGGGATATGAAAGATTTTCGGGGATTTTGCCAGGAAATGGATGAAGCAATCAAGGAAGGTGAAGGGAATACATTTACCAAAAGACAGCAGGATATGGATCGGGTCTTTACCGAAATGACAGAGAAACTGTCTTGTGCGCTGGTAGGGTTTGTCAACAGCCTGAATCCACAGAAGATTATCATCGGCCATGAGGGTTACTGGATTCCAGATCCATATCTCTGTAAGATAGAGAAACTGGTTAATGAACGGCATATTGAACGGAAATATCGCCAGATACAGGTGGTAAAATCCGGTTTTAAAGATGAAGCGACCGTTTATGGGTGTACAGGAGCACTGCTGACAGCGGTATTTGAGGGAAGTTTTTTTGACTAGGAAAAGTTAATAGATCTTGTAGTGAAAATTTGGGGTTAAAAAATGGAAAGTGAGGCAAAGGCTATGAGAAAAATCAAATGGGGCGTTATGGGAACTGCATTCATCTGTGAGAGGAGTACTTTCCCAGGCATGCTGCAGGCAGAAAACTGTGAAATGTACGCAATTGCAGGAAGAAACATGGAAAAAGCAGAACGGTTCAAAGAAACCTATGGCTTTCAAAAAGCCTATGGAAGCTATGAGAAATTACTTGCAGATCCAAAAGTAGAGGCTGTTTATATCCCGCTTCCCAATACCATGCACTATGAATGGACGATTCGGGCTCTTAAAAGCGGCAAACATGTGCTCTGTGAAAAGCCGCTTGCACCGACAGAAGCACAGGCAGAAGAAATGTTTAAAGCTGCAGAAGAAAATCATGTATACCTGATGGAAGCATTTGCATACCAGCACAGCCCGTACATTGCTGCGGTCAGAAAAGAGATTGAAAATGGGACCATTGGAGATGTGCGCTATATGGAGTCTGCCTACATCACTTCGGATTATGACCCGAAGAATATCCGTATGAGAAGAGATACCCTTGGCGGTTGCACCTATGATCTTGGTGTTTACAATACCAGCCTGATCTTGCGTATTCTGGGTGATGAACCAGCGAAGGTAAGAGCAATCGCCAGCTTTTCGGAAGAAAAAATTGATACGCTTACATCTGCTATATTTGAATACGCGGACGGTAAAAAGGCAGCATTTTCCTGCGGCATGGCACTGGCAACGGACCTTGACAGGCATATCGACCGGTTCGAAATCCAGGGAACGAAAGGCAGTATCAAAGGAACGGGTTTTGAATTTAATGGAGACGGGGAATTAAGTTACACAATAACTTTCTTTGATGGCAGGGAAGAGATGAAAACCATCTCTGTTCCACAGAACTACCGCCTTGAAGTTGAACAGATGGGACGCTGTGTGGAAGGAAAGGAAACACCGGCAGTGACCAGGGGATTTTCCCTGGCAAATGCGAGGATGATTGATGCGATCCTTGAAGAAATCGGATATTAATTATTTTATTTTGATTAAATCATCTAGCTAATAGTTTGCATCAGAAATGCTGACTTGAAAAGTTAAATTCCAGTGAAAGAGTAAATTCCATCAGGATTTAAATTTTACTGATTTTGTGCAGGATTTTGAGCAAAATCCTGCATTTTCTGTTATAATTAGCTCAACTTATCGAAAATCTCTTGATTTTATGGCATGCTAAACGGACCACTGGAAGGTAGTGTGTCAGACTAAATTCCACCGGTCGCATTCAAAAAAATGTGAAAAGTTTACTTCCAGTCTGACAGCAGATTTCGATTAGTTTGTTCTATTAAGAGTTAAAGCGTATCAGCTAGGCGTCAGATTGACCTCATCCGGGCAATCGGTCTAAGCTGAAATGCATTTAACACTTCTTCACCTAATGTTTCAAGCACGACACTGTATGGTGTCCGTCCTCCAAGGCTTTCCCTGGGCGTTGAATTGATATGGTTTACGATCAGGTTTACATCCCACTGGGAGAGAAATTCAAAGCTGGTTCCTTTGGGAAGCACCATACGGAGCATGGTATGTGCCTGTTCCAGACCGCCTTTTTGTCCGCTGTGCATAGGATCACAATAATAAATACTGGTGCGCTGTATGCCATTTGCTCCTGTTTCCAATGCTTCAGGATCACCGAATTCTGTTCCGCGGTCGGTTAATATATGTTCAAATGTTGAGATAAATCCATAAGTCCCCAAACGCTTTTCCAGCCGGTCAAAAATGAGTCGGACAGCACCCTCCGTGCAGCGGTTCATCAGAAAGGTAAGAAACAGCTTTTCCTTTGTGAAAAAGAAGGTAAGTAGTGTCTTCTTTGAATCTCTGGAAGAATGAACAGTATCCATTTCAGTAAACGACTCCAGATGCAGCGTCTGAAAATCCTGATAAGTACGATTAATGAAAACTGTACGGTTTGAAATCTGTGTTTTGTGGCATTTATGTGGTTTAAATTTCACCTTGCGTTTCAGATCAACATTACGTGCTGTGAACAGTCCCTGATCCAGATAGCTGTACAGGGTTCTGACTGATAATTCCAGTTCCGGATGGTTGGTAACAATCTGATACGGAGACTGACTGATCTTCTTTGGACATCCATTACAAACATACGGAGCCTTATCTAAACGGGAACAACGTTCTTTTTCAAAGTCCCTGCAGGTCTGGTTACATGTTGGACAGGAAGAGCATTTCACACCGCAAAGGATGATCTTTCCACAAGCATTTGTTTTTCTACAGTGATACCTGTGTACGCAGAAATTTTTTGCATTATAGAAAGTGCCTTTATGGTACCAGTCAGAAATTCGGTGGGCTTTTACTTCTTTGGATATGGTAGTAGGGTCCTTGCATAAAAACTTAGCTATGTCCTTGAAGGTTGTTCCCCTGTTCAATTCATCTTCGATGTAAATACGGTCTTCAAGTGTAAGATGTTTCTGGTTTCCTGGTATATATTTACTCATGATTTTTCATTCTACTGCTGTCAGAAGGAAAGATAACCGTATCATTTTTGTATGAAAGAGTAAATATCAACTGCGTGGGAGTAAATTCCACCGCATAAGCATGCGGTGGAATTTAAATAAAAAATTTACGCCCGTGTTGTCTGTGATAACATATATTGACGATTAATGATATATAATGATAAAATTAATGTAGCATATATAACATCTTACAGTGACTGCATCGCTAAGTATGACACCGGTGGTTCCTGTCTGGGCGGAAGAAGAGGTTGAGATCGAAAACGAGTCTCAGGCAGAAGAAATAACAGAAGACGGAAATTCTGGAATGAGTGATTCGCTGAGGTAACAGATGAAACAGAAGAACTTCCGGATATAGATCTCGAGGAAGAAGAAACCCAGACAAATGAAGAGGTCGCTATGGAGATTACGCCAGAAGATGATCAGAATGCTGAAACAGAAGAAGATTTCAGTGATTCTCAGCCGGAAGCAGGTGCTTATGGCAGACCAACCTCAATTAATATTAAAGACGATGCTGGCTATATTTGGAATGGTTATTATAATGATGACGGAACGATCACAATCACCGGTTCACAGGGAGTCTGGGGAAATGCAAAAGCCGACAGCAGTAGCCAGAATAATGATGCGCTGATCATACCTTCTGCTATTGGTGGAAAAACAGTCTCAACAATTGCTGATTTTTGAGGGAAGTGGCTTATTCAGCATGTTCAGCCCTGAAGTGATCAAAAAGATTGTTTTTACCGAAGACCATGACTTCTGAAGAGATCTTCTCCAATGCAACAGATGGAGTCTGCTATGGACATTTTTTGGGAAATTTGTAAACCTGAAGAACTGGATCTTGGTGGAGTGAAGGTAGGAGCAGGTGCAATTTTTTGGATGGGGAGAAAATAACCATAATGTAATCCCATTAGAGAAGTTGACGATGAAAGACCAGTGGTCTGTAGATTGGGATTCTAGATATGAAGTTCCGACAAAAATCCATAGCGGAATTAAAACGTTAACACTCTGGGGCGATTATACAGACTATGGTGGAATTGAGGTGGCGGATTATCCTAATCTGCAGACACTGGAGATCACCGGAGAATTTAGTGAGATTGGATTGGAGAACTGCCCAAATCTGGAGCGTGTAGATGCTTCGAAAGATATTAATCAGGTATATTTTACAAAAATTAAAAACTGCCCGAAACTGGACGTTCCTAAGATACGTGTAAATGAGAAATTTCTGGATCAGAGCTGTATGTTTGAAAATTCCAAAGTAGAGGAGATTACGGTTGATCTTCGGAACAGTTCCTATTTGCAAATTTATAAATCCGTATTCTGCAAGGCATATAATCTGAAAGCAATTTATGTGGAAAATGCCGGAGATACTGGCTTCTATTCTTCAGATGGAGTTTTATACTGGAAAGCAGGAAAACAGAATGATCTGTTCTTTTATCCACCGGCAAAGAATCCGGGAGGCGTATATAATGTTCCAAAAGATCTGACCTGTATTTATGTATTCGCATTCTATGGAAGTAAAGTGAATAAAATTGTCTTCCCGGAAGATATTACGGGAAGATATTACCAGGACAGAGAAAGCCTAGGAAGCTGGTATACAACAAAAGATTTTCCTGAACTTACCGGAAAAGATTGGTTTTATCTGGGAAATCTGTGTACTGCTAAAGTTTCAGTAATCAAAGGAACCGGTGCAACCTTGGGATGGTATACGAACTGGTCTGAATGGTTCGAAGATACCGGATTCAGCGTATCTCAGGTAGAATTTCGAACGGGATCTACGCACACGATCAGCTATAATCTGAATGGCGGAATAAATGATCCGGCAAATCCTGTATCTTATACGGTAGGGGTAACGGCACCATTTACTCTGAAGAATCCTGTGAGAAATGGCTATACATTTGTAAAATGGGTAGACCAGAATGGGTATAGGGTTAAGGCAACAGAACCATATGGTTTGTCAGGAAATCTTGTTTATATAGCAATCTGGGAGAAAAACAGTACTACAACCAATGTGACTTCCAGCCAGCCGAAACTGACTAATTACAGGTACTACGAGAAAAGTAGCAGTGGGAAAGAAAACAAAACTGCAGGTAAAAACTTCTTCAGGAGTTGTTAAATCCATCCAATCTGATCTGGACTTCCAGTAATAAGAAAGTAGCAACTGTAAACAGTAGCGGTGTCGTAACATTTAAAAAGAAAACCGGTGGTAAGAGGGTTGTGATTACTGCTGCATTGAAGAATAACAGAAATGCAAAGGCTACATATAAACTGACTGCGACAAAGAATCCGGTAACAAAGATCACAATCTCAGGCAAAAAAACAATGAAAATAAATAAGTCCCAGAGATTAAAAGCAAAAGTCAGTGGAAAATCCGGCGCATACAAGACTGTAAAATGGACCAGCAGTAACAATAAATACGCAACGGTAACATCAAAAGGTCAGGTAAAGGCACTGAAAGCAGGAAAAGGAAAGACAGTAACAATTACTGCATCAGCACTTGATGGAAGTGGAAAGAAAGCAAGATTTAAAATTAACTGAAATAGATTGCAAAGTAAAATAAAGAATAGAGAAACAGTAAAAACAGTCTGGTGATTGAGGTGAGAACACCTGAATCATTCAGGAGTATAACAATTATGATTACAGATTTTACTAAGGAGCATCCTGACCGGACATTGTGGAGATTCTGGATTCCGATGATGTTTAGCGTGATGTTTCAACAGATCTACAATATTGCGGACAGTATGATCGCAGGAAAATTCGCTGGTGAGGATGCGCTTGCAGCTGTAGGTGCTTCTTATCCAATCACAATTATTTTTATGGCATTTGCAGTGGGAATGAACCTGGGAGCTTCTGTGGTAGTATCCAGATTATTTGGCGCAGGTGACAGAAAAGGAGTAAAGCGCGCAGTAACGACAGCTTTTGTCTCTTCACTCGGACTTGCGGCGGTACTCACTGTTTTTGGATATTTCTTCAGCAGTAATATGATGGAATGGATACATACACCACAGAATATTATGGCAGATGGAATTTTGTATCTCAAAATATATGTATTCGGTATGATTTTTCTGATGCTTTATAATGTATGTACTGGTGTATTTACTGCGTTGGGCGATTCCAAAACTCCATTGTATTTTCTACTGGGATCATCCGCCGGCAATATTATCCTTGACCTGATATTTGTGGCTCAGTTTCACTGGGGAGTTGCAGGTGTTGCCTGGGCTACTTTTATCGCACAGGGGATCTCAGCTGTACTTGCACTGTTGACATTGTTTTCCAGACTCAGGTCTTTTGCAGGAGAAGAAAAACAGCCGTTTTTCGACAGAGGATATTTTACTCAGATATTTGCAATTGCAGTACCAAGTATTTTACAGCAGAGTGTACTAAG
>ENA-OQET01001409-OQET01001409.1-human-gut-metagenome-genome-assembly--contig:-NODE-1409-length-10664-cov-3.032837_pt1 | contig 10664 bp, 11 predicted proteins | sample MGYA00242800_ERZ504645 | MGnify/ENA primary metagenome ERZ504645 (study PRJEB26092, sample SAMD00036308) | human gut metagenome | host: Homo sapiens | study: EMG produced TPA metagenomics assembly of... | reverse complement strand
CTTCTTTCTGGTGTCATTTTTCTTCTTCTTGCCATAAAAATATCCTCCTGAATTAATATTTATTTTAACATCAATCCAAGAGGATACATATCACGTATTTAGTTTACACAGAATTATTTACACACTCAACAGAAGATACGAAATCTTCTGTTGGCATCGCCTTTTTGATATTAAATTCCTTCTACAAATGTGTCCAGTACATGAGGCAATAGTTTGTCAGAACGTTCAGTCAGTGAGAATTTACCTTTAAACAATGCCCAGTCATATAAAAGAGCCCGCTCGTACATGGCATAGATATCCATGAGTTCAGCGGCGGTGCTTGTACTTTTGAATTCTCCTTTGGCAAGCCCTTCTTCCATAATTTCTGTAAGCCATTTGAAATAGATCCGCTTCTTGTCGGAAAGGGATTTCTTGTCTTTGGTGATCAATTGCGAAGAATAAAGGTATGCAAGCAAATGGATATCCACGCTGGTCTCGATCATGTAGAATAATTCGTGATTCAAAAATAATAGTTTATCATAACTGGAAAGATTCGGATCAATCACGGCGGCAAGGTCTTCGTATTTCTGGTCAAAAAGATAGGAAAGAGAGTTTAAAAGTGCTTCTTTTCCTTTAAAATAATGGTAAAATGTGCCTTTTGATGTTTTAGCGGCATTGATAATATCTTCTACAGTGGTCTGTTCATAACCGTTTTTGTAGAAAAGATTCCAGGCTGCTTTGACAATACGGCTTTTTGTGGATCTGCGTTTACGTGGCATTCGGATCATTCCTTTCTCTTGGTATTTAACTAACAGGAGAACACGCCCGGATAATAGTTCTCTGAACATGAAAACGCTGTCTAAGTAAAAAAATAGAAGCGGATCATATGAATCCGCTTCTATCATCATATATGATAATGCAATCTAATTCAACCCCGAATATGCATTAACCTACAAGAAAACCATATTTTAATGGATCTGTAGAGTCGATTAAGTAAGTAGCAACACCTGTAAGATATGCACTTCCTGTGATCATAGGGATTACAGCATCGTAATCACCGATCTTAGTTTCTTCTTTGATCACACCTTTGAAGCGTGTTCCCATGAAACTTTCGTAAATAAATTCTTCACCAATTCCAAGTTCGCCCCATCCGTGAAGAGTAGCAAGTTTGGCACTTGTACCTGTTCCGCAAGGTGAACGGTCAGCCTGAGCATCTCCGAATACAACAACGTTTCTCATTGTAGCCTGATCCGGATTCGGTGTTGGTCCGTAGAATTCAACCAGGTCAACTTCTGTGATGTCCAGAGTTGGATGCTGAATCTTAACTTCAGCATTGATCTTATCACGCATCTTCATTCCCAGTTCTGTATAAGCAGGAACTGTCTGGGCATTGATCTCACCGATATCAAGCTTTGTGCTATCAACCAGTGCGAAGAAGCTTCCGCCGAATGAAATCGTATAAGGAATATCTACTCCATCAATGTTAACGGTTAAGTTGTCCTTATAAATGAATGCAGGAACGTTTGTAAGTGTAACACCTGTTACTTTTCCGTTTTCTACATTAGCAGTAGTGCGGATGATTCCGGCAGGAGCATCCAGTACTACGTGGTTCTCTCCTTCGTGGCATTCAACAAGACCTGCTTCAAGGGCTACTGTAACAGCTCCGATCGTACAGTGTCCGCACATGTTCAGGTATCCGCCTGTATCCATGAAGATTACCCCAAGATCTGCTTCTTCGTGGATCGGCTCGCAAAGGAAAGCACCGAACATATCGTGATGTCCTCTCGGCTCCAGCATTAATGCTGTACGAACGTGGTCGTATTTTTCCTCCATCCATTTTTTCTTTTCGATCATTGTGCTGCCTTCTGGCTCAGGGAATCCTCCGATGACCATACGACAGAACTCACCGGCTGTATGAGCATCTACAACCTGAAGTGCCTCTTCAAACCGGTCGAAGTTAACTTTTGCTTCTAACTTCATAATCCTTACCTCCTTATGATTTTCTTATAGAAACAATCTATAAGTTTTTATAAAAACACATTGAAAACATCTATATTTTCGTAGTGCCTTTTTCTATGGGTAAAAAATAAAAATATAAAATTAACAAATATTACGATATAAAATTAACAAATAGACCATGTTCTAGTATCGTGTTCAATCTGTTGATTTCATTATGTACGAAATCCCTTGAAAAGTCAATGATTTTTTTGGTATTATAAAAAATTAAATAAAAGTGTTGAAAAATTAGGACAAATGTGATATGGTTAATAAGCACATGGGGGTAGTTGGGTAACTGGTGTGCCTCCTAGTCTTCAAAACTAGTGTAGGGCGTTAAGAGCGTCCTGGGTGGGTTCGATTCCCACATGCCTCCGCCAAAAAAACAAGCAATTCTGTTAAAAAAATGGCGAAGATGAATTTATAGAATTTATCTATAATGAAAAAAATGTGAATAAGTAAACGAACTGTATAGTTTCGTTTTGACTTAGATAAAATATTTAAAAAGGAGAAGTGTGTCATGGGAAATGTACAGATGTTATTACGTCAGCATGTTGGCGCTCCTTGTGCACCATGTGTAGAAGTTGGTGCTGAGGTGAAAAAAGGTACTCTCATTGCTACACCAACAGGCCTGGGAGCTAACATTTTTTCAAGCGTGTATGGAAAAGTAACAGAGATTACAGAAGACCGCATCATCATCGAGCCGGCCGCTGAACAGCCGGATGAATTCGTTCCTGTTACCGAATCAGTAGAAGGTATCACAGATGAGTCATCAAAGCTTGATCTGGTGAAAGCAGCCGGAATCGTAGGAATGGGAGGAGCCGGATTCCCGACAGGAGTAAAACTTAATATTAATTTAGAAGAAACTCCAATGGGAGAGCTTGATCCTGAGATCAACCCGGAACTTCCGAAAGACTTCACACTGGATTGTGGATACATCCTTGTTAATGCGGCAGAATGCGAACCGGGACTGGAACATAACACAAGACAGATTGAGGAACAGAGCGATAAGTTAATCCGTGGTATTAAATATAGTATGGAGATTACTCACGCTAAGAAAGCAATCATTGCTATCAAAAAGAAACATCACAAAGCAATCAAGGTGTTACAGAAAGCTCTTGAAAACGAGCCTGATATCAAGATGCACCTGATGGCTGATATCTACCCGATGGGTGAGGAACGTGCAGTAGTAAGAGAATGTCTTGGGGGTATTACTCACAACTACACAGCTTCCATCAGCAGCAAGATCCGTTGTTGTCAACGTAGAGACAGTCTGTAAGATTGCAGAAGCAGTTGATGAAAAGAAACCTTGTATCAGCAAGAACATGACAGTCCGTGGTAAATTAAACGGTGGAAATGAAGCACATGTATTCTTCGATGTACCGGTAGGTGTAAGCGTTGGAGAGATGATCGAAAAAGCCGGCGGAATCGACGGAAAATATGGAGAGATCATCATGGGTGGAGCTTTCACAGGAAAGTCTACTACATTAGATGCACCAACAACCAAGACAACAGGAGCAATCCTTGTAACAGTCGAGTTCCCGGATCTCCACGGAGCAACAATGGGAATTCTTGTATGTGCCTGCGGCGGAAGCGAAGAGCGTATGCGTGAGATCGCTTCTAAGATGAATGCCAAAGTAGTATCTATGTGCAAATGTAAACAGGCAATTGAAAATAAACCGGGAGCACCGCTGAAGTGCTTAAGACCTGGTAACTGTCCTGGACAGGTTAAGAACAATATGCAGTTTAAGAAAGATAAATGTGAATACATTCTGATCGGTAACTGCTCAGACTGTTCAAATACTGTAATGGCGTCAGGACCGAAGATGGGACTGAAAGTATTCCATCAGACAGACCACGTTATGAGAACAGTTGGACATCCGCTGTACAGAAGTCTGAAGGTTTCAAAAGAAGTAAGTCAGGATATTGAATTTTTAATCACTATCCGAAGTGACACAATATTATCAAAATTATATTATGGTATTACTGTTGCGTACAATGAGGTAGAAGACCCCCGATTCTTTTGCCCGCCAGAAGTAATTGAGAGGTTCTTCTGAATGTTGTATGTAACTGTATATATATTAAAATTACAATATCCCGTAAGGGACAATGTACCGAAACAAAACAAGGAGGGAAAACAATATGTCAATCACAGCTGAAACAGCAAAAGCACATGCTCATGATCCTGCAGTACTGTGCTGTAGAGCAGAAGCTGGTATCACAATTGAACCGGCGAACCTCGAAGATCCAGCAATCTTTGATGATCTGGTAGATTCAGGATTATTAAACCTGGACGGATGCCTTACTATTGAAGAAGTACTGGGTGCAAAACTTACAAAAACATGTGATTCTCTTTGCCCGTTAACAAATGATGTTCTGGATGGTGTAAAAGCACCTACAACTCCAGCAGAAGAAAAGGCAGAGGAAGAAGCTCCGGCAGAGGAAGCTGCACCGGCAGCACCAGTTGCAACAGCAGCAACAGTAGCTGGAGGAACACTCAAGATCCATATCGGAGAAGGAAAAGATATCAATCTTGAAATTCCGGTTGGAGCTCTTGGAGCAACAGGAGAAGCAGTAGCAGAAGTACCTGCAGCAGCAGTAGCAGCTACAGCAACAGCAGAAGCACCTGTTGAAGAAGCAAAAGTAGTAGGAACATTAACAAGAAGACACATTAAGATCACAGAGGTTAAGAGAGGACCAGAGACAAAGATCGAAGGAACAACTCTTTACATCCGTGAAGGGAATTGAAGCAGAAGTAATTGCTGATCAGGAACTGGTTAAAGATTTCCATCTTGAAATCATCACTCCTGACAAATACCACACATACTCAGAGACAATCATGGATGTTCAGCCAGTCGCTACAAAAGAAGGCGATGCAATCCTTGGTGAAGGTGCAACAAGAGTACTTGACGGCGTTGTTATGATGCTGACAGGAACAGATGAAGGCGGAGTTCAGATTGGTGAGTTCGGTTCTTCAGAAGGATACCTTGACGAGAACATCATGTGGGGACGTCCTGGATGCCCGGATAAGGGAGAAATCTTTATCAAAGGTAACATCGTAGTTCAGGAAAAGACTAACATGGAACGTCGTGGACCTATGGCTGCACATACAGCATTCGATATCATTACTCAGGAAATCCGTGAAGTAATGAAAGAATTAGATGACAGCTTCATTGTTGAAGACGAAGAACTGAAATCTATCCGTCGTCCAGGTAAGAAGAAAGTCGTAATCGTAAAAGAGATCATGGGACAGGGAGCTATGCATGATAACTTCATCCTTCCTGTAGAACCAGTTGGTATCCTTGGCGCAAGAGCTAACGTAGACTTAGGAAACGTACCTGTATGCGTATCTCCACTTGAGGTACTTGATGGATGTATCCATGCATTAACATGTATCGGACCTGCATCTAAATGAGATGTCAAGACATTACTGGAGAGAGCCACTTGTACTTGAAGCTTTACATGATGAAGAAGTTGACCTTTGCGGAGTTGTATTCGTAGGATCACCTCAGATCAATGCTGAGAAGTACTATGTATCTCGTCGTGTAGGACATACTGTAGAAATGATGGATGTTGACGGAGCTTTCGTTACAACAGAAGGATTCGGAAATAACCACATTGATTTCGCAAGCCACATCGAGCAGATCGGTATGAGAGGAATTCCTGTAGTAGGACTTCATTCTGCGCTGTTCAGGGTGCACTTGTTGTTGGTAACAAGTACATGCAGTACATGGTTGACAATAACAAATCAGAGTCTGGTATCGAGAATGAGGTACTTGGATGTAATACACTTTGCCAGGAAGAGGGTATCCGTGCTCTTGCTATGCTGAAAGCAGCTATGGCTGGTGAAGAAGTAAAGGCCGCTGAGAAGAAGTGGAATCCAAACGTTAAATCTACAAACGTAGAGCTGATCGAAGCAGCTTGCGGTAAGAAGATTGAACTCGTAGACAACGAACAGTCTCTGCCGATGAGCCAGAAACGTAAAGAAAAATACGACTAAGATCGGGTGTTATCATAATGGATAATGAACGTTTACACTATGGCGATAAGATCATTTATATGGAAGGTGTGATCGTAGATGTTGATGACTGTAGCATCAGCATCGACTTGAAAGGACGTTTGGGGTTCTTTAAAGCTCCGAAGAGAATGTTCATCTGCGATACAGAACCGAAAGTAGGTCAGGAAGTTGGCTGGAACATGAGTTTCCCGGAACAGCTCGGACCGGAAGTAAATGAGAAATACGTCAGCAATATTGAAAAAGAACGTCGCAAACAACAAGAAATGCAAGCACGTTTGGATGCTAATAAGGAGGATTAAAAATGAGTTTAACGGTTGTTAAAGGCTTACAGTCTGAAATATTCGTTCCTATTACTCCACCGTCAGTATGGACTCCTGTAACAAAAGAGTTAAAAGATATGTCTATCGCTCTTGCAACAGCAGCAGGTGTTCACAAGAAGAGCCAGGAGAGATTTAACCTTGCTGGTGACTTCACATGGAGAAAGATCGAAAACACTACACCATCTAGTGATCTGATGGTATCACACGGTGGATATGATAACAGTGATGTTAACAAGGACATCAACTGTATGTTCCCAATTGACAGAATTCATGAATTAGCAAAAGAAGGATTTATCAGAGCTTGTGCTCCTGTACATGCTGGATTCATGGGTGGTGGTGGAAACCAGGAGAAATTCAAACATGAAACTGGTCCTGCTATCGCTGAAATGTTCAAAAATTGAGGATGTTGACGCAGTAATCCTCACCGCTGGCTGAGGTACCTGCCACCGCTCTGCAGTATTGGTGCAGAGAGCGATTGAAGAAGCTGGAATTCCTACAATTATTATTGCAGCTCTTCCACCAGTTGTTCGTCAGACTGGTACTCCTCGTGCGGTAGCTCCGTTGGTACCTATGGGTGCTAATGCGGGTGGTCCTCACAACGTAGAACAGCAGACACAGATCGTAAAGGCAACTCTGGAGCAGTTAGAGAAAATCGAAACTCCAGGAAAGATTGTTCCGTTGCCATTCGAGTATGTTGCTAAGATCTAATTCTATTTAAAGAATATTGTTGATCTTAAGAAGGGCAGATGTATTTTGCATCTGCCCTTTTTTAAAAAAAAGGAATAAGACAATATATTGGAATTTCTTGCAGTATATTGTATACTAGAGACATGGAGAAGGCATAGAAAGGGGCAGAGATATGCTTAATTTCCTGAACGGTACAGGAAAGAGATATGCCTTAAGAATATAGGAGGTGACATGATGGCTGAGAAAGAGATAGACTTAAGACGCCTTGTGATCAAAGCATTTCATATGACAGATGTGGAATGGGGTGAACACAATAATATTACAACGGATGGACATATGACAGTCAGTAAAGAGATGATCGATCAGCTTGTTGCACAGGATGATTGTATTGAGAAGATTGATATTCAGATCATAAAACCGGGAGACCACGACAGATGGACGAATACGATCATGGATATCATTCCAATCTCAACAAAAGTACTTGGTAAATTGGGAGAAGGAATTACTCACACCATAACCGGTGTATATGTAATGCTGACAGGCGTTGATGTGAATGGAAAGCAGTGTCACGAATTTGGTTCATCGGAAGGGAAGCTGAAAGAACAGTTATACTTAAACCGTGCAGGTACACCGGGAGATGATGATTATATCATTTCTTTTGATGTTACATTTGCGGCCGGAATGGGACAGGAGAGACATGGACCATTTACTGCGCACAGACTGTGTGATGAATTTATTCAGACATACAGGGATAAACTGAAAAAGTTCAAAGGGGACAAGTGTACGGAACGGCATGAATATCATGATAAGGTGAGACCTGGAAAGAAGAAGGTTGTCATTATCCGTCAGGTTGCAGGTCAGGGAGCTATGTATGATACGTGGATGTTCCCGGATGAACCGTCAGGGGTTGAAGGCGGACGTTCAATTATCGATATGGGTAATATGCCGGTTATGATTACTCCAAATGAGTACAGAGACGGTATTATCCGTTCGATGCAGTAATAACAGGAGGTGCAGAAGTTATGGGTATTGGACCATCGACAAAAGAAACATCATTACATCATTTCAGAGATCCTCTTCTGGAAGTCGTATCTGAGGATACAGATCTGGACCTTCTTGGACTTATTATAGTAGGGACTCCGGATGATAATAAAGATAAGATGCTGGTTGGAACCAGAGCGGCAGCAATGGCTGAGTGTATGCGTGCAGATGGTGTGATCATATCATCAGATGGATGGGGAAATAGTGATGTGGATTATACCAACACATGTGAACAACTTGGTATTCGTGGAATTCCGGTAACGGGACTTAATTTCAGCGGAACGGTTGCGAAGTTCGTTGTAGTTAATGATTATCTGGATGGAATCATTGATATTAATAAGAGTGCCGATGGCACAGAAACAGACGTTGTCGGAGAAAATAATATGGTGAAAGTAGACTGTCTGAAGGCGAAGGCACTTCTGAAACTCAAGATGCGCCATAAAGACGAACTGGAAGGACGTTAAAATATCTGGACAGAATGTCTGAAAAAGGAATCGGAGAACTTGTAAAAATGTATAAAAAGAGAAGATTACCACATTTTGCGATGGAAATCTTCTCTTTTTCTATTTGTCAAATGCCGGATCAATAGGTCCGTATTTGATTTCCGGATGCTGTTCTAACATCCATTGTTTAAAACTGCTCGAATCCCCTTCTGTAAAAGAGTCTTTGTCAAGCATAACTCCTTCTATCTGATCTTTGGAAGTTAATTTATAATAAGTTTTTGCTTCTTCAAATTTTGTGAGATCTTCCCAGTTTACATGATTGTTGATCTTATTGTTGATAAAGAGTGCTATATCTTTCTCACGGATCATCACTTTACATGTCCAGTCTTTTCCGTTGAAATATTGTGTGCGTGTTACACGGAAAGTTTTGTCAGCATGCATCCATTTGAAAAATACTCCGCGGTAGAGGGCTATAAAGGAAAGTGTAGCACCAACAGACTGCCATCTGAGCGAAGCGCCTACATGATGAAAATAAATCCAGCCGAAAGTTCCGGCTGCAAAGATTACACAATATACGTAGAAGATGGGAAGCTTCCAGAATTTTGGAACTGCCCATTTGTCATAACGCTTGCGTGTCATTACATATTCGTTAACAAACATATGATATTCTCCATAATAAAATTATAATGAATGGAAACTGCCGATGGCAGGAGAGCCCATACATTTTTGATATAAAGATGGCAGCCTGTAAAGACTGCCATCCGTGTGTTGATATTGTTTAAATAAGTGTTTTACTTATTTATATGTTTTGCAGATATTAAGCAATACCTTTTGCTTTATCTTTCTTTGCTGCACTAAGTAATGTGTAAGAAGTCCAAAGAAGAACGATACAAATTAAGTTGATGAGCCAGAACATTGGAAGTCCTGTAACCAGTTTCCATGCAATGAATACACCGATACATCCGCCGACAGCATTACCGATTGTGTGTGCTACATCATATCTGTGTGATTTAATGAACTCGATAGAACAAGCTGGCATTAAGCATGCGCAAGATCCCATGAATACAGGGAAGCATGTAGCTGCATCAACACCAAGAAGCAGACATGTTGCCATACATGGTGCATAAAGACCAAAACCGATATCCATTAAAGCACCCCATAAGATATTAAGAGCTGCGGCAACGATCAGTTTCCATCCGCTTAATCCTGTTGCAGTACCAACAATACCGAAAGGTCCGACACCTAAATTCTTGCAAAGCATGATTGCAGCAAGAGGAATCATAATTGTTCCAAGAGCAATTCTGATCTTGTTGCGTGGCCATTTTGTTACGATGGATGCAAATCCGAATGAACCAACAGCGGCACAGATATACATTACCCATAAGAAGATAGGATCACATTCTACAGAAGTTGTGAAGATGAATGCCTCAAAAATAACTGGGAATGTGTCACCAACATTCAGCGTACCCGGAATGTTGATATCATCAATCTGATTAAAAAGTTTGTACATGAATGTTGATGGTGCATAGGAACCACATCCTAAAGTATCAAGGAAGTTGGCTATGATACCAACCGCAAAAGCGGAAGCCCACTGCTTACCTGTAGAACCTTTGAGTTCATCCATGCGGTTTTTGCTTATGTCGACAACAAGGCCGATACCTGTTCCGGCGAACAAAACACCTAATAAAATTTGGATCGCTAATAACATAAATTCATCCCTCCAGATTTTCATATTTAATTGTTGACAAGCTATACATGTGAATGCATAAGTGCAAAATGTATTTTAGCACTTTAAAAAAAGAAATCTTATACACCCCGATTTGTAAAGATTTTCTATAAATTCACGCATTGCTTTGTATTAATATTTTACCAATTAAATCGTTAAAAGTCAATCAAACATGAAAATTATAGACAGATTCAATAAGAAAAAGCACGACATCTGAACATGTCGTGCTCTTTCTTATTGGTATGTCATTGAGAGGTTTTTCCTCGTTGCATTGCAGTTTTGTCTTTATATACAAAGCTGGGGAATGCTCCTCTATATAGAGGATGTATATATCAATTGGAGTTCACCTTCGCAAGGTCATTCTTGGGGGAAACGACCGGCTTAGGTATAACTGCAATAACAACCATAATAATGGTTTCTTAAAAACAAATTACTACAATATAATGTCTGATTTT
>ENA-OQET01001408-OQET01001408.1-human-gut-metagenome-genome-assembly--contig:-NODE-1408-length-10671-cov-3.934939_pt1 | contig 10671 bp, 9 predicted proteins | sample MGYA00242800_ERZ504645 | MGnify/ENA primary metagenome ERZ504645 (study PRJEB26092, sample SAMD00036308) | human gut metagenome | host: Homo sapiens | study: EMG produced TPA metagenomics assembly of... | reverse complement strand
TTCCGATCATATCGGCAACTGTATCAAAAGCAGGACGGAGTGCGTACATACTTTCCTTTTTGCCGTCAAAATCAAACTTGTCATATGCAATGATATTTTTAAATACTTTTTTACATTGCAGGACAATTTCGGACGGCTGATAGGTTGTTCCCGTTATGTCCGATGAATAAAATGATACGGAAAGAAACTCACTTGCAGAGGTCATACAGGAATATGCCATAAAGGTTTCAAGATTATTAAGTGCCGCAAAATCATCGCCAAGTTCAATTTCATTCATAGCAAGCATCTTTAACTCAAACGGTGAGAAAATGCCTGAAGTGTGTGGTATTGCAGGGAAAATTCCGTCAACACAGCCAATGAGAAATGACGCTTTCTGCTTAGAAATTCGTACCCTTTGAGCGGTTGTTATCGTTACGCAATCTATTGTTCTTGGAATATCGGACAATTGCATTGCGTTAATCTGTAAGCTCAAAAGCTCGTAATAACGCTTTACAGTCATTGTTTTTGTACCGATTACAGCGGCGGTTTTGTCAAGAACAGCCATAAACATATTCCAAACTCTTATCTGCTCCGCACCCACCGATTTATCGTACGAGCGTTCAAATTCCGCATACATTCTGCGTAACGCATCGGGAACTTTAAGTTCTTCAAGAAGGGCATAGAACAGCTTTGAAATTTCAAGTCCGTTTTTATCCTTTGCATTTTCTTTGAAAAGGAGTAACGGTTCAATAACTGATTCACGCAGATTTTCAACCTTTGCAAGAACCTCTCTGTCATAATCCGAAAACCTGTCAGAATAGCCTTTTGGGTTCTGAACAAATTTATTTTTAAAAGCCGAGCCTGAAACATTCCATACAAAGAGGTAGTTTTCAAAAAGGCTTATTTCTTCAACAGAAAATTCAGTTAAACCCGATTTCAAAAGTGCAAGCACATCTTCTCTGTCAAAATCGTAAATAAGGCATCTGAAAATTGAGTTTACAAGCCTTATTACGGGTTTTACATCAATATCTGCGTGTTCATCGCTGAAATACGGAATTTCGTATTTTTCAAGAATTTCGGATAAAACACCTTTGTACGGTTCTGTATCGTGACAAATTACGGAAATGTCGGAGTAGAGATAACCTTTTTTCTATAACAAGGTGCTTGATTTTACTGGCAACATATTCGCACTCGTCATACATATCAACGGCATTGTAAACACAGATGTTTTTTGGGAACAATTTCAAGCGGTTCAATGTGCGGTCTCGAAAATATTTTGTTCAAGCAAAGCAAGGTTATCGTTTTTAAAGCGGTGCAAATCGGTAAGCTTTATCGGAGCTTTAATATCAACTCCGTCACGCTTTGCATATTCCTTGAGAATTTTATATGTCTGCTGCGAGGTTGCAAAAACCTCCTCGGAACCGTCTGTAAGGGGATCAAGAGTAAGGGTAAAATATGTAGCGGTACAGTCACGAATAAGGCTTCGTACCACCTTGAGCTGTTGCATTGTAAAGCCTGAAAATCCGTCAAAGATTATCGTATAATCCCTGAGAACATTATTCTTTAAAAGAATATCATTAAGCCTTGTCAAATCATCCATAGGATCAATATAGCTTTGGCTGACAAGAGCGTCGAATGTATCGCTTATGAGGGCGGTTTCGTTGAGTTTTGTCTTTAAGGTTTCATCGTCAACAAGCATTGACGCACTTCTGAGTTCATCGCTTGTAACCGAACTTTTCTTCAAATCAGAAACAGTCTGCAGCATAACATCAACAAGACTTTTGTTGCCCTTTGATGAAAGCAGACGGAGTTTTTCGGTAAGTTCTTCAAGCGCAAGGCTCATTACAACGGCTCTTGTGCCCTCGTCAATAACATTATCGGCTGAATTTCCCGTCAACTCAAAAACATATTTGCAAAGTCTTGAAAAACCGAATACAAGAACTTTCTCGGCTTTTTTTGCGCCGAACACATCGAGCAAGGTTTTTTCACATTCAAATGTGCTCTGGTCAGGCACAATCAGCATTACGGGAAGATTGCTGTCGGCAAGTTTGCCTGCAATCTTCAAAGTCTCGGTACTTTTTCCGCTGCCGCTTTTTCCGAGAATAAATCTCAACATTTCATCACTTCCATAAATTTAATTTACAACAAAGTAATTTTATTTTAAATATCTGTACAAATAATAACATATTCTGTGGGTTATTTAAAGAACTTTGCAGTTGTTAAACAAAAATTTTCTGAAAAAGTTCTACTATGAAAAATTTATATTCCACCTTATCATCAGTTACTACGCTGTATTCGTCATCCGAAAGAACATCTTTTGCCCTATCTTTTCCCTCGTCTGCCGTTGAAATGCAGATTGACGGGTACATTACGCACCACCAATTATGACCTTTTGCATTGCCGATTGTTATGCGAAGTGCGTCATACATTCCGGCAGGCAGAGTGTAGCTTTCGTAATGGCGGGTATCAAAGTGCATATTGACAATTTCAGCTTTTACAGGATAGTTATAGCCGTTTTTGTACACCTCATTTTGTGCAATTTCTTCTATAGTTTCAAGGTTTGCTTTTACAAATTCTTCGGCATCCGACTTTGAATTTGCCGTATCAAAAGAATTTTTGTCCTTTCAAGAACCTTGTCACGCACCTTGAGTTTCAGAGTCTGATCTTCTTCCGTGTCTGAATTTGCAAGTATGTGAAAACGAAAAACATTGTTAGGGATTTCAGCACACACCGCCTGAAACGGAATTACCGAATAGAGTGTTGTAAGTACGAATGCAATTATTGCTGATTTGATTAAAAGTATTGATTTATTTGTTTTCATAAAAATAACCTGTCCTCTCTTGAAATAAGTATGGACAGGTTATTGTAATTTTAATCAGAATTATTAAATTTTATCAAAGTACCTTGCAACCGTCTGAAACGGGCTTGCAGAGAAAAACTTCTTTGTAGCTTTCACAAAGCTTGTCATAGCACTTCTTGGCTCTGCGTGATGAAGTGAACACACCAAACACGGCTGAACCCGAACCGCTCATACCTGCTCCCCTTGCCTTTGATTTGAGCATAATACCCTTGATTTCATTAACTTCCGGAATTTGCAGAGCAAGTTCAAAGTCATTGAAGATTGTTGTTGAAATCATAAACATATCTCTGCTGAACAGTGCCTTAACCATTTCATCGGTATAGCAGGCGTGAGGATTGAGTGCGTCAACCTTTTTATATGCATCGGCAGTAGACACGCTGACTGTGTCTGGTTTGCAGATTACAATGCTGTCACAACGAAAAGAGGCAACTTTTTTGATTGCAGTACCTATTCCTGTGCAAAGCTTTGTTCCGCCCTCAAGGCAGAAAGGTACATCCGCACCTACTTTTTCACCGATTTCTCTCATCTCTGCCGGCTTGAGCATTGTTCCGAACATATTGTTCAAGCCTAAAATAACAGCCGCACCGTCACTGCTTCCGCCGGCAAGACCTGCCTGTGTGGGAATTTTCTTGTCAATATCGATATGAATGCCCTTAACATCCGTTTTGCAATAATCAAAGAACTTGTAAGCCGCCTTTGCACAAATATTTGAATCGTCGCACGGCACGCCCTCACAGTTACATGAAATTGTCACCGTACCGCTTTCATTGTCTGTGATTGTGATTGTATCATACAAATCAACGGCTTGCATAACAGTTGAAATATTGTGATAACCGTCTGCTCTCTTTGAAAGAACATCGAGAGAAAGATTTATTTTTGCAGGAGCAAGAACTTTTACTTCCATATTTTAACCCTTTTTCAGTTCATCAAGAAACTCTTTGATTCTTTCAAGCGCAATTTTAAGATGCTTGATAGAATATGAATATGACACACGGACAAAGCCTTCGCCCGATTCACCGAACGCAGTACCCGGAACAACGGCAACATGCTTGTCCACAATAAGTCTTGTACAGAATTCCTCACTTGTAAGACCTGTGCTTTTGATACACGGGAACACATAGAATGCACCCAAAGGTTCAAAGCAGGTGAGTCCCATTGCGTTAAAGCTGTCCACAACAAGCCTTCTCCTCATATCATACTCGCCACGCATCATCTCTACATCCCTGTCACCGTTGCGCAAAGCCTCAATAGCGGCATACTGTGCGGTTGTAGGAGCAGACATAATTCCGTACTGGTGGAGCTTTGTCATCTGAGCGATAACAGGAACAGGACCGAGTGCATAACCAAGCCTCCAGCCTGTCATGGCATATGATTTTGAAAAGCCGTTTACAACAATGGTGCGCTCATACATACCGTCGATTTCAGCAATTGAAACATGGTTCTTATTGCCGTATGTAAGCTCACAATAAATTTCGTCCGAAAGGATAAAAATGTTATGTTCCTTAATTACCTCTGCAATTTCTTCAAGATCTTCCCTTTCCATAATTGCACCAGTTGGGTTGTTCGGGAACGGAAGTACAAGAAGTTTTGTCTTTGGAGTAATTGCTGCACGAAGGTCTGAGGCTTTAAGTCTGAAATTATCTTCGTTTTTTGTATTGATAATAACAGGCACACCGTCTGCCATCACCGTAAGCGGTTCGTAACAAACAAATGAAGGTTCGGGAATGATAACCTCATCACCAGGATCAAGCAATGTCCTGAAAACAAGGTCAATTGCTTCGCTGCCGCCGACAGTTACAAGCGTTTGCTTTTTGGCATCATACTCAATACCGAATCTTCTTTTGTAGTAAGATGCAATTTCCTCACGAAGTTCGGCAAAGCCCCTGTTTGGAGAATACCATGTCTTACCTTTTTTCAGGCTGTTAATGCCCTCTTCACGGATGTGCCACGGCGTCTGGAAATCGGGTTCGCCGATACTCAGAGAAATGACATCGTCCATTTCGTTAGCTATATCAAAAAAATCTTACGGATACCCGAAGGTTTTACCGTTGAAATCTTTTTGTTAATAAAATTATTGTAATCTATCACAGAATTAAATGCCTCCCGTCACGCTTCTCTTCATCGCTGAAGAGGCACGCTCCTCTGTCCTTGTAGCGACGCATAATAAAGTGTGTACCCGTTGAAAGCACACCGTCAATTGTAGAAAGCTTTTTGGCAACAAACATTGCGATATCCTGCATTGACTCGCCTCGTACAATGAGAGCAAAGTCATATGTACCTGCCATAAGATAGAGAGATTCAACCTCTTCAAAGCCCATGCAGAGTTCTGCCATTTCGTCAAAGCCTGTTTCCTTTTTAGGAGTTACCTGAAGTTCGATTAAAGCCTCAACATAACTGTCGTCAACCATATCCCAATTTACGACTGCCTGATAGCCCTTGATTACCCCCGAATTTTCGTATTCCTTAATCTGCGCCTTAATGTAATCCTCAGGCTCGCCGAGCATTGCCGCTATTTCCGCTGTTGTAAAACCGGAATTTTCACTTAAAAGCTTTAATAATTTGTCCATATTTATTCCTCCCTGAGAATATATTAAACGCAAAATTTTGCGTTGCAAGCTGAATTTGCAAAAAAGCGACATCAAAAGGATGTCGCTTTGACAATTTCAATTTTTAATATTTATCTGCGCTGTTTGCACTGTTATTTGCTTGCTCTGTGGCAGTTCACATGGCTTTAGCGGTGGGAACTGTCTGCACATAGATTATACAACCTGTACCTCTCGCTTGTCAACTGTATTTATCATATTGACGCATAAGGCGGTCATCAAACATATCAATTCGTTTTGCGCATCGGCAATTTCAAGTTCGCATCCTAAAGGGTGCTTGATGTGATTGCATATCTGTGCGTTGTCAACATCAACAATGCTGAAATTTTTTGAAATTACATCACCGAGAATTCTCCAATTATTGCCGTAGAACCTGCATTGAACCATATTGTTGGTCATAAGCACCACGAGGGTTGCCGCTGTTTTGTCTGTTTTTAGAGTAAATGAATTTACTCCTGCAACGGGCAACTGTCGAAGTCTTGCAACAAGGTTTTTATTCTCATCAAGAATATTAAGCCTTACAATGTTATTGACAACACCACGCATACTTCTCTTTCTGCGTTTCATAACAGCAGTATATTTATCCCTGCCCAATCCATCACGAATCAGAAAACAAACATCGGACGGAGATACATCTCGTGTAATAAACAATTTCATAAAATCACCGTCAAAATTTTATTTCTTAATCTTCTTCAAGATTTTCAAGCCAAAGCTTTACATACGCATCACTCGGCATTCTCCAGTCTGAACGAGGCGAAAGTGTTACAGAACCAACCTTAGGTCCGTCAGGCAGACATGAACGCTTGAACTGCTGAGTAAAGAATCTTCTGACAAAAGTTGTGAGCCACTTTTTGATTGTGGCATTATCGTATTTTCCTGCAAATGATTTCTTTGCAAGGTAGTATATTTTATTCGGCTCGAAGCCAAATCTTACCAAATAATATAAGAAAAAGTCGTGGAGCTCATAAGGACCAACCACATTCTCGGTTTTCTGTGCAATTTCGCCGTTTTTATCGGGCGGAAGAAGCTCAGGGCTTACAGGTGTATCGAGAACATCAAGAAGAACGGTTTTGAGAACTCCTTCGCTGTGCTGTGCCTCATAGGCAGTGAGATAGCGAACAAGGGTTTTCGGAATTGACACATTTACGGCATACATACTCATATGGTCACCGTTGTAGGTTGCCCAACCGAGAGCAAGCTCAGAAAGGTCGCCTGTGCCAATAACAAGACCGTTATATTTGTTTGAAAGATCCATGAGAATCTGTGTTCTTTCTCTCGCCTGTGAGTTTTCGTAGGTTATATTTGTAACGCTTTCATCGTGGTTGATATCTGCAAAATGCTGACGCACAGCTTTTGTAATGTTGATATCTTCAAAAGACACTCCGTAAGCCTCAGCCAAAAGCTGTGCGTTTGATTTTGTACGCTTTGTTGTGCCGAAACACGGCATTGTTACAGTATGAATATTCTTTCTGTCAATACCGAGCATATCAAAAGCATGAACGCAGACGATGAGAGCAAGCGTACTGTCAAGACCTCCTGAAAGTCCTAAAACAGCATTATTAATCCCTGTGTGAGCAAGTCTTGTTGCAAGACCTGTTGCCTGCATTGTTATAATTTCTTCACAACGGGCATCAAGGTCTGATTTGTTTGACGGAATGAACGGAGTCCGAGAAAACTCTCTTGTAAGCTCGGTATGTTTTAACGGCATATCAAAATATACCGAGGTAAAGTTATTGTCATCACTTTTTGTGAAAGTATTTGTCTTTCTGCGTTCTGCCGAAAGCTTTTGAACATCAATATCGGCATAGATAATGCCTGTTGTAAAGCGCTTGCTTTCTGCAAGCAGAGATGCGTTTTCGGAGATTATGTTCTGTCCCGAAAATACCATATCCGTTGTGCTTTCGCCAAAGCCCGAATCGCTGTAAATATATGCACAACAAAGCTTACCGCTCTGCATTTTTACAAGGTCACGGCGATACTGTGCCTTGCCTATTACATCATCCGATGTTGACGGGTTGCAGATTATAGTTGCACCGTGTTTTGCGTGTTCAACAGACGGAGATGCGGCAACCCACAAATCCTCGCAAACTTCAACACCGAAGCTGAAATCACGCATTTTGTCACAACAAAACACAAGATTGTCTGAAATTATGGTTTCGACGCCTGCATATGAAATTTCATCATAGAGGTTTTTACCGCTTGTATAGTGACGAACCTCGTAAAATTCGCTGTAGTTAGGGATATTGACCTTCGGAACAATGCCGAGGATATCGCCCTTATAAATTACTGCGGCACAATTATAGAGTGCCGATTCAATTGCGATGGGAACTCCTGCAATTGAGATTATGTCAAGGTCTGCTGTTTCTTTAAGAATTTTCTCAACTGATTTTTCAGCCGCATTAAGCAAAACACGCTGATAAAACAAATCGGAACAGGTGTAGCCCGTTACGCAAAGCTCGGGAAATACAACCAGTGACGCACCGTTTTTGTGTGCCTCTTTAATCTGTTCAATAATATTTATTGTGTTGGTTTTACAGTCTGCAACCCTGATTTTCGGTGTTGCGGATGCAACCTTGATGAAACCGTATTTCATAAAATTATACCTCACAAAATAATAACCGCAGAAACAAAACGCTCCTACGGTTATTATACATCAAATTTTCCGATTATACAAGCATCAGAGCATTGTTCTTGTTACCCGTCTGAGTCTTTTTCCGTGAAAAAGATACTGACTTTCAAGCGTCGGTTCAAACTTTGTGATGTAGCAACTCATATATCCCATAATCAGCCAGAACCACACCACCATAAACGATATGTCATAAAGCAATGCCTTTTCAAAGCAGGCAAAAATCAAATATGCGAAAAGAAAAGCAAACAGACAGGGATAAACATCGTCACGATATGTTTTTTTCTGCAAAAACAGGTGCTGTGCGGAGTGTTTTGCAAATCGAAAACCGAAAATTCCGAAAAGAACAAAACCGATTACACCCGTTGAAACAAGAATTGTAAGAAAACCGTTATGCAAATCACTTTTGTGATACGAATATTCCAAAGCACCGTTTGAATATTCGGCACTGTAGAGAACAATATTTCCGTTGGAAATTCCGATAATCGGCGACAGTTTAAAAAGATTGATTGATTCAAGCCAAAGCTTCTTTCTTCCGCTGTCAATGTTTTTGTTTTCGTGTGAAAAGGTGATTTTATCCTTTTCAAGCTGTTCTCTCTGTTCGGGAGTCAGTTCTTCCTGCACAAGTTCGCTTTCGGTTTTGCCTAAAAGCAAATCGACAACAGAGGTTGTCTTTGATACAACAACGGAAAAGCCTTCCTGACAAATCGTTCTGAACATCAAGGCAGAGCCTGTAAGGAAAACTCCCACAAGAAACAGCGCTGTAATTTTCAAAATAATTTTTGAAGGTGAAAGTCCCGCCTTGTCGGCAAAGAACATATAAACTATATAAACAATTGCATATCCGAGAGCAAGCACAAGTGAGGCGTTTGAATCGCACAGAATGAGCGAAAACGCATTTGTGGCAAGACAAGCTACAATCCATATCTTACTGATGCCGGGTTCAGGAATTTTTTCGGCAATTCTGCGCATAAAATGCCCTTTTGAAAGTATATGGCAACAGAAAATCGACACCACAGATATGAAGCCGAGGAGATTCGGGTTGACATAACAACCGGTGAACCTGTTTTCGTAAACGGTAAATTTAATCCAGTACCATTCAAATTTAAAGCCGAACATAAGGCAGGTTATCCCGATTATGTTCATTACCGTGGTTGCGTACATTATGAATTTTGCAATGTGATAAAGCTCTATTCTGTAATCAAATTCAGGCTCTGTGTGCATTCCGTAAAAAAGAAAAAAACACATTACAACGTGCAGAAGCATAAGAAGGCTGTAAAGAAATGTCTGTGAAAAATTGATGAGCATCGAAAATACCGTTACGGCAAGAAATGCTCCAATCCATATTCCGAAGCGCAGTTTAAAAAAAGTATTATTATGTCTTTGATTATATACCGAAAGGCATACACCCCATATAAAGAGAAAAACAAGAAGTACATACGCAGGAATCTGGAGAAACGCAATGTTTGTAAAAAACAAATCTATAATGTAGATTCTTCTGAAAAGCGATGAATCGGAAAAAAATCCTCTGAGCTTTTGTTTAAAATCGGTCATCTGAATACTCCAATCAAAACGAAATCAGCTGAAAACTTCTTTTACGGTTTTGAACATCAGCTTTATATCGGAAGCAAAGCTGAAATTTTTGACATATGAAAGATTGAACTTCATTTTTTCGGGAAGAATTTTTTCAACATAAACCCTGTCAACATCTATCTCGCCTTTCAACAGCTTTTCTTCGTCCTTATACATAATTGACGCCAACGAGGTTATTCCGGCGGGCATAAGGAGTGTTGCAAGATATTCGGGTTCGTACATATCTACATAATGCTGAACCTCCGGACGGGTTCCGACTATTGACATACTGCCCGAAAGAACATTGAAAATCTGCGGCAGCTCGTCAAGACGGTATTTTCGCAAAATTCTTCCTGTTTTTGTAACTCGGGAGTCGCTGTCGGTTGTGACAAGTGTTCCGAGCCTGTCAGCTCCCGTTACCATTGTACGGAATTTAAGAATTTTGAACTTCCTTCCGTAGGTTGTAACCCTTTCCTGTCTGTAAAACACAGGACCTTTTGAGTCGGTTTTAACTAAAATCGCAATAATTGCAATCGGAATGATGAGAAAAACAAGAAGAATAACAGAAGCAAAAATATCAAGAATTCGCTTTAAAACAAAACTTCCCTGTTTTTTGCAGAGAATGTCATAGTATTCTTTTACTTCGGCACACTGAAACTGCGGCGGAAGCTTTTGAAATGATTTCATTAAATAAAAAACTCCATTCTGTGTGTTTATTGAACATACTGTGGGGGCTGATTTATGCGATAAAAACGGGATTTTGCCGTATTTTTCCGCACTAATCCATTATCAAAAGCATTATATATCTTTTAAAATCATTTTTCAAGGCTATTTTCCTACAAAAGTTACAATTTAATAAAAAGAATTTTAACACAACGTAAAAAACCGACGGTATGCAGCCGTCGGTTTTTAGGTAATTTTATGGAGTAATCAAGCACATAGAAAAGGAAGTTGTTAGTTAATTAATATCAATATATGATTTATCGTGTTTATACTATATCATACCTTTTGGTCATTGTCAACACTTTTTT
>ENA-OQET01001407-OQET01001407.1-human-gut-metagenome-genome-assembly--contig:-NODE-1407-length-10677-cov-6.857062_pt1 | contig 10677 bp, 12 predicted proteins | sample MGYA00242800_ERZ504645 | MGnify/ENA primary metagenome ERZ504645 (study PRJEB26092, sample SAMD00036308) | human gut metagenome | host: Homo sapiens | study: EMG produced TPA metagenomics assembly of... | reverse complement strand
CTCTTTTGAGTTGCCCTCTCGTTGAGTGCTTAATTATTTATAATCTACTATTAAATCACTTTGTCAACATACTTTTTTGTGATTTTTTTTACAATTTTTTTAATAAAAATTTTATAAATTACATTATAAAATGTATCAAAATCCTTTATTTTTCAATAAAAATAGAGATGGCATACTAAATAAATAGTATGCCATCTCGTATTGATATCTATTAACTTTACAGATTTTATTAAACTGTTGTAATACCTTGCTGACTAGCTTGCTCATGAAGTTTCGCAATTCTATCTTCAGTTAATGGATGTGTACTAAATAGATTTGCTATAGATTTTCCTTTGCCAGCTAAAGGATTAATAATAAACATATGAGAAGTTTCTGGTTTCGCATTTGGTATTTCTCCATATTTAGCATAATGCTCTATTTTTTCCAAGGCATTTGCTAAATAAAGCGGATTTCCACAAATACGGCCACCTTCAGCATCTGCATCATATTCTCGTGTACGGGAAATAGCCATCTGAATTACTGCAGCAGCAATAGGAGCTATAATAGCTGTTGCCATCAATACTAATGGATTAGAACCTTCTTCATCATCATTATTGCTACCAAAAATAGCTGCAAATTGAGCAATATTCGCTATCATAGAAATTACACCTGCAATAGAAGCTGCTATTGTTCCAATCAATGTATCACGATGTTTAACATGAGCAAGTTCATGACTGATAACCCCAGCTAATTCTTCATAAGTAAGTGCTCGCATAATTCCTGTAGTTACAGCTACAGCTGCATGTTCTGGATTTCTACCTGTAGCAAAAGCATTTGGCTCATCAGCTTCGATAATAGCTACTCTTGGCATAGGAAGTTGTGCTCTTTCTGCTAATCTTTCTACTAAATCATATAGATTAGGTGCTTCTTCACGTGTTATCACTCTAGCATTATATGCTCTTAAACACATGGTATCGCTATTCCAATAAGTATAGAAATTCAATCCTAAAGAGATAACAAACATAACCACAGCGCCTGTGCTGCCACCAATTGCACCACCAATAGCAATCAATATACCTGTTAACGCCGCCATCAATAACGTCGTTTTTAACATATTCATAAATAATTTCCTCCTAAAGTTCTGTTAACAATTACAACTTTTATGATTTTTAAACCAACCAAAACTCAATATCATTAATACCAATACAACTTTAATAATCAAACTCCATTCCACTAAATAAACACCAATAACTCTATCCATTACCATCATTTCAGCAGCAGTATAAGCTAAAATACCACCACCAACATAAACAAGACCTGGTAATTTTTTCATTATCATTAAAAATAATTGCGCACCACATAATACTATTGGCAAGCTAATCATCAAACCACAGATAATTAAACTCCATTTTCCTTCTGGAACCATATTAGCTACGCCTGCTAAAGATAATACATTATCTAAACTCATGATAAAATCTGCAATAATAATAGTTCTTACTGCAGCCATCAAAGTAGTCGGCTGTTTATCACCGGCTTTGTCATCACCATGGTCAGTCAACAATTTAACTGCTATATATAATAGAAGAATTCCTCCTATAAATTGTAAGTATGGTAAACCTAACAATTCTGTAGCAAATAAAGTTAATAATACTCTAATTATTACAGCTCCCATACAACCAATTATCATGGCTTTCAATTTCTGTTTATCAGGAAGTCTTTTACATGCCATAGCTATTAAAATAGCATTATCACCACTTAAAATTAAATCCAATAACAAAATACTTCCTAGAGCTGCAAACCATGCCGCAGAAAACATGCCTTCCACTTATTCATCGCTTCTTTCTAAATTAATTTGTATCATATTGATGATATAAAAAAAGACCCTGCTTCCTAAAACATCAGCCTAGGAAACAAGGTCTTGCTTACATATTAAATGTCGATTGTACCGGAGATAAACTCGTATTGACGATATCAATCGTTCAGCTACTCCCCTTGCGAGTAAGTAATCATTACTAATAATATAGCATATTCAATATTTACCTGCAAGATATGATTTATCACTTTATAATCTAAATCAATTTTCTACTAATTTATTAGCAACTGCTTTTTCTTCTTTATCCATTTTTCCAGCTAAATAATTTGCTGCTAAAGAACCAGAAATATTATGCCATACACTAAAGATTGCTCCTGGTATAGCTGCTACAGCACCAAAATGCATCATAGCAAGAGATGTTGCAAGTCCTGAATTTTGCATACCTACTTCAATAGAAATTGCTTTTGATTTAGCCATATTCATTTTTAAAGCTTTAGCAATAGCAAAACCTAAAGCGTAACCTAACATATTGTGCAAAATAACTACAGCCATGATGAGTAAGCCAGTTTCCATTATTTTTTGTGCACTAACAGATACTACGCCACCTACGATTAAAACGATAGCAATTACGGAAATAAGAGGTAATAATTTTATAGCCTTGCGTACAAAATCACCAAAGAATTTATTGATGATAATACCTAAAGCAATAGGTACTACTACTACTTGAATAATAGAAATCATCATTGCTTGTAAAGAAATGTCAATCCACGCACCAGCGAGCCACCAACTGAGAATAGGTGTAACAATTGGCGCTAAAATTGTAGTTGTCATTGTCATAGATACGGATAATGCTACATCGCCACGTGCCAAGTAAGTCATAACATTTGAAGATGTTCCGCCTGGGCAAGTACCTACTAAAATTACACCGACTGCAAGTTCTGGTGGTAATTGAAATAATGTTGCTAAAACCCAAGCAAGTGCTGGCATAATAGTGAATTGAGCAAGTGCCCCAATAAATACATCTTTAGGACGTTTAAATACTAATTTAAAATCTTCAAAACGCAAAGTCATACCCATACCAAACATGACAATGCCTAATAAATATGTAACATATTTCGCCGACCAGGTAAAAGTCCATGGCATAAACAAAGCAATTGCAGCCACGATAATAACAAAAGCCGCCATATATTTCGATATAAAATTACTGATTGCTTCTAATGTCTTCATCTTAATCCCTCCATAAAAACTATAAGTCCACCATAAAAACTATATTATAAATGCATTTAAAATATGTAAAATAAAGTTTCATCTTATAAAATAAGATATTTAAGTATATATAATGTTTACACATTTACAAGTGTTAGCTTATATAATACTCCAAAAATCAACTTCTGTCAAATAAAAAAGGTATTTAATGTCTATAAAAAGTCCATTAAATACCTTGAAATCTATTTATATTATGCTTATTTAACAAAAACTACATAATCTTCTTTACGAGGAGCAGGTTTTGGTAAATCAACTGCTGGATATCCTAATACACAATGTCCAACACCGATATAATCACCTTCAATACCCCATTGTTTCAATAATGCTTTACCTTCTTCTGTAGCAAATTCTTCTTTTGCTCTATTAATCCAGCAAGAAGCAACACCTATACTATGAGCTGCAAGCATTAAATTTCCCATTACAAGTGAACCATCTTGAACAGCTGTAGTTCTTGTTGCATCAGCTAAAACTAAAATCACTGTAGGCGCTCCATAAAATGGGTCAGATGTTACTCCCATAATATCAGCATTCCATTTAGATAATTTTGCAATTACTTCAGGATTTTGAATAACTACCATTTTCGGAGATTGCAATCCTTTACCTGTAGCTGCATATTTACCCGCTTCTAATATAGCTTGTAACTCTTCATCTTTTATTTGCTCAGCTTTAAATTTACGACAAGAACGTCTTTCAATCATAGCTTTTATAACTTCATTAGTCATTATATAACCCTCCTTATCTATGTTATTTTAGTTCCACAATTTTCTTTGAAAATCCTTTATATTTTAAATAATATCATTCTCTTTTTCCATGCAGATAATCAAAAATTTGTTTTATCATGATAAGTACGACAATTACAGCTATAAATTTTACAAATTCTTCTATGAGTTCTGGTACATTTAAAATATGAAATACTGCTCCTACTATCAATAATATACATAAAATCAAAAACTTCGCCATTAATGATTTTCTCATTTTATTCACTTCTTTTTTCTATAATATGATTTAATAAATTCCATAAAAAAGCTACCTGTTTAATAACAGATAGCTTTTTATTTATCAGCTTATTCAGCTTTTGTTCTATACATTTTTATTTCTTCTGGATTATTTTTTAATGTCCAAATACCGCAAGGACAAATGCCTGCACAAATACCACAACCGATACATTTTTTAGCATCAGATACATATTCAAAGCTACCATCTAAATGTTGAATACGTGTAATTGCTTTTTCTGGACAAGATTGCATACAAGTTTCACAATCACGGCAAGTACCACAGCTGATACAACGATTTACATCATCTGCTGGTTCGCCAAGATTGCAATGATGACATTTATCAAAATAAGCTTTAGCTAAAGTATCTTTATTTACTTGTTGTTTTTCAGGGAAAGCTTCTACTTCTTTATTCATCACATAAGCATCTGCATAGTAAGCTGCTTTCTGACCTGAACCGATAGCATCAGTTAAACGACCAGGTTTGATTACGTCCCCTGCTACAAATACTCCATCTAAAATGGAATTGTCTTTATTTGGTACAACCCAATCACGGAATTTTTTTAATGCTATCATCTTGTGGTAAATAATCAAGAATAGGTGCTTCACCGATTGATACCATAACCATATCACCTGGAATGAAACGACCTTTATCATCATAGATACCTTCGTCAGTGATTTTTGTTGTCATAAATGGCCAAACTAATTTACCGCCACGGCTTTCAATATATTCAATTTCTTCATCAAAAGCTGCTGGTTTTTGTACGTCGATACAAGTAACAGTTTCTGCACCCATATCATAAGCACCACGAGCTGTATCCATGCCGGCATTACCGCAACCAATAACGATTACATGTTTACCAACTTTTGGATTATCACCGCGATTTACAGCTTTCAAGAATTGAAGACCCATGACGAGTTTTTCTTTACCTTCCCAGTTAAAGAAACGAGATTTATGACCACCTGTTGCTACAACAACAGCATCTGCATCATTTTTAATTTGAGCAAATTTATCAGCATCAACTTTACATTCTGGTACGAATTTAACGCCCATATCTTCAATGCGTTTAAGTTCAGACTGTAATAATTCATGAGATAAACGAGCACGAGGAATAACTTGTTCAAGTTTACCGCCCATATGTTTATCATCATCATAAACAGTTACATCATGACCTTTGCGAGCAAGTTGCCATGCAGCAGATAAACCAGCTACCCCACCACCGATAACGGCGATTTTTTTGCCAGTTTTAACTTTTGGTGCATCAACTTTTGTAAAAGCTGATAAATAGCCAAGTTGACCGATTTGTACAGCTTCATCAATGCCACCACGAGTACAGCCTTCCATACAAGGATTAGGGCAAACACTACCACAAACAGAACCTGGGAATGGTGTATATTCTAATACGAGTTTAATTGCGTCTTCTAATTTACCTTGACGAATTAAGTTATAACGTTTTTGAGTTGGTATATTTGATGGACAACTAAATTCACAAGGAGCTGCAAATTTTGCATTTTCCCAATAAGGAACTCTTTGACGATATGTTCCTGTTACAACTGTAGGATTTACAGCAAAATCATCTACAGCAACATCACTGAACATACCACCTTTTATCCATTCATTTTGACGGAAAGATTTTATATCTGGTTGTTTATCAGCAATAGCTTGTTTTTCTGCAAAAGTTAATGGTTCAAGTTTATGCCATTGTTGCCAATCAGATAATTCACTGCGAAGTTCTGTTCTACCGATGGATTCCAAGAATTCATCCATATTATTATCTAAGAATGCAATATCTTCATCTGTTAAATCTTTCAAGCGAATATCTGCTGGATAACCATCTATTTTTCCACGGAAATATACTGTACCGCCTACCATACCTACGCATGGACGTTCGCCGAGTACACTTGCAAATTCTTCACTATCTACACCACAGACAACAGCTTTACCGCCACCCATGAATTCAAAGGAGAATGAACCCACATTTTTTAATACCCATAATTGTGGTTCTTCATAAAGTGGGTCATGTTTCATAAGTGAACCAGAACGAGTACCTGCTCTACCACCGATATAAATTTTACCGCCAGCAGAACAATGACCAGCTGTATCACCAGCATCACCACGAACAGTGATTTTACCACCAGCATTAAGCCAGCCAACATCAGCAGAAGATGATTCATCTACTACGATTTCTGTATTATCAAGACACATACAACCAACACGTTGACCTGCGTTAGTTACATGGAAAAATAATTTTTTTCCTTCTGGATGCCATAATGGACCACCAATATCATGTTGACCAGAAGCATGTATTTCAAATTCTGTTTCTCCTTGAGCTACAGCTTGACCAATAGCAAGGAGTAAATCTTGTGTGGACATACGTTCATGTCCAACTAAAGTATCTATAGTAAACATCTTAAAAATCCTCCTCACTAATTAGCATACATATTGAATGCCAAGTTTTTCAGCAATAGCTTTATCTGTAGAAACAAGAGCATCACTTCTACCAATTGGAAGAGATGAGTTACCAATTGGAGCCATGAGTTTTCTAAGTTCTTGGTCAAAAGCTAAGACATAATCAACGATTTTTTGTGCGCCTTTATCAATATCAAGACGTTTAACAAGGCGAGGGTCTTGTGTACAAATACCAGTTGGACATTTACCAGTATTACAAGAATTACAACGACCATGTTCATTACCAACACAGCCTAAAAGTTGAATTAAGATTTTACCACAGAATACCCCATTTGCACCAAGGCACATCATTTTGAAAGCATCAGCTGCTGCATTACCAGTAAGACCGATACCACCACCACCATAAAGTGGAATTTGACCTTGAAGACCTTGTTGAACAGCTGCTAAATAGCAATCACGAATTTTGGAAACAACTGGATGACCTGTATGGTCTAAAGAAATTTCATTTGCAGCACCAGTACCACCTTGAATACCATCAATGAAGAAACCGCCACAAATTTTATAAGGGTCACGAAGTAAATTATTATATACAGATACAGAAGTAGCTGAAGCAGCACATTTAATAGCTACAGGAACTCTGAAACCAAAAGCAGCGTTCATGGATAAATGCATTTTCTGTACAGATTCTTCAATGGAATATAAACCTTGATGGTTTGGTGGAGAAGAAAGTGTAGCTTTTGGTACACCACGAATTGCCTGAACATGTTCTGCTACTTTAGCTGCAGGAAGCAAACCACCATCACCAGGTTTTGCCCCTTGACCAATTTTAATGAGAACGCCTGCTGGGTCTACTTTCATTTTAGGCAGAGCTTTTACAATACGGTTCCAACCAAAGTGACCAGAAGCAATCTGTAAAATCATATATTTTAAATAATCCGATTCCAAGAGTTTAATTGGCATACCGCCTTCACCAGAACTCATGCGAATTGGAATATTGCATTTTTCATTTAAATAAGCACAAGCAAGAGCAACAGCTTCCCATGCTCTTGTAGACAAAGCACCAATGGACATATCAGAGAAAATAAGTGGATAAATCCAATTTACTGGTGGTGCTTTATGTTCCATGACTAATTTGCCATTTTCCATTTTTAAAGGCAAATCTTTTGCTGGTAATACTCTACCAAATGGAGAACGTATATCAAAAGTATGACGCTGAGAATCAAGTGCAGGGTCAGTCATCTGACTGATACGACCTACAATAATGCTATCTAATGTTCTTTGTGCATTTAAATTTGTACGTCCGCCACGTTTAATAGGGCCATGATCACGAGAAAGCAATGTTTTTCTTGTATCAGCATTTCTCACTGGACGAATAGCACCATTTGGACAAACTTTTTCACACATACCACAACCAACACAAGCATTTGCAAGTGTTTTTACCTGTTTTATAACAGGAATTGCTTTATGTGTATGTTTTGGATCAGGGAATAATCCATCAGAAGTAGTCTTATCTATGCGAATTACATCTGCTTTAATTGCTTGAAAAGTACAAGTTGCTAAACAGCTACCGCACATAGTGCAACGGTCCATATCATATTCAATTTTCCAATTAAGGTCGTTTGTACTTATATCTTGCGTTTTTACTGTTTCCATCTTTGAACCTCCAAGCCATTGTTAATTACTACAACTTCACGTTCATTAGGATAAATATCTTTGCTCATATCTCTATTTGGCAATATTTCATTAATACCACAAACTTCTGAAGCAATAGCTACCATATTTTCATCGCCACCAACAACAACTGGGCGAAGTTTTTTAGAATCACAGCATGTCATCATTCTGCCATCTGGTAAATTAGCAATAACTGTATTTGGTCCATTTATTTCTAAATTAGCTAAAGATTGACGAATAGCTGTTAATACTTCTTTATCTTCACGTTTATCAATTTCTTCAAATGGAAGAGGTGTAATTACATGTTTAAAATATTCAATAGGCCATTTTAATTCATGTAAAACATAATGAAGTGTATATAAGAAATTTTGAGAGTCTGATTCAAAACCTATATATCCACGATGTAAAGATTTTTGGAACTCTTTATTTTTTGTAAAGAATGTATTTTCACCATTAGCGCAAAGAGTATATCCTTGTAAAAAGAATGGATGTGCTGCATAACGTACAATGTCATAATTTGTATTTTGACGACATTGAGCAACAATATTTTTAGCAAGTAAACAGCCATTTTCATTCCAAAGATGGAAATATGTAGCAATATCAGCAGGGTCACCAATTTCTTTTAAAGTAAGTACATCTGGCCAAAATGAATATACAAAACCATTACCTGATTCTTCTAATATTTTACGAAGAGCTAAACGTGTATCTAATAACAATTCGCCTTTTTCTTCTTCTGATTTATCTTTGTAATATTCAGGATAATCATAATTACGGAATATATAATATGGCATAGCTTGAATATCTAAGCCTGGTTGTTTATCAGGGACGGGAATCCATTCAGCCAACTGAATAAAATTGTGGCTGTCCATATATTCTTCAACCATTTCTGCACCGCGTTGAGTACAAGCTAAAGAAAGTAACGGCTTATCTTTATAATCGGAAAAAATACCATATAAATCCTTCATAACCATAGCAAATCCAGAGTTATCATGACCTTCTTGTTGAGGTATCATTAATTTTAAAGCTTTTGCCGGACTAACAGGAACTTTACTTTTTATAGAACCTATTCTACACACAATAACCGCCTCCAATAAATTATTTAAAACACACCAAAATAAATACATTCGTATTTTTATAATGTACCTTTATAATAAAGTGCAATATACATTATAAAAACTTGTTACTACGATGTCAATATATTTATACAATAAATAAATCTTATCTTTTACACAAAACCCTTATATTCAAAAGCTTTTAAAATAGTTGTAATATTCTGTTTTGTATATTTAAAAACCATTATACAGTAAATTAAGATTTACACATTAACAACATCTAATAAAATAGCATATTTTTAGGCTTCTTTTACTTTACTGCATAAAATTGTATTGTATAGTTTTACTGTATACAAAATAAAAAAGGCAGAAAATATCTGCCTTTTATTTTAAAAACTCATTTATTAAATTTTCCAATCTATATTTTAATATACTTATCTCATCGCTATGTTCATCTAAAAAGCCCTGTGTAGAATTTTTTAGATCAGTTATATTTTCTTTTAAGTCTTTATCTTGTGCTATATCTTCTTCTAATCCACCAAGAATTTGCTTTGCCTTATCTACTTTTGCTTCAAAAGTCTCTACCTTTTCACTTACTTGAGTATCAAGATTATTTTCATCTGTTTTATCATCTAATTTTAATTCTTGTCTCACTTCAGTTTTTACTACTTCTTCATCATCTCTATCAATAGGCATATTCCAAGAAAAAGCCAAATAAAATCCCAGTATAGCTACAATTTACAAAACTAGCGACTATGAGAAATTTTTCTTACAACATTTTTTTACAGTCTGTGCAACATTTTTAGTTTTTTTGTAGAAATAGTCAAACTTTTGTTTTCGTTTCAGGAGCTATATCTTCTATTTTAATCTTATTATTTTTTTTCAACCGTAGTTTTTGGCGTATTTTCTACTTTAGTTTCATAATTAAATCTAGCTTGTTCTAATTGCTCCATTTCTTCTTCAGTTAAAAATCTTGTAGGTTCATCATTTCTAGATATCCCTACTTTATTAAATGATTCTTTATTATCCAACAAAATTCACCTTTCCATTTTAAAACCAATATTTATGCATCTTGTTTTTGCATCGCTAAATGTTCTTTTTCTAGTGCATGACAAACACGCGCTATACTCCAAAAGCGATTAAAAGTCGTAACAACTGCATTTGCAAATAGGCACTTGCAAAGTTTTTTTCTCGCATTGCTTTTAAAACATTATCTAATCTAGGTTTAGTAAAATTATGAAACATCATTAATTCATATTCAAAATTTAACACTTCTTCATTTGTTGGCTGTACTTTGTTAAATCCCTTTAAACCAAACAAATAACCAATTTTTTGATAATGTTCTTCTTTATCTACAGTAATAACTTTTATTTTCATCGCTTCTAATAAAGTTTTTATTTCCATTAAGCGTAATTCATCTGTAAAATTATATAATAAAAATCATTTCTTGAATACTTTTTTTTTCATACTAAAAATCACCTCTTCCCCAATTAT
>ENA-OQET01001406-OQET01001406.1-human-gut-metagenome-genome-assembly--contig:-NODE-1406-length-10701-cov-2.617647_pt1 | contig 10701 bp, 14 predicted proteins | sample MGYA00242800_ERZ504645 | MGnify/ENA primary metagenome ERZ504645 (study PRJEB26092, sample SAMD00036308) | human gut metagenome | host: Homo sapiens | study: EMG produced TPA metagenomics assembly of... | reverse complement strand
GATATTGGTATCTCCCATTACCATTACCAGGCTTTCCGGAAATGCTTCCTCAACAAATCTATTTGTAATATACCCCGTATTTCCAACCAGTAGAGTCCTCATGTATTGCCTGCCTTTACAAATACTTGTTTATATTTTCAAGACAAAAACACGTCCCCGCGGCAATCGCAATGTCCGCAAAAACAGTGTCCTTAGTGCGCCTTCAGGGGCTCGAACCCTGGACACCCTGATTAAGAGTCAGGTGCTCTACCAACTGAGCTAAAAGCGCATATTTTATAAAATTTTGCATTGGCTATTTTCTCAACGCAAAAACTATTATATGAAACCCTAGACTAAAAGTCAAGAAAAAATTTATAAATTTTTTTAATTACTTTTTTATTCTCCTTTTCCTTTTCATTTTTTTCGGTGGCATGGAATCCAGTATTTTACATAGTTCTTCCGCATTTTTACGAATTTTTCGCATGCAGCATTCAAGTTTCTGATGCTCATAACAGAACTGTGCGAGCAATGCCTGTCGGTGGCATTTTCCTTTCTTGCAGCCCATGCAGTTACCACTCCTGTAACTTCCATCCGGACAGTACATTCATTTCCTGTCCGGATCATTCTTTCTATATTAATATGCAATTATTCTTCACATCGTGCAATCAGCTTGCAGATGGGATTTCCCATAGAAGAAAATTTCTCTTCATATTCTGTCATGACATTTCCCACCATCATATCCTCCTGGTGGTGCAGATCAAAAGTATGTGCCAGAAGAGTCCATCCTTCCGCTTCTGTCACTTCCTCGAGGGAAAATTCAAACAGATCTTTATTGTCCGTTTTAAATTCTACCGTTTCACCAGTTGTCAGGATCTGACTGTAACGAGCCAGAAATTCTCTGGAAGTCAGTCTTCTTTTTGCATGACGTGCCTTTGGCCACGGATCAGAAAAATTCAGATAAATACGTTGTACCTCTCCTTTTTCAAAAATATCCGGAAGAATCCTTGCATCAATACACATAAACTTCAGATTATCCAGTTTTTCTCCGTCTGCTTCCATTCTTTCTCTCTTCTGCAGTGCACGAAGCAGAACACTGTCATACATCTCAACACCTACATAATTGATCTCCGGGTGAAGGCTCGCCATGTCCATCAAAAAAACGGCCTTTTCCCATTCCAACCTCTATATGAAGCGGTTGTTCTTTTGTAAAACACTGCTCCATTTACCTTTCCACTCTTCAGGATTCTGTACAACATAACTACTTCCTGTAATGGCAGCTTTTGCGCCAGGTATATTTCTTAATCTCATAAAATAATTCTCCTGTTTTCTATCTGTATTGCATTTTCAGCAACTCTGCCTTCTATCATACATGATTCATCCGTCAACATCAAGCCAGAACGCCTGTATTCTGTCTTTGCCCGTACCGTAAATAATATCGTCTTTTTCTTTTAATAAAATCATAAGATCTTGAAAATCAGTATGTCCAGTTTTTCTCTTATCTCAGAGAAATTTATAAAGGAAACCATAGTATCTTTTTATACTTTTTCCAAAACATTCAGGGGTGAAATGCTCAGCTTATATGCCTATTACCTGATGAGTCCTCTGAAACATCATTCTGCTTTTTTTTCAGAACCGAATGGCTCCCACAGGCAATTGAACTTCTGATTCTTATCAAAATCAGTCAAGGAGAATTCCGATTTTCAGACATTTGTCAATGATACCTCTGAGGTACTTTCCTGGATCAGAACAAATGATACAGACTGGGAAATTTACGTGAATGGCCAACCGTCCACTTCTGTAAAACTTGCAGATGCACTGCTTGGAGTAAAACTTCCCGCAGATACAGAGATCTGTAAAATTGAACTGCGATATGTTCCACATACTTTTTATATTGGTCTGGCCGTCTCTGGTTCGGCACTGTTATTTTTCCTTTTCTGGTATATGATTTTCCGAAAAAAATCGATTCAAAATTAAAATGACTGTTTTTGTTAAATTATTGTTTTTTCAAAAGATTTTGACCTTTCATTGTGCAATTTCGTATAGCAATTATTTAACGGAAGGTGTATTATATGATAAAGTTCCAAAAAAATTTATAGAAAGGAGGGTGAATATGGAACAGATACTTAATAAGTTATCTGAGATTGAAATCACAGCGCAGCGCATCATGGAAGATGCAGGCAGATCCAAAGCCGCCCTTTCGGCAGAAATGGAACAGCAGTGCAGGAACTTTGACGCAGAACTGGAACAGGAAACCAACCGTAAAATACAGGAGCTGAAGGATAATCTGGAAGCTCAGAAGGATCAGGAACTAACGTCTCTCCGTCACAGGACCGAACAGCAGCTTGAAGATCTGGATACGTATTACAGGCAGAATCACCAGCAGCTGGCGGAAGACTTATTCCAACAGCTTCTCAGATACTGAAAGGGGTGATCCGATATGGGAAGACTCCTTTCCTACAGCGGAATATCAACAAAGATCCGTGCCATGCAGAGTAAACTGATATCCGAATCAGAAATTCAGGAAATGCTTCAGTTCACCAGCGTCTCACATGCAGCGGCCTGGTTGAAACGTACTCCGGAATATGCCAAAGCATGGGCGGATCTTGATGAAACTTCTCTTCACCGCGGTCAGATAGAAAAACTGCTCAAGGCTTCGATCTTTAAAGATTTTTCCAAAATATATCAGTTCGCAAATCCGGAACAGCGCAAATTTTTGGATCTTTATTCCAGGCGCTATGAGATTCGTGTACTGAAGGAGATCATGACCAATCTGTTCGATCACAAAAGCACAGATGCCGTGGATGTTTCACCTTACTGTGATTTTTTCCGCAGACATTCCAAGCTCGATCTGGACAGACTGACAGCATGCACGACTATGGATGAGTTTATCAATGCTCTGAAAGGAAATGAGTTTTACGTACCTTTGTCCAGAATCCAGAATCATGACACTGCTCTTCTCTTTGACTATGGAATGGCTCTGGATCTTTATTATTTTTCTATGATCTGGAACGTACGTAAGAAGCTTTTCTCCGGCAAGGATCTTGAACAGATCACCACTGCCTACGGTGAAAAATTTGATATGCTGAACCTGCAGTTTATATCTCGATCAAAACGTTATTTCAGTATGGCACCTGCAGATATTTATGCGCTGCTGATTCCAATGAATTACAAGCTGAAAAATGAAGAAATCACTGCACTCGTAGAGGCTTCCACTCGCGAAGAAGCCCAGCAGATCTTTCGCAAGACGTACTACGGCAAAAAGTATGATCATCTTTCTGCCCACAATCTCGAAGAATTCTATAATTATATGCTCCGTACCACTCTGGAAAAGGCATCCCGCAAGGATCCCTATTCCGTGGCAATGCTTTATTCCTACATGTACCACAAAGAGCACGAAGTAAATCGTCTGACCATCGCTATTGAATGTATCCGTTATGGCGTGGCCCCAGACGAGGCAATGCAGTATATTCGTAACAATTAACTATCCCGGGAGGTATGGTAATGATTGAAAAAATGAAATTTTTAAGCATCACCGGGCCCAAGGCAGACATTGACAGAATGACCGAAACTTATCTTTCCAAATATGAGATACATTTGGAAAATGCTCTCTCCGAGCTTACGGAAGTTGCCAATCTGTCACCGTTTCTGGAGATCAACCCTTACAAAGAGGCTCTTTCGACAATCGACAGCTTCTATGAACAGCTGGAAGATTCTTCTCAGATAAGCCCGGAACTGATGGATATCGAAAAGGCCATCAAAACTGTCCGGGCGGTTCAGGACGGATTCCGACGCCTGGAAGAAGAAAAGTCCAGACTTCAGTCCGAGCATGCAGAAATACTGGACCCGCTGAAGATCATCCGTCCGTTCAAAAATCTCAACTTTGATGTCTCAGAGATTTTGAATTTCAAGTATATTCACTATCGTTTCGGACGTATTGAAAAACAGTATCTTCAGAAATTCGAAAAATATATCTACGATAACCTGGACACTCTGTTTATCAAGTGCGGAGAAGATGAAATGTATGTCTACGGTGTTTATTTTGTACCGGAGCATCAGGCACACAAAGTTCATGCCGTATACTCTTCCATGCACTTTGAACGTATTTTTATTCCAAATGAATACCATGGAACCGCCGCAGAGGCTTTTGAAAAGCTTGACACCCGCCATCGTGAGATTCACAAAGCTCTGGATGCCAACAAAGAGGCATCCCACAAATTCCTTCAGGACAACAGCACAAAGATTGTTTCAGCCAAAGCTGCACTGGATGCATGCTCTTCCAGCTTTGATATCCGCAAACTGGCCGCATGCACTCCTGGTGACACGAATACTTTCTATATTTTATGTGGCTGGATGACCGAAAAGGACGCTCTTGCTTTCCAAAAAGATATCCAGAATGATGAAAAGATCTTCTGTCTTATGGAAGACCAGAAAGCACCTGCCACACAGAAACCACCTACAAAGCTGCGAAACCCTAAGCTTTTCAAACCTTTTGAAATGTATGTCAAGATGTATGGTCTGCCGGCATACAACGAAATGGACCCAACCTGGTTTGTGGCTATCACATATTCCTTCATCTTCGGCGCAATGTTCGGAGACGTAGGACAGGGACTTGTACTTTTCCTCGGTGGACTTTTCCTTTATAAGACCAAGAAGATGGATCTTGCAGGAATCATCAGCTGTGCCGGTGTATTTTCCGTCTTTTTCGGATTTATGTACGGCAGTTTCTTCGGTTTTGAAGATGTACTCAAGGCCATATGGCTGAAGCCTATGAACCAGATGATGGATGTCCCGCTGGTCGGAAGACTGAATGCAGTATTTGTGATCGCAATTGGATTTGGTATGTTTATCATCCTCATCTGTATGGTATTCAACATCATAAATTCCATCCGAAGAGGCGATACCGAAAAAACCTGGTTTGACAGCAACGCTGTAGCCGGTCTCGTATTTTACGGATCCATCGTACTGACCATCGGACTGTTTATCTCCGGCAAAAAACTTCCGGCAGCAGCTATTCTGGTCATTATGTTTGGCGTACCGCTGCTTCTGATGTTCCTTAAGGAGCCACTCACCAACCTGGTTGAAAAGAAATCCAAGATTTTACCAGAACAGAAAGGCATGTTCTTTGTTCAGAGCTTCTTCGAACTGTTTGAGGTTCTGCTCAGCTACCTTTCCAACACACTTTCTTTCCTGCGTATCGGCGCATTTGCAGTCAGCCACGCAGCTATGATGGAAGTTGTACTGATGCTTGCCGGCGCTACCAATGGCGGCAACCCGAACTGGATCGTAGTCGTTCTTGGAAACATCTTCGTGTGTGCCATGGAAGGTCTGATCGTAGGTATCCAGGTTCTTCGTCTGGAATACTACGAGATCTTCAGCCGTTTCTATGCAGGTAACGGACGCGAATTCAAACCATTTATGAAGGCAGCGCATAAAAATTAAATACCGCAGGGACATTTGTCCCATTCAATAAAATCACATATATCAGGAGGATATCATCATGAACATGATCATTCAGATTACAACAGCTATTGCACTGATTCTCAGTATTATCGTACCTTTTGGATGCTTTTTCCTTGGAGAGAAAAATAAAAAACGTTATAAAAAATCTCTCATCGCCAACTGCTTTATGTTCTTCGGTGTACTTCTTGTAGCCACTGTAATCAGCTTTGCAGGAACTGCAAGCGTACAGGCTGCCGGCTCTTCAGCTGATGGTCTTGCTACTGGTCTCGGATATCTTGGTGCAGCTCTTGTTACAGGTATTTCCGGTCTTGGTTCCGGTATCGCCGTTGCAAGCTCCGCAAGTGCAGCTCTCGGTGCTCTGAGCGAAGACGGATCTCTCTTTGGTAAATCCATCATCTTCGTAGCTATGGCCGAAGGTATCGCACTTTACGGACTGATCATTTCCTTTATGATCCTTGGTAAGCTTTAATGGAGCGTCTCTATGAAATGTATTTGATCAGTGATAACATTGATACCTTAACACAGGCATGCGTCTGGCAGGTGTGGAAGGTGTTGTCGTCCATGAACGCGCTGAGCTTAAAGAAGCTCTGGAACATACAATTGCAGATAAAGAAGTAGGGATCATTCTTCTCACCGGAAAAATTCGGAAGAGAAATTTCCTGAGATCATCGACGATGTCCGTCTGCATCACAAAACACCTCTGATCATTGAAATTCCCGACAGGCACGGTACTGGCCGCAAACCGGATTTTATCACTTCATATGTCAATGAAGCGATCGGACTGAAATTGTAGGCAGGAGGTAACAATATCATGACAATAGACGAAAAACTGCAGCATTTTTACGAGGTTTCTCTCGATGAAGCCCGCGAAGATGCCGCACAGGCTATCCAGGAACACAAAGAACATCTTGCCCGTACACTGGAAGATCACAAACAGACAAGCCGCCAGAATGCTGAAGCTGAGATAAAAGCAGAGACCGGCCATGTCCGTCGTGAAGTCAACAAGGCTCTTTCTGCCGAACAAATCACTCTCAGAAGAGACTTGTCCAGAAAACAGGAAGAACTGAAAGAAACTCTTTTTGCAGAAGTTAAGACCAAGGTTCAGCAGTTTATCACTACTGCAGAATACGATGAATATCTCTGCCGCAGGATTAATGAAGCTGTAAAATTTGCCGGAGACGATGAGATCCAGATCTATCTCTCTTCTTCCGACAAATCCAAAGCAAATGATCTTGCGCAGAAAACAGGTACCCCGCTCCAGGTCTCAAAAGAAGATTTTATCGGCGGTATCCGCGCAGAGATTCCACATAAAAACATACTTATCGATAATTCTTTTCTGCAAATCTTGCTTCAATGTGCAGAGAATTCAAATTTGACGGAGGGCTGAAGAATGAGTAAAACTGGTATCATCTATGGCATCAATGGCCCTGTCGTTTACTTAAAAGGCGATTCCGGATTCAAAATCTCCGAGATGGTCTATGTAGGTAAGGAAAACCTGGTTGGCGAGGTCATCGGCCTTAAAAAGGGTATGACAACCGTTCAGGTATTTGAGGAGACCACAGGACTTCGCCCGGGCGAAACCGTTACCGGTACCGGCGATGCCATCTCTGTACTTTTAGGACCTGGTATCATCCACAATATTTTTGATGGTATCCAGCGTCCTCTGGAGGAGATTGCCAAATCCTCCGGAAAATATATTTCCCGTGGTGTCAGCGTAGATTCACTGGACACCAAGAAAAAATGGCACTCACATATCACAGTTAAAGAAGGAGACGTAGTAGGTCCTGGCACGATCATCGCCGAGACACAGGAAACTGCTTCTATCCTCCATAAATCCATGGTTCCTCCGAGTATCACAGAGGGAACTGTTATCAAGGCAGCTCCGGACGGTGATTACACCATTCTGGAACCAATTGTCACAATACAGCTGAATGACGGAACCACTAAAGAGCTTGCACTGGCTCAGAAATGGCCGATCCGTATTCCTCGTCCGACGCATTTGCGCTACCCTGCAAGCGTTCCGCTTGTCACAGGACAGCGTATCCTTGACACTCTGTTCCCGATTGCCAAAGGCGGTACGGCTGCCGTTCCGGGTGGTTTTGGAACCGGAAAGACCATGACACAGCACCAGATTGCCAAATGGTCCGATGCAGATATCATCATCTATATCGGCTGCGGCGAGCGTGGAAATGAGATGACACAGGTTCTGGAGGACTTCAGCAAGCTGATCGACCCGAAATCCGGAAACCTGATGATGGACCGTACTACTCTGATCGCCAACACATCCAACATGCCGGTTGCTGCCCGTGAAGCATCTATCTACACAGGTGTTACTCTGGCTGAATATTATCGTGACATGGGTTACGATGTAGCGATCATGGCAGACTCCACCTCCCGTTGGGCTGAGGCTCTTCGAGAGCTTTCCGGACGACTTGAGGAAATGCCGGCAGAGGAAGGTTTCCCTGCTTACCTGGCTTCCAAGCTTTCCGCTTTTTATGAGCGTGCCGGAATGATGCAGAATCTCAATGGTACAGAAGGTTCTGTCTCCATCATCGGTGCAGTTTCCCCACAGGGCGGTGACTTCTCTGAACCAGTCACTCAGAATACCAAACGATTTGTACGATGCTTCTGGGGACTTGATAAGGCTCTTGCTTATGCAAGACACTTCCCGGCGATCCACTGGCTCACAAGCTACAGTGAATACCTCGAAGACCTGACCCCATGGTACCGCGATCATGTATCTCCAAAATTCGTGGCTGACCGAAATCAGCTGATGGCGATCCTGAATCAGGAAAGCTCTCTGATGGAGATCGTTAAACTGATCGGCAGTGATGTACTCCCGGATGATCAGAAGCTGACTCTTGAGATTGCCAGAGTCATCCGACTTGGCTTCCTTCAGCAGAATGCCTTCCATCAGGAAGATACCTGCGTTCCAATGGAAAAACAGTTTGAGATGATGGAGATCATCCTTTATCTGTACGAAAAATCCAAAGCACTCATCAACCGAGGCATGCCGGTTTCTGTACTGAAAGAGGACAACATCTTTGAACGCATCATTTCTATTAAATATGATGTTCCAAACAATCAGCTAGACAAATTTGAACAGTACCGAAAAGACATCGACGCATTTTATGACAAAGTATTAGAGAAGAACGGCTGACAGGAGGAACGTTTTTATGGCAATTGAATATTTAGGTTTAAGTGAAATAAACGGCCCTCTGGTAGTTCTGGAAGGTGTAAAGAATGCCTCTTTTGAGGAGATCGTCGAATTCCATATGGATGACGGAACACAGAAGATCGGCCGTATCATTGAGATTTATGAGGATAAAGCAGTTATCCAGGTATTTGAAGGAACTGACAATATGTCCCTTGGCAACACACATACCCGACTCACCGGACATCCGATGGAGATCGGTCTTTCACCGGAAATCCTCGGCCGTACCTTCAACGGTATCGGTCAGCCGATCGACGGACTCGGTGCGATAACTCCGGAGGTTAACCTTAATATCAACGGTCTTCCGCTGAATCCGGTCACGCGAGAATATCCACGAAACTATATCAATACCGGTATTTCTGCAATTGATGGTCTGACTACTCTGATCCGTGGTCAGAAACTTCCAATCTTTTCCGGAAATGGTCTTCCACACGACAAGCTGGCTGCACAGATCGTACAGCAGGCTTCTCTGGGCGGTGATTCCGATGAAAACTTTGCAATCGTTTTTGCAGCTATGGGTGTTAAATACGATGTTGCAGAATTTTTCCGCCGTACTTTCGAAGAAAGCGGTGCTTCTGATCACGTTGTCATGTTCCTGAACCTGGCAAACGACCCGGTCGTTGAACGACTGCTGACACCAAAGATCGCACTTACCGCATGCAGAGTATCTGGCATTTGAAAAAGGCATGCATATCCTGGTCATTCTGACAGATATCACATCTTTCTGTGAAGCCATGCGTGAGGTTTCCTCCTCTAAAGGTGAGATTCCTTCCCGTAAAGGCTACCCGGGATATCTGTACAGTGAACTGGCTACTCTTTATGAGCGTGCCGGTATCGTACAGGGCGGCACCGGTTCTGTCACACAGATTCCGATTCTGACCATGCCAAATGATGACATCACACACCCGATTCCTGACCTTACCGGATATATCACTGAAGGTCAGATTGTTCTGGACCGCCAGCTGCATGGCCAGGCAATCTATCCGCCGATCAACGTACTTCCATCTCTGTCCCGTCTGATGAAGGATGGTATTGGAGAAGGCTTCACCAGAGAAGATCATCAGGACGTTGCAAACCAGCTCTTCTCCTGCTATGCAAAAGTAGGCGATGCAAGAGCTCTGGCTTCCGTTATCGGTGAAGATGAACTTTCCCCGATTGACAAACGTTACCTTGTCTTCGGTAAAGCATTTGAAGCAGAATTTGTCGGACAGGGTGAAACAGAAAACAGAAGTATCACAGAAACCCTTGATAAAGGCTGGGAGCTTCTGGGGCTTCTTCCGAAAGAAGAACTCGACCGAATCGATACAAAAATCCTGAACAAGTACTATAAAGAGACTGTACGCTAAGGGGAGGTGACTGTTTATGGATCCGAATACCTTCCCCACCAAGGGTAATCTGATACTTGCCAAAAATTCTCTGGCTCTTTCCCGTCAGGGATTTGAGCTGATGGACAAGAAACGAAACATCCTGATCCGTGAAATGATGGAACTGATTGACCAAGCCAAGGATATACAGGCTCAGATTGATGAAACCTTCCGTACCGCCTATGCAGCGCTCCAGAATGCCAATATGGAGCTTGGAATCGCATTTGTACAGCAGGTTTCTTATACTGTCCCTGTGGAAGATTCTGTGAGGATCAAGACACGCAGCGTTATGGGAACTGAAATTCCTCTGGTTGAATATGACAAACAGCTGACAAACACGCCTACCTATGCTTACTACAGCACCAGAGTTTCTCTTGATCAGGCAAAAGCTGCCTTCGAAAAGGTAAAAGAGCTCTCTATCCAGCTCGCCGGTATCGAAAATGCCGCGATCCGTCTGGCTGCAAACATCAAAAAAACACAGAAAAGAGCGAATGCTCTCAAGAATATTACGATTCCTCGTTATGAAGCACTTACCAAGGACATCCAGAATGCACTTGAGGAAAAAAGAGCGTGAGGAATTTACTCGCCTGAAAGTTATTAAACGAATGAAGCAGAAGGGGTGATCCCTCCTGCTTTTTTTGTCCCGGGCAGCAAATCATACCTATATACGGCCCGCATTATTGT
>ENA-OQET01001404-OQET01001404.1-human-gut-metagenome-genome-assembly--contig:-NODE-1404-length-10707-cov-3.573535_pt1 | contig 10707 bp, 9 predicted proteins | sample MGYA00242800_ERZ504645 | MGnify/ENA primary metagenome ERZ504645 (study PRJEB26092, sample SAMD00036308) | human gut metagenome | host: Homo sapiens | study: EMG produced TPA metagenomics assembly of... | reverse complement strand
GCGGTCGGCGGTGGTCTCCCGGGGGCCAAGACCCTGATAGGAGACCTCGGTCAGCTCCCGGCGCAGCGGGAAGAGCAACCCGAACTCCGGTACTTCTGCCCTTTCGCCCTGCCATGTCATCGTAATGTCGCAGCGGCCTGCGCCGTCGATGGCAAAATCAATGGGCAGCGTCTGCCCATCCGGCAGGGTGTAGTTTGCGCGGACGGTGACGAAGCCACCCTTTGTTTCAGCAGTCAGATTATCGCAGCGGGCATACAGTCCGGCGGTTTTCCAGAAAGCAAATGCAAAAGGTTCTGCGCAGCCCTCGTCGTTGTTGGTGGGGGCCCGCCAGAAGTTGGGGCGCACGGTATCGTCCAGCAGCTGCACGCCGTTATAGCGGATGGACACAAGCCCCTTGCCGCGGCCGAAAATATACTCGAAGCCTTTGCCCTTTACGCCGATGTTGCAGTCCATTTCCACCAATTCCGGCGCGGCAGCGGTGAGCCGTGCTTCGGCGTATTTGTACCATATCTGCCCAAAAGCAGCTTCATAGCCCGCCGGGATGCCGGGCAGCGCAGCCCGCTGCACAGCGGCAACAGTCATGCAGGAAAGCCCTGCTTCCGGCAGAGCGAACGGGAACGCGATGTGCACCGTCTCACCCGGCTTGCAGTCTGCCCGCAGCACCGCACGGCGTTCCGGTTTGCCGTTGACCGAGGACGCAAACACAAGATCGTAGGCGTTCAGGTCGGTAAAGAGGTTCCGGTTTTCCACCACGGCTTCGGTATCGGTGAGGGTAATTTTCAGGGGCGCGTAGGCCGCCTTGACTGCGTCCATTTTGGGGGTGTTGCGGCGGTCGGGCAGTACCAGACCGTCCACGCAGAATTCCCGGTCGGTGGGACGGTCGCCAAAGTCGCCGCCGTAGGCAAAGCCGGGCTTGCCATCCGGGTCAGTCACCGCGATGCCGTGGTCCATGTACTCCCAGATAAACCCGCCCTGATACAGCGGCTCTTCGTAGGCATACTCGGTATAATCGGTGATGCCGCCGCAGCTGTTGCCCATGGCGTGGCTGTACTCACACATGATAAAGGGCTTTTCCGGGTGCTCTGCCAGAAACTTTTTGATGTCTGCCACCGGGGTATACATCTGGCTTTCCATATCAGAGGTGGCGGGGTATTCCCGGTTCCAGAAAATGCCCTCGTAGTGCACAAGGCGGCTGGGGTCGGTGTGGCGGAAGTATTCGCTCATCTCCCACAGGGTCTTGCCGCCGTAGCTTTCGTTGCCGCAAGACCAGATCAGGATAGCAGGGTGATTTTTGTCCCGCTCCAGCATGGCTTCGGCGCGGGCAAGCACATTCTCCCGCCACTCCGGGCGGGCACCGGGCAGGGTCCACTCGTCCGAGCCGTCTGCCCCCAGTTTCTGCCATGTACCATGCGTTTCAAGGTTCGTTTCCCCGATGACATACAGGCCGTATTCATCGCAGAGCTGCAGAAAATACGGGTCGTCCGGGTAGTGGCTGGTGCGCACGGCGTTGACGTTGTGGGCTTTCAGGTTCTTTACGTCCCACAGCATCTCTTCCCGGCTAACGGTGCGGCCGGTGCGGCAACTCCATTCGTGGCGGTTGACGCCCTTGAACACGATACGCTGGCCGTTCAAAAGCATCTGGCGGTCTTTCAGTTCAAACTTACGCAGACCGACTTTCAGGCCGGTACGCTCCACGAGAGTACCCTCATCCAGCAGGGCAATTTCCGCCTCGTACAGGTTCGGCTGCTCGGCGCTCCACAGAGCGGGATGCTCCACCGTAAAGGTGAAGGAGACATCCTGCACATCCTCTTCCACGTCCGGGTCGGCCTCGCCCTTGCCGAACACCACGCCGCTGTCGTACTCGGCAGGCTCGCCCACCTCAGCAGACTGCTGCTGCCCGTCAAACACCACCGAGATGGTGCCCGCGCCGCTGACCCTGCAATCAAAGGTGACAGTAGCGCTGGAAAAGTCCGGGGCAAACTCCTGCTTCACAAAGGCATCTTCCAGATGCAGTTCAGGCTTCGTAAACAGCTCCACGGAGCGGAACAGACCGCTCATGCGCCAGAAATCCTGATCTTCCAGCCAGCTTCCGGAGGAAAAGCGGTACGCCTGCACGGTCAGGGTATTTTCGCCGGGGTGGACGGCGGCGGTCATATCAAATTCAGCGGGGGTAAAGGTATCCTCGGTGTAGCCGATGTAAACGCCGTTGCACCAAACGGCGGCGGCGCTGTCCGCACCGTTCAGGCGCAGGTAGCAGCTTGCCCAGTTCTCCGGCAGGGTGAAACTGCGCTGATACTCCCCGATGGGGTTATAATCCTGCGGAATCTCGCCGGGGTGCAGCTTTTCGTGACCATCCCACGGGTACTGGGTGTTGACGTAATGGGGCGCGCCGTAGGGCTGACCGGGCTTTTGCAGGCTCTGCATCTGGATAAAGCCCGGCACGGTCAGGGTGTCCCAGTCCGTAAAGGGCGCGGTGAGGTTTTCCGCGTAGCGGAAGTTCCACTCCCCGTCCAGGCTGACGGTCAAGGGCATTTCCGGGCTTGTCTGGTCCGCAAAATGGGCATGGAAAGGCAGGCGGTTCTGCTGAAAAATTTCTGGGTCGGCCAGAAGCGCCGGGGTAATGGGATCGTTCAAAGGCATATATGTCACCTCGCAGCATTTTCTGCTCTCATTATAGCACAGGATATCATAATCCCGCGTGAAAACGCGGGGTTTGCAGAACGGCCCCATAGGGGCCATAATACCAGCCGCGCCTAAAGGCGCACAATGAGCGACGTCAACCGCACACTGACGTCGCTTTTACTTTCTCATACTATCTGTAGGCACTTCTGGCGAATCGTCGTCATCGAAGTCAGCTACATTCTTGAATGGATCTTCGTATTCCTTGAAGCTCAACTGGTCGCACATCTGATCGTTGAACTCTTGTTCCTGAATGTATTTGCGGATCTTGGTTTCATTTCCACCTACTGTATTTACGTAATATCCTTTCGCCCAGAACACTCTCCTTCCGTATTTGTATTTTAGGTTTGCAATTCCAGCTCGTATGTGATAAACTTTTCTCGTCCATATGGATGAACCTCCTTTTGCTTTAGTATGCGGTTGGCGTTACCGCTTCTAATTATAGCAAAAGGAGGTTCTTTTTCTACCGTTTCAACGCTACGGCTCTTTTCTTCCACAAGCATAGCTTGTGGTTTTCTATATGAAGAAAGCAGCCTAAAATCTTCCGATTCTAAGCTGCTTTTCAATGCCGGTGGTGGGGGTCGAACCCACACGTGTTATTAGCACAAGGGATTTTGAGTTTTTATCCTCATCTTCCATCTGGTGTCATCCAGTGATATCTAGTGATATCTGGTCCCCACTGTGCAAAGGCAAAATTCACGCATCAACGAACAATAATTTGAAATATCCACGATTTTTCGATACGTTTTTCCTCTACTCTGTTTTTTCGGTTTGGACCGCCCAAATGGAAATTGGAGGGATGTTCAGGAGGGATGCAGGGCAAAACGCTCCTCTGCTTAGGCACAAAACGAAAGGAAAGTCAAGGATAATGAATCAAAATCAAGCAAAAGAGTATTATGAAAAATTATTTGTGAACTATCCTGATGTGCTGTCTGTCGAAGAAGCAACAACTTTACTCGGTTTCAAAAGCCAGACTGCCATCATCAGAAGAATCCATCAACATAGAATTCGCTGCCTGAAAGTCGGACGATCTTTCATGATTCCGAAAGAATATCTCATCGACTATCTTTTGGATAGCTAAATTATACAGCCATTATATTACATAGCGCACTACTTTTCAACAAGAAAAGAGTGCGCTTTTTATTTTCAAACGAAAGGCGGTCGATTTTTGAACACAAGCTGGAGCAAAACGTTGAAAAAGCCACATGACCCTTGACTACTTCTACGGACAAGCCGGAGAGCTGTTCTCCTTCTACCGCATTCCAAAGGCTCTGTTTCAGGAGCCACGGTTCCAGAGCCTGTCAACCGATGCCAAGACCCTGTACGGTATCCTGCTGGACCGCATGAGCCTGTCCGTGAAAAACGGCTGGCTGGACGAGCAGAACCGGGTGTTCATTATCTTCACGATAGAGGATGTCAAGAGGGCGTTGTGTTGCGCAGACAACAAAGCGACCAAGCTGCTCCGGGAACTCGAAAAGTTTGGTCTGATTGAACGAAAACGCAGAGGTCTGGGAAAGCCAAGCTTGGTGTATGTGAAGAACTTTTCAGCAGAATCGTCAAGATCAATATTCCAGAATCGTGATTTTCACGATTCTGGAGGCTTCAAAAACGCAAGTCAAGACCCTTCAAAATCACGATGTAATAAGACTAAAGAGAATGATACTGAAATGAGTGAGACTGATCCATTCTATTCTGAAGAAGCGGATGGGATGAGCAAACGCACCCAACTGGAAGAATATTTTTCTCAGTCTTTGGAGATAGACCTTCTGCTCCGGCTCTGCCCGGATGATGAGGACACCATCTATCAGATCGTAGATTTGTTGGTGGACACCTGCGCTCCCAGCTGAGCTATAGGCCCATATTTAGGGGCGTGACTCGGTTGGGCGACCAACCGACATACTCCCCATTTGAATGCCCACAACTCTGTGGGGCACAAAAGCGATACGCTTGCACTCCCAGCTGAGCTATAGGCCCATATTTAGGGGCGTGACTCGGTTGGGCGACCAACCGACATACTCCCCATTTGAATGCCCACAACTCTGTGGGGCACAAAAGCGATACGCTTGCACTCCCAACAGTCTCGCTTTTGTGCACACCTTATGCACCGTGAGAAAGAAAAAATCAACGTATATCCGTCCATATAAAACGACCTGCCATCCCAACGGCCTTTCTTGGTCGCAAGTATGGTTTCCAATCCGCTGATTTTCAAAAGGAAGCTATTTGGGATGTAATATGGTTGGCGGACAAGTGAGCTACAGGCCCTTGAGATATAGCTCACATGGGGTTCAGATGTATCGCATCCCAATTCACAATAAAATACGATATACCGTAAAAGCGCAACTTCAACTTTGAATGAATGGAAGCTGCGCTTTTTACATTTGACAACAAGTTGTAGATTGACAATAGGACTCATACACGATAAACTTTATATAGTATTATGTAGATCAGAAGGAGGCCAAACCATGAGCGTCAAGTACACTACCCCTGCCCAGCACAAGAGTAATCTCCGCAATGTGTACGGCACCTTTGCCATTGAGGGCATGACCATCAGCAAAGATACACGCAGCAACCTTGATCGCATTGGCAGCGGTCAGGCCAGCTATCAACAGGTCGTGAATGAACTGCGCGCAAAGTACGCGAAGAAGGGCTGATTATGTTCACGAAGTATGATGTCTACACCACAGTGCAGTCCATGTACTGCTACCCGGATACGGATGTTCTGATCAACAAGTTGAACATTCATGATAAAGCCGAACTCAAACAGGCCGAAGAAGAATTTACTGCAGTCAAGCAAATGGCTCTGTTGCAGGAGCCAATCAAGGGACGTTTTACCAAAACTCACCTATTTCGGATTCACCGCTTCCTTTTTGAAGATGTGTACCCCTTTGCAGGGCACATCCGCAAAGAACAAATCAGCAAGGGCGACACGATGTTCTACCTGCCAGACCTGATCGACCGAGAATTGGAGCGTGTGTTCAAAAACATTCACTCCAAGAAGCTGCTTGCCGAACAAGATAAAGAAAAGCAGATTCAAAATCTGTCGCAGACAATGGCGGAACTGAATATCATTCACCCTTTCCGTGAGGGAAATGGCCGCAGCACCCGTGAACTGATTCGCTGCATGGCATTGGAATATGGCTTGCACATCAACTGGGGCAACACCGACCGGGAAACCTTGATCAACGCCGCAATCGCTGCCGTAGACGATGATATGGCATTCTGTGATGTTCTACGGCAGTGCATCGAAAAGAAAGATACATAATAATAGTCTACGAACCAGAATGCATAATCTGTATAAAAAGCCGCTTCTTTTCATTTTGAATCGAAGCGGCTTTTTATATTAACAATTCAAGAGCACCTGTAAAACAACGAGTACAACTTTCATGAATCTTATAGTTGATAATATACGGTTGTTGTCAACTATCCTGAATTTCAACACGCTGATGAATTTTTGTAGCCACATCGGTATAGAGGTCTACATCAAAACCTTCTGCGACTTCAAAACTAACGAACAAACAATAAGGTATTGCTGTTTTTACTTTTTTACAAGCATCAGCTTTGCAGTTCACTTTGATGATAAGATCCTCATCGTTCCAGACAATTGCTTTTTCACCAACAAAAATCTCGTGCTGCAACGAGCCCTTCCGAACGGCTTGCCATTCAGTATTTAGTCGGTCAGGTACGAGACCTTTTCCATTATCATTAACGTCAAACCACAACTGTATGCCGCGATAAGCCTGTTTATTAGGAACAACAGGAGAAAGATAGGCCAATGTAACGGTTAGCTTTCTTTTCATCAATCGAGACGAAAAATCTACTGGCAGAGGTAGTCTAAAAACTTCGCCCTCATCGATTTTAACTTCTCCTAATCCGATGAGAGTTATACGTTCTTTCGTACACTCAACAACACGGTCTATATTGGGTATTCCATTCCCAAGCCATTTACTCAATTGTTTCGGTGAACTTCCCATTGCAAGGGAAAGTTTTTCAGCAATAGGTTCCCATGAAGCACCATGGGTAAGCATAGCTTTCAACAGAATAGCTGTGGATTCGGGAAGTATACCTACTCCCGTTTCTTCGAGAAACAACTGATTTAGAACATCATAACATTTCGCAGCTTCATGTGTTATTTGAGCTGCTGCATCGCTTGTTCCTGAATAGAAAGCGCAACCATCCTTACTACCAGCTTCATACGGTGCAGCGGATAAACATCCCGGTTCGCGTGTAGACGTAATCCATGTGCTTGTTCCGTCATGATTTTTTCTGATGAATTTTCTACCACCGTAATAAAACAGATCTGGAGCAATAGTTGATCGATACCCTTTTCCAATTGCAGACATTGGAGATGGCATTCCTTTATCGACCGCCCAAATGCAACGAGAATTTTCAGCGGGGCTTGTGAAATCATCGTACAATGCGCCAATTGTCAATCCGTTCAAGCTTTCAGAGGGGGAAAGTATTTTTAGATTCCATTGGTTATTATTAATGGCATCGCCAAAAACTTTGTTTCGCTGACTCATATTAAGAGCTTTTAATTCATCGAACGGCTTGTTCACAAAATCTATGATTTCAGGATGATTTCCAGCACTTATTATGAACAGAATTTTATATTTATAAGCAAGAAAATCGAGCAAACGCGCAATTGGACTCATTATCCCTGTTAGTTGACGCACAGGATCACCAATAGACAAATTGATTACTTTAGTATTTGGTGCGGTAGCTGGTGATTCTCCATCTCCTTCCATCATTCGCTTTATTGCTCGGTGAAGAGTATCAATGAGCATATGATCATCAGGGATGCCTTCTTCCATTCCCTCAAAGCAAGGCTTCGGGCGTAAAATCGGACGCACATATACAGGACTGCTAATAGGCGTATCATTTCTATTAAGATCCCCGTAAATAGCAAGCGATACCATAGAAGTACCATGAATGCGATATTTACTCTCATAGTCTGTGGCATAATCATCTGGATCATCAATAATAACACGGTTCCGAAGCAATCGATGATTTTGCATAGGCATTCCATCGAAAACAGCGACAACAGCGTCGCCCACTGGCAGCGGCGATTCCTTTGTTAGTGTACATACTTCCGAATCGTTTTCGGAGATAAATGCAGACTGGCAAACAGGCCGAAAAAACATAATGTCGTCAACCTTTGACAACTCAATTTCTTCATAGTTATTAACCAATTCTTCAATAGCTATCCTAGGAAGTTCAACCAACATACCATGATAAAATATATCACTTATTACACACTCCTGAATTATACGTCCCCCTAAAGATTGTATTTCACGAGAAATTGTATCCACTGCTATATGCCTTTTTTGAAAATCAGATCTAAAGAATAATTCGATTTCAAAAGGGACTGGAGAATTTCCGTCAAATTCCAATGATTCACGCCAATAATCTATAGCATGCGTTTCTGCAATCCTGTCCTGCGCATTCCACCTTCTTATATTTTTTATATGGGTAAAGACATCACGAAGTCCTGCAAAACCACGTTTAAATACATCGGTTTCACCATCCTGATACCTTTGCCACAGTGACAACAGCTGAGACATCGCCTGTTGGTTAGACATTATGCAATATAGTTTGCCATTTAAAAGACCTTCATCTCTTTGGCCATTTCTCGAAATCGAGTAAAAATCATCATCTGGTAAAAAAGAGTCTGTTTCAATATCAAACATCCATTCGAGACCATCTGTGTTTTTTACTGCAGTATAAAAATTATCGACTGTTCCAATTATTTCAAAAACAAGAGCAAATTCGGGATTTATCCCTGTTGGTGATTGCTGGATTTTTAGATTTTTCTGTTCAAAAGCAGCTTGGAGAACATTAAAAGACGGTTGCAATCGAGCAAATTGTCTACTGAAAGAAGGCTTCATAATTCTTGGAAATGACGGGGCTTTGCGTTCGCGATCTGCGCGTTCCGGAGACGGAAACAATATTAAAGGTCTGTCTGGCATGTTTCTACTCCTTCCTGATTTTTGTGTGCAGTAATTACTTGTGACTGCCAACTACGAATGGATTTCTCCGTGATTTCTTTTGCATTCCCATTTGGCAAACTTAAAATATATTGTCTGTAAATTGATAGTGCAAATTCTTCGGCTTCTGCATAACTTACTCCTAGTGTTTTTTTTCGCTAGTGTGCTTGATTGCAAACCAAATCGAAAATCTTTCTCCTTTTCAAAGAAACGATAATATTCATCCAAATTACTTCGAGTTGGCTTCGGAATTTCTAAACGAATCTGAAATCTTCGCCAAGCCGCTTTATCAAGTAGAGTATCATGGTTTGTAGCAGCAACCACGACAACATAGCTTGGAAGCGCATCGATTTGCATTAGTAAAGAGCTTACAACACGCTTAATTTCACCTGTTTCATGGACATCGCCACGTTCTTTTCCAAGTGTTTCAAATTCATCAAAGAACAGAACGCATTCTCTTGTTTTAGCATATTCAAATAATTTAGAAAGCCTTGATGCGGTTTCTCCGAGGTAAGAACCAATAATTCCTTCATATCTAACTGTAAGCAATGGAACCATTAGAGATTCAGCTATTGCCTCGGCTAGTGAAGTCTTTCCATTTCCGGGAGGGCCAATTAGTAATAACTTGTTTCGCGGCTCAATACCATAGGATTGCAATAAATCAGAACGATTTTGCTCGTTAATTAAATCTCGGCAAGCCGTTTTAACATATTCTGGCAGAATCAGATGCTCCATTCTTTTTCGCGGGATTTTTTCAGAAAAAAGCAGTTGTTCATTTATATTTCCGCGAACAATAGAGGGTGCGCTTGTACTTTCCCTTGCAATTGGTCTGCGAGAGTTTTTTAATAGCTCATCAATCTTTGTTGCAAGAACTGTATGCTGTTTCGCACGTTCCTCAGCGCATAAAGCTTCTGCTGCTTTTCTAAAACTCGTGGGATCATTAATTAATCCATATTTCACCAATTCACATAGCAAATCTGCTCTTGCCATAATTGAATACCTCCTAAAATTTCCAATAATTCATAATTGGCAAGCGGCATTACAGCAGGCCATTAGGAATATCAATGAAATTATTCTCACAAAAATCAAGAAAACTTTTGGTTGCCAGATTACTTGGTATAACGTGACCATTTTCCCAACGGTTAATTGTCGAGTAGCTTACGTTAATCGCGGCAGCTAATTGTTTTTGACTCAAGTTGAGATTCTTACGTACAGAAATAACAAATTCAGAAAATGTCACAATCGGTCCTCCAGATATAGCATGTGCTATATTATATCTACTGTTATAGTATAGCATGTGCTATACTTCTTTACAATAGAGATAATATAAACTTTTAGGGCCTATTGATGATTTATAAAAAAGGAGGATGCCAATGGATAAAGACTTTATGCTGAACTATTTTAACAAAGCCGTACAGCCTGAATGGGAGGAACTGCTGAAAACACCGCGCTACCAACCGGCAGCAAGTAAGCGTGACGCAATCGAACGGGAGTTCTTTCGGATGCTGAACGATGAGCAGAAACGCAAGTACCTTGATTTGGAATCCGCCGTCATATTGGCAGAATGTGACATCGCAGAAGCCATGTATATGAAAGGTGCCGCAGATCGTGAGCTGATGATCCGTTAATGCCATGAGTTACGACTACTTCTACGGGCAGTCGGGCGAACTGTTTTCCTACTTCCGTATTCCGAAAGCACTCTTTCAGGACTGCCGCTTCCGGCAGCTCTCCACCGATGCCCGGACACTGTACGGCATTCTGCTGGACCGCATGAGCCTGTCGGTCAAGAACGGCTGGCTGGACGAGCAGGGGCGGGTGTATATCATCTACACCGTCCGGGAAGTGCAGGAATCCCTCTGCTGCGCCGAGCATAAGGCGGTCAAGCTGTTCCGGGAACTGGAGGACATCGACCTCATCGAGCGCAAACGCCGTGGTCTGGGCAGACCCAGCCTGATCTACGTCAAGGACTTTTCCTCTGGCTTGCCAAAAGCGCAAGTACAGAATTGCCCAAACAGCAATTCTGGTGCTGCCGAAAGCGCAATTC
>ENA-OQET01001400-OQET01001400.1-human-gut-metagenome-genome-assembly--contig:-NODE-1400-length-10717-cov-3.864495_pt1 | contig 10717 bp, 8 predicted proteins | sample MGYA00242800_ERZ504645 | MGnify/ENA primary metagenome ERZ504645 (study PRJEB26092, sample SAMD00036308) | human gut metagenome | host: Homo sapiens | study: EMG produced TPA metagenomics assembly of... | reverse complement strand
GAGTATATCCGGGAGCGGTTCGGGAGATCGGGCTTAGGGATGTCAGGATTGACGCTGTTGGAAATGTGCTTGGGATCTGGCCGGGAACAGGTGAAGGACCAAGTGTAATGCTTGCAGCACACACAGACACAGTATTCCCGGAAGGGACAGATCTGACGATAAGAAAAGAAGGAAATCGTTATTATTGTCCCGGCATTAACGATGACACACATGCAGTGGCGGAGATGATTACAGTGGCGAAAGCAATGATCCATGCAGATCTTCACACAAAGGGAGACTTGATCTTCTGTGCAAATGTGTGTGAAGAAGGACTTGGAGATCTAAGGGGTGTGAAGTATCTGTTCGGATACGACAACAAAGCTTCAGAAGAATGTCCAGAGGTAGATGCATTTGTCTCGATTGATAACCAGTATACGGGCGGGGTGATCTATACGGCAACAGGAAGTCACCGTTATGAGGTGACATTTACCGGGAGAGGCGGTCACAGTTTTCAGAACTTCGGCATTCCCAATCCAATCCATGCAATGGGACGAGCCATCGCACAGATCGCAGAATTCCAGGTTCCGGATGAGCCGAAGACGACATTTAACGTAGGCGTGATCCAGGGAGGAACTTCTGTAAATACAATTTCAGGTTCTGCATCCATGCTGGTAGACCTCCGTTCGGACAGCGAAGAAGAGCTGAACCGATTGGACAAAGAACTTCATAAAGTGATCAAACAGGCAGTGGAAGAAGAAAATGCAAGATGGGATGCTTCAAAGCCGCAGATCAAAGTGCGGATCGAAGGACGCGGTGTGAGACCGGCGGGGGCACAGCCAAAGGACTGTGCGATCGTGAAAGCAGCATTCCGGGCGGCAGAACTGCTGGGGGTTGAACCGGAGTATCGGTATGAGAGCAGTACGGATGCGAATATCCCGATCAGTATGGGAATCCCGGCAATCACTGTTGGAAGAGGTGGAGAAGAAGACGGAATCCATACCCTTCAGGAATGGTACGAGCCAAAAGAAGCATGGCTTGGACCACAGAGAGATTTGCTTCTGATGATTCTGCTTGCCGGGGCAGAAGGAGTCTGTGAGCCGGTTATAGAAAAAAGATAAAAAATCTTAAGAAAATATCAATGTCTTTTTAGGCACATTTCTTGTATACTGATGGTATGAGAGAATATTTTGTGCAGATTGTACCGGATGTCCCGGAGATTTTATCTTTTGCACAAAAAGAAGTAAAAATAAAACAAAGCAGGAGGGCAAAAGATGCGGGGAATCAGAAAGCAGTCATCCGACACACAGAGCTCCAGTCAGCCGAAAGAAAAAAGAAGATTGGATACAAAACAGAAAAAAGGAATGTTGATCGGCGGAGGTATCTTCCTTGTGGCAGTGATCGCCCTGATTCTTGTGAAGAATCTGACAGGTGGAGGTGGAGCAGATGGAGAGAATGTTCTTTATGCGGATTCCGTCGGAATGATCACAGGGACAGGACTTGGGACACAGAACCGTTTTACAGGAGTGGTTGAAGCACAGGATACGTTGAAACTGACACTGGCAGACAACCAGAAGGTAAAACAGATCTTTGTTGAAAAAGGGCAGGAAGTAGAGCCTGGAACAAAGTTGTTTGAATACGATACAGAAGAGCTTGCCATGACATTAGATCAGGGAAAACTGGAGCTTGAGAAGATCACGAACAATATCAGCAGCCTGAATTCACAGATCGCGACACTTACAACGGAGAAGAAGAGTGCGCCGGCCAGCGAACAGCTGTCCTATACGACACAGATCCAGGAACTTCAGATGGAGATCAAGCAGGAAGAGTACAATTATAAAGTAAAAGAGCTGGAAGTAAACCGTACACAGAAGAGCCTGGAACAGTCTACAGTAACTTCTACAGTTGCCGGAATTGTACAGGAGATCAACGAACAGCAGGGAACAGACCCTTCTACAGGAGAGTCCAAACCGTTTATGAGTATCCTTTCTACAGGAAAATACAGAATCAAAGGAAAGATCAGCGAGCAGAACATCGGAGATCTGACACCGGGCACACAGGTGACGATCCGCTCCAGAGTGAATGAAGATGAGATCTGGACAGGTACAGTAGACAACGTAGACACAGAGAAGCCGGAGAACAGTTCCCAGGATTCTATGAGTTATGGTTCTGAGAACAGCGATAATCAGGCAACAAAGTATCCATTCTATGTCACATTGGATACAGTGGATGGATTGATGCTCGGACAGCATGTCTATATCGAGACAAGTACTTCACTGGAAGCAGACAAGATGTGGCTGATGCGTGACTACATTGTAGACGCAGATTCAGATCATCCATATGTATGGGTAGCAGGAGATAATGACAAGCTGGAGAAGCGTTCTGTTACACTCGGAGAGACGAACGAAGATATGGGAACCTGTGAGATCGTAGACGGACTGAAAGCTTCTGATTACATTGTATGGCCAAGCGAGGAGTGCAAAAAAGGTGCAGCTGTTGTGAAGAACGATTCAGGTACATCAGGCAGTACTTCAGGCAGTACTTCAGATATGTCAGGAGCCGAGGGCGGTTACGAAGAACCTGTAGAAGAGAATGCAATGCAGGAAGGAGTTCCGGGAACGGAGGAGAGTGCGGATGAATAAAAAGAAAATAATCAAGATCGGCATTCCTGTGGCAGCAGGCTGCATCGTTCTTGCACTTGGAATCGGTTTCGCAGTGAAGAACAGCGGAAAGGCTGTTAAAGTAGCTCCTGTCAGCAGTGTGAATTCCGGTGGCTGGTACGATGATAGCGGGATTGCAAGTTACGGAACCGTCACAACGAACCAAAAGCAGGACATTTACGTGGATGATACTATGCCGATCACACAGGTTTACGTGAAAGCCGGGGATACGGTGAAAGTCGGAGACCGTCTTGTGGCATACGACACGACACTTTCTTCCCTGGAGCTTGAGATGAAAGAAATGCAGATTCAGGGGATTGACCTGAACATTCAGAACCTGCAGAAAGAGATCACCCAGCTCAAGGGGACAAAGACCGCGAAGGCAGATACAGGGGCATCCGTCGTGCAGACAAGCGCAGATGGAGAACAACAGCCAACTGTACAGAAGATGAGTGCTGTAAAGACAACCGTTCTTAATACATCAAAAGAGGATGAGAATAAAAAACCGGATGGTGATACCTCGAAGGATGATACGACAAAAGACGACAACACAAAAGATGATACTTCAAAAGACGATGCTTCGAAAGATGATAATACAAAAGACGATACATCCAAAGACGATAACAAAAAAGACGATGTACCATCTTCCGCAGTCGAGCGTCCATTCCCTGAAGCATTAAAGGGAAAAGAGGTTTACAGTGAGATCACATTAGATTCTGTTCCTTATAATAAAGAAGATGCAGACGGAACAATGGAAAAACCGTATCGTTATCTTTGCGCACCGGGGGCAGCCGTAAATGCACCGTTTATGCTCAAAGTATTAAAAGAGGGTCAAGTGTGTGCCTTTGATGTAGTAGATAACGCAGAAGCGCCGACAAAATTCTTATCCTGTTGGATCCTCGATGGAAAAACAGGACAGGTAGTCATACCGGATCCACAACCAACTCCAGACCCGGAGCCGACTCCAAATCCAGAGCCAACTCCGGAACCAGAACCAACTCCGGAACCGGATATTTCAGAAGATCCGGTTATCCCAGACACCCCGGACCTCCCGTCAAAGGAAGAAGTGACGAAGCAAATCAAGGAGAAAGAGCAGAAGATCAAAGATCTGGATCTTTCCAGGAGATCCGCTGAACTGGAACTGAAAAAGCTGAAGAAAAAGGTCGGGGACGGCGTGATCAAAAGTACGGTAGAAGGTGTAGTCAAAGAAGCGACTGACGAAGCGTCTGCAAAGAATGAGAACAAACCAGTTGTCAGCGTTGTCGGAGAAGAAGGTTTCTATGTGACCGGAAGAGTCGGAGAGACAATGCTTGATCAGATCAAAGAAGGAATGACTGTGACTGTAATGTCCTGGCAGTCGGGAGAATCCTACGAAGCGACAGTTACAGGTGTTGGCAACTCACCGGTAAGCGATTATTCCACAGGAGAGAACCAGAATCAGTCCTTCTATCCGTTCACGCTCGTGATCCACGGAGACGCAAATCTCTCGAATGGTGAGTCTGTGAATCTGTCGATGAATGGAATTGCAGCAGGTAGTGATGGATCGATCTATCTTGAAAAAATGTTTGTCCGCGAGGAGGAAACCGCTATTATGTCTACAAGCGGGGCGATAATGGCAGATTAACAAAACAGTATGTAGAGGTTGGCAAAAATATGTACAATTCACTGGAGATCACCTCCGGCCTCACAATGGACGACCTGATCGCGTTCCCTTACGGCAGAGATGTCAAAGAAGGCGCAAAGACACAGGAAGCAGATACCCTGTACGACTATTATTAAGAAGACTGAACAGTATCAAAATGAAAGAGAGTGAGGTGCCATTATGTTAGAAGACATCAGACTGGCGTTTCAGGGAATCTGGAATCATAAATTAAGATCTGCGCTCACAATGCTCGGAATCATCATAGGAATCGGTTCCATTATAGCAATTGTGTCCACGATCAAAGGAACGAATGAACAGATTAAGAAGAATCTGGTCGGTGCAGGAAATGACGCGGTAAATGTACAGCTCTATCAGGGTGACTGGCCGATCGATCTGCAGTATCAGTCACTCCCGGACGGAGTGCCGGAGATCTCAGACGAGACACTGCAGGAGGTCGTTGAACTCCCGGAAGTGGAGACAGCGTCTTTATATCATACAAGAAATGAATACGACGCAGTTTACCGCGGCGCAAAGTCATTAAGTAACAGCGTGATTCTTGGAATTGACAGAAATTATCTGGATGTTTACGGATATCAGGTAACCAAAGGAAGAGGATTAACAGACAAAGATTATTCCGAGGACGAAAAGTAGCCTTGATAGACAAGACAACAGCGGCAAGTTTATTCGACAATGCAGATGTGATCGGAAGAACGATCGAGATCAAGGGAGAGCCTTTTGTTGTCGTTGGAATGGTTGCAAAGAAAGCAGAGTCCCAGCCGGTGATCAACTCAATGGAAGATTACTACCGCTACATGTCAGATGACCAGAGCGGAAAGATTATTATTCCGGATCAAGTATGGCCGGTCATTTACCAGTATGACGAACCGCAGAACCTTGTCGTGCGTGCAAAAAAGTACAGATGATATGACAGCGGCAGGAGAGAAATCCGCAGATATTTTAAATGCTATGCTGACAGTTTCAGATGATACCGTAAAATACAAAGGAGAAGATCTGTTAGAGCAGGCAACACAGATCCAGGAGATCAGCAACTCGACAAATCAGCAGCTGATTTGGATCGCCAGCATTTCCCTGTTAGTTGGTGGAATCGGAGTTATGAATATCATGCTCGTGTCGGTTACAGAACGTACCGGCGAGATTGGATTAAAGAAGGCACTCGGAGCGAGAAAGCGCAGAATTCTGACACAGTTCCTGACAGAGGCAGCGGTACTGACACTGCTTGGAGGAATTATAGGTGTTCTTGGAGGAATCGCGCTTGCGTACATTATATCCAAAGTCTCAGCAGTTCCGGTAGCAATCAGCGGAGTTTCGATTGTGATCGCAGTGCTGTTCTCCACACTGATCGGTATTATCTTCGGATTGATCCCGTCCGTGAAAGCGGCGAACATGAATCCAATCGAAGCACTTAGACATGAATAAAAAAACAGTGGAAAAAGAAAATACTTGTTTCAATTTCCTTCCATATCTGTTATAGTATGTGTTAATTAAAAGAGTCAGGAGAATCTGAGTGATCGGATTCTCCGTCTTTCTATGCAAAGAGAAAATAGCAATTATTAAAAGGAAAAGAGAAAAGGGGCATGTAGATTTGAGCAGCAGTACATTCGAAGGAAAGAAAAAGACAGAGAACGGAACAAAGAGGCTGATCTTCACAGCAGTATCTATCTTGCTGGAGATTGTATTCCTTCTCTTTCTGTTCACAAAGGTAAGTGAATACGCAACTATTATTGACTGGGCAACAAGAATCGTGGCAATCTTTCTTGTGCTTGGACTTTACAGCATGGATAAGACTTCATCGATGAAAATGCCATGGATCATACTGATGCTTGCATTCCCGATTCTTGGTGTGAGTCTGTATCTTCTCGTAGGTCTGAATGGAAGTACGAAGAAGATGCGGGCGAGATATGAAGAGATTGATAAAAAACTGCTCCCATATCTTCCGGATAACAGACAGATTCTTGAATGGATGAAAAAAGAGAATCCGCAGGCGGGGGCAATCGCTTCTTATCTGACGAATTACTCCTGTTACCCGGTTTATCAGAACACAGATGTTACCTATTATGATGAGGCAATCAAAGGGCTGGATGCACAGCTGGAGGATCTTTCAAAGGCAGAAAAGTTCATCTTTATGGAGTATCATGCCATTGAAGACGAAGAAGCATGGCAACGGATCCAGACGGTACTTGAAGATCGTGTGAAAGCAGGCGTAGAAGTTCGTATCTTCTATGATGATATGGGATCGATTTGGTTTGTGAACATGGATTTTGCAACAAAACTGAAATCTTTAGGAATCAAATGCCGTGTATTTAACCCGATTCTGCCGGGACTGAATATGTTCCTGAATAATCGCGATCACCGGAAGATTACTGTGATTGATGGAAAGGTTGCTTACACAGGTGGGTACAATCTGGCGAATGAGTATTTCAACATCACGCATCCGTATGGAATCTGGAAAGATACCGGGATCCGTATGGAAGGAGATGCGGTCAAGTCTATGACAGTAGCATTTCTGGAAATGTGGAATGCAGCCGGAAATGTAAAGTCAAAAGAACTTGTACCGGAGAAATATGTGATCAACTATGCATACCAGGCACAACAGCGTGGTTATGTCCAGCCATATGCAGACAGTCCGCTCGATGGTGAGCAGGTAGGCGAGGAAGTATATATCAGTATGGCGAATAAAGCAGAGAAATACTGCTGGTTTATCACTCCATACCTGATTATCACAGACGAGATGACACATGCACTCACACTGGCAGCAAAGCGTGGTGTTGATGTACGTATCATAACACCGGGTATCCCGGACAAGAAGATGGTCTACAGTGTGACCCGTTCCTTCTATCATAATCTGGTTAAGCATGGAGTCCGTATCTATGAGTGGACACCGGGATTCTGTCATGCGAAGATGAGTGTGGCAGATGATAAAATGGCGACCTGCGGAACGATCAATCTCGATTACCGCAGCCTGTACCATCATTTTGAGAATGGATGCTTCCTGGCAGATTGCGACGCAGTGCTGGAGATCCGGGATGATCTGATCCGCACGATGGGAGAAAGCAGAGAAGTGACCGAGCAGTATAAAGAAGGAAGAAGTGCGGGCTTAAGACTCGGACAGCTGATCTTACGTCTGTTTGCGGAGCTGCTCTGATAATATCGTTTGTGGGTTGAATTTGCATTGGATTGATTGTATAATGAACTTGATTGTTGAGAAATTAACAATAGGTTTTTTATGAAATGGATGGTCTGCCGGTCAGAAGATACTGAACCCGACAGCCGGATATGAACTTTATTTTATGAAGGAGGAATCAACGATGATTACCTGGAACAATTTGGATAAGCTTACTTCTTATCAGGAACTTGAGAAGACAGAAAGTGTAGACCTCGCAGCAGTGATGGCCGGAGAGAACGGAGCAGAGCGTGTGAAGAACTACAGCGTTCCGATGGCAGAAGGATTAGCATACAATTATGCAGCGAAGAAAGTGGATGACACAGTTCTCTCAGCTCTTGAGAAACTGGCAGAAGAAGCACAGCTGACAGAGAAGTTCGAAGCACTTTACAACGGAGAAGTTGTGAACACAGGAGAGAAGCGTCTCGTACTTCACCATATGACACGCGGACAGCTCGGAGATGCTGTTGTGGCTGACGGTGTTGACAAGCGTACTTTCTATGTAGAGCAGCAGAAGAAGATTGCTGAGTTCGCGAACAAAGTACATGCAGGTGAGATCACAAACGGTGCCGGAGAGAAGTTTACAACAGTTGTTCAGATCGGTATCGGCGGAAGTGACCTCGGTCCTCGCGCAATGTACCTTGCACTTGAGAACTGGGCAAAGAAGAATGATACATTCAAGATGGAAGCAAAGTTCATCAGCAACGTTGACCCGGATGATGCGGCAGCAGTTCTGAATTCTGTAGATGTTGCTCACTCTATCTTCGTACTTGTATCCAAGTCAGGAACAACACTTGAGACTCTGACAAATGAGTCCTTTGTAAAGGATGCTCTTAAGAACGCAGGACTTGACGCATCCAAGCATATGATCGCAGTAACAAGTGAGACTTCACCACTTGCCAAGAGTGATGATTACCTTGCAGCCTTCTTCATGGATGACTATATCGGAGGACGTTTCTCATCTACATCAGCAGTTGGTGGAGCCGTACTTTCCCTCGCATTCGGACCGGAAGTATTCGCACAGTTCCTTGACGGAGCAGCAGCTGAGGATAAACTGTCCCTCAATAAGAATATCAAAGAGAACCCGGAGATGCTCGATGCATTGATCGGTGTATATGAGAGAAATGTACTCGGATACCCAAGCACAGCAGTACTTCCATACTCCCAGGCACTTAGCCGCTTCCCTGCACATCTGCAGCAGCTGGATATGGAGTCTAACGGAAAATCCGTAAACCGCTTTGGTGAGCCGGTTGATTACGTGACAGGACCGGTTATCTTTGGTGAGCCTGGAACAAACGGACAGCACTCATTCTATCAGCTCCTTCATCAGGGAACAGATATTGTGCCGCTTCAGTTCGTAGGATTCAAGAACAGCCAGATCGGTACAGATGTTGTGATCCAGGACAGCACAAGCCAGCAGAAACTCTGTGCAAACGTTGCTGCTCAGATCGTAGCATTTGCATGTGGTAAAGAAGACGAGAACCGCAACAAGAACTTCGAAGGAGGACGTCCTTCAAGCATCATTATCGGAGAACAGTTAACACCAGCATCTCTCGGAGCACTGCTTGCTCACTTCGAGAACAAGATCATGTTCCAGGGATTCCTGTGGAATGTAAACAGCTTTGACCAGGAAGGTGTTCAGCTTGGTAAAGTCCTTGCAAAACGCGTACTTGCACATGAGACAGACGGAGCTCTGAAAGTATTCAGTGATCTTCTGAACATCTAATCGAATTATATAAGTAAAAAGTATAGGAATCGTGCTGTCGGTGGAGAGTTCTGCTGACAGCACGATTTTTTAAGGAAAGGATTTTATAAAAGAGAGAGGAAGCAAATGAAAAAGCGAAGGATTAAAGGAATTCAGATGATTCCATATGGACTTCTGGCCGGAGTTATGACAGAAGATTCAATAGAAGAGAGGCAAAGAGAAGTCCGCCTGACAGAGATTTCATCCGAAGGATTCCGCATCCGGCTTTGCAGGAAAGGGAAAGCGGAGGAGAACATTTATCCGAAAACATTCAAGATCTGCTTCTATCAGATGGATTAGGCAGAGTATCGGGAGATTGAAATTCGTCATTTTCAGACAGAGGCCGGGGAACAGACAGAATTCTATCAAGCCTATGATATTTTCACAGTTCAGGAAGATTATAAAGAAGCCTTTCAGAAGCTCTGTGTCGAATATAGCCGATACATTTCGCTCAAGCTGGAAGAGGATGATGCACATCTGGCGCAAGAAATGACCGGTTATCCCGCGCAGGAAGAAGAGGAACATTTCAAGAATGAAACAGAACAAAATAAAGCGTGGTTTCAGAATGCGGAGATCTTCCAAAATCTGCCGGCAGAATTAGCAGTAGAACTGGATCATCCGAAACTATACGAACAATATCTGACCAGACCGATTGAACGGTTCATGAAAGAATACTGGCAGCAGCATGGAATCAAAGATGTACGGATCCTGGGAAGACAACCGGACCGGTTGTATATCGGCAACCAATTCTGTCCACATCTATTTCCGAAAGAAGAACAGTTCTTTGCACTTCTTGAGAAAGCAGATAAAGAACGGATGGAAGTGACCGTTGCCTTTTCCTTTATTCGGGAAGACAGGCTTGCACAGACAGAACAGCTGTTGACACGCCTGGATCAGTGGTGTGAACAACAGGAGACTTCCGGGGCGGAGAAGAAACGACTTGAGGTTGTAGTCAATGATTGGGGACTGGCACATCTTGTGAAGCGGACAGAACATCTGATCCCGTGTCTTGGGACGCTCTTAAATAAGCGGAAGAAAGATCCAAGAATGTTCTACAAGATGGGAGATAAGACGCGGTTGGAACAGAATAATCTGAATGCAGGATTTTATCGCATCTATCTGGAAGAAAGCTTTGGAATCAGCTGTTATGAGTGGGAAAGCTGCGGTTATACACAGGAAATACCGCAAAAGATACAGAACCATCTACACGTGCCGTTCTATCAGACAAATACGTCGAGCTATTGTACACTTTGCGCTGTGCTGGAACACGGTGAACGTGGAAAACAAAGGGAGAGACAAGAATGTCCGGCATCGTGTCTGGAACATAGCTTCTTCTATCCAAAGCATTTATATATGAAGGGAAAATACAACAGTCTGTTCGCATTGGATAAACATCTGCTGGATGAACCGGAGCGGTTGAAGAGAGAACTCGGAATAAAATGGAACCGTCTTGTGGTCAATCTATTGTGAAATGTGAAAAACAGAAGGATGATGGAAGAATGGAGACACAGAAA
>ENA-OQET01001397-OQET01001397.1-human-gut-metagenome-genome-assembly--contig:-NODE-1397-length-10727-cov-1.868868_pt1 | contig 10727 bp, 13 predicted proteins | sample MGYA00242800_ERZ504645 | MGnify/ENA primary metagenome ERZ504645 (study PRJEB26092, sample SAMD00036308) | human gut metagenome | host: Homo sapiens | study: EMG produced TPA metagenomics assembly of... | reverse complement strand
GTCACTGAGTCACTGAGTCATTTATTTTAAAAAAGAGGAAATGCAGGAACGGCATTTCCTCTTTTATCTGGGGTATTGCTCTTATTCAGAAGAGCCGAATTATTGCTTATCCGAGTCGATGAGGGCGAGCAGATGCTCTACTGCCACCTCCTGCGGAATGTTCTTTTCTACGCAAACCTGCTTGCGGTAAAGACTTACTCGGTTAGGACCGGCGCCTACGTAGCCATAATCGGCATCCGCCATTTCACCTGGACCATTCACGATGCAGCCCATGATGCCAATCTTCAAGCCCTTGAGATGCTTGGTTGCCTCCTTGATCTTGGCGATGGTTTCACGAAGATCGTAGAGAGTTCTGCCACAACCAGGACAACTGATATACTCGGTCTTGCTGGTGCGCAGACGGGCTGCCTGGAGAATGCCGAAAGCGGTTTCATCTACTGTCTGAGCAGGGATGTCACCATCGTTCATCAGCCAGATACCATCGGTCAGACCATCGATCATCAAGGCTCCCATATCGGCTGCTGCCTCCAGCTGGAAGTCGCTCTTCCCCTCCTTGCCGTGCTGGTACATCTCGGCAAAGATCACAGGGTTCTTCAAGCCGACATTCATCATCTCGTGAACCAATGCACGCTGGTCACCCAGGCGGTTCTGATGATTGCTTACGCAGATAACCACCACCTCAGGATGAGCCTTCAGGCAGGCGATGTATTCCTCGGCTGGAGTACCAAACTGCAGGGTGAGGAACTTGACGTCTGCCTTGATGCTGGCGATGTGCGGCATTGCCATGGCAGGGAAGATAGGGTAGAGCTTGGCACCGGTGGTCTCAGGCTTGCTGTTCAGCGTCTCGTAAACATTATAATCTACGATGTAGCTCTGACCTGGCACAAACTGCTTAGGCATCTTGCCGCCTATATAGATATAATCAGGAGTAGCATCCTTGTTCTCACAAACGGTGCTCTCGCCGTTGATTCGGTTGCTGATAACCACCGGAACGTTGTTGCCGCCGATATTGCCTACAGCCACGGTTTCGCGGCGGGTAGGGCGCAGCCAGTCGAAGCTAGGACAAGCTGCGGCAGGAATCAGAAGATGTCCCTTCTTCTTGCCGATGTAATCCACCAGATGACGAGCCACCGGAATCTCTGCTGCAGGCTCCTCGCTGAGGCTTACACGGACAGTATCGCCGATACCGTCAGCCAGCAGGGCACCGATGCCCACGGCACTTTTGATTCTGCCATCCTCGCCTTCGCCAGCTTCGGTTACGCCGAGGTGGAGTGGGTAATTCATACCTTCCTTCTCCATTTCTTCTACCAGGAGGCGCATAGAGCGGACCATCACAACGGTATTGGATGACTTGATGCTGATAACCACATCGTGGAAATTCTCCTTCTTGCAGATGCGCAGGAACTCGAGACAGCTCTCTACGATGCCCTCTGGGGTATCGCCGTAGCGGTTGCGGATGCGGTCGGAGAGGGAACCGTGGTTCACGCCGATGCGGATGGCTGTATGATGCTCCTTGCAGATGTTGAGGAACGGCACGAAGCGGTCTTCTATCTTCTGGAGTTCGTGGGCGTACTCCTCATCGGTATATTCCTGCTTGATGAACTTGCGGGCAGGATCCACATAGTTGCCCGGGTTTACGCGCACCTTCTCGCAGTAGAGTGCAGCCACGTCGGCAACGTTAGGATTGAAGTGAACATCGGCAACGAGCGGAGTCTGATAGCCGTCGGCACGGATGCCGGCATTGATGTTCTTCATATTCTCTGCCTCGCGGGAACCCTGTGTGGTGAAGCGCACCAGTTCGCCGCCAGCCTTGATGATTTCCTCTGCCTGACGGACGCAAGCCTCAGTATCATTGGTATTGGTGGTGGTCATCGACTGGATGCGGATAGGGTTATCGCCACCCAAGTCGAGGGCTCCGATATGTGCCACAGAAGAGGCACGGCGGGTATAATTGAATAAATCTACCATAATGTATAAGAATAGAATATGCCCCAAAGGAATGGGGCATATCACATATTAGATTAATTACACTTGAAGTCGTATTTCACCTCAGCCAAATCCTTGTTGGCCTTCTCTATCTTGGCACCGAGCCCCGCCTTCCATGCCTCTACCTTCTGAGCCACTTCCTCATCGGCAAGGGCAATCATCTCGGCAGCGAGGATGGCTGCATTCTGAGCTGCATTCACACCAACAGTAGCCACAGGAATGCCAGGAGGCATCTGGATGATGCTGAGCATGGCATCAAGTCCATCGAGCATACCCTTGATAGGCACACCGATAACTGGCAGTGGGTAGATGCTGCAATAACACCAGGAAGGGCGGCAGCCATACCGGCAGCGGCGATGATTACCTTCACGCCACGCTCCTTGGCTCCCTTGGCAAATGATTCTACTGCATCCGGTGTGCGGTGTGCAGAGAGGGCATTTACCTCGAAAGAAATCTGGTTGTCGTTCAACCACTTACATGCTTTTTCCATAACAGGCAGATCGCTGGTACTGCCCATGATAATGCTTACTAATGGTTTCATTTCTTACTATATTATGTTATTAATTCTTTTTTCTATGTTCCTTGTACGGCACCGGAATCAGGTGTCCAGGATGGTGCAGGCTTCAGATGACCAGGATGGCGCAGGCGGCTCCTACGAGGAATCCCCCGATCACCTGCGAGAGCGAGTGCTGTCGCAGTATCATGCGCGCCGTTCCTACGGCTCCTGCCAGTATCAGCACGAAGCAGAGCCACCACAGCGGGTTGAAAGAGAAGGCGATGGAATAGGATATCAGTCCGCCTGCCACGCCTCCGATGGCGGCTGTATGGGTGCTGATCTTCCACCATATATTGATGAGGGCACATACCATCTGGATGGTGAGTGCCACTACCACGATGATGCTGATGACGCGGGGAGTGTTGCGGTACTCCATCCAGAAGAAGCAGGCGAAGTAGCACACGATGGAGATGATATAGGGCACGAGACGGCGCTCCTTTCTGCCCAGTTCGTGGGATGTCCATCCCTGGCAGAGCCGGTAGAGATGGATGAGCAGCGAGGGTGCCACCACGGTGAGCAGATACACCATGGCAAGCATCACCAGCTTATACATCATCGGCAACAATGACATGTAGCTGAAGATGAACAGTGCTATCAATCCCACTATCGGCAGATAGAAGGGGGTGAAGATCATGCTCATGATTCGTGCAGTGAATATGATATTCTTCTCTTCATTTTCTTAATCGTGCTACTGGAATATTAAATTGTTCGCGATACTTCGCTACGGTGCGTCGGGCGATAGGGAATCCTTTTTCCTTCAACGCCTTTGACAATGCTTCATCGCTCAATGGTTTCTTCTTATCTTCGTGCGCTATGATTTCCTGAAGGGCAATCTTGATCTTGCGGGTTGACAGTTCCTCGCCATCCTCGGTGGTATAGCCATCGGTGAAGAAGAACTTGAGGGGGAAGATGCCCCATTTGTCTGTGCATACTTCACGTTGCTCACTCGCGATATAGTGCTGATATCCAATCCGGTTCTTTCGGCTACATCCTTGAGAATCATCGGTTTCAGGTCGGCTTCGTCTCCATCCAGGAAGAACTGTCGCTGGATGTCGATAATCGCTTTCATGGTTACGATGAGGGTATGCTGCCGCTGCTTGATTGCCTCGATGAATCCCTGTGCCTTGTCCACCTTTCCCTTGGCATAGAACAGGGCTTCTTTCTCGGCTCTGCTCATCTTGTCCTTGTGATTGCGGTATTGCTCTATCATGTCGGTGAAGGATGGAGATATGGTGAGCTCCGGAATGTGACCGCGGTTCAGGCAGAAGGTGATGGAGCCGTCGTCGTTGGTATCTACGATGAAGTCGGGGGGTAATCTGCTGGATGTTTCTGCCTTCGGGTTTCTCCCATCGAAGCACCTGGCTTCGGGTTCAGTTTCCTGATTTCCCGCTGCAGGGTATCAAGCTGGGTATCATTGAGTTCCAATCCTGTCTTGATCTTGTCCCAGTGCTTCTTGGTAAACTCATCGAAGTAGTCTGTGAATACCTCTTCCATGGTCTTGCGGAGTACGCCTTTCGGCATTCGCTTTACCTGAAGCAGGAGGCATTCCTGGAGGCTTCTTCCGCCTACGCCCGCAGGGTCGAAGCTCTGCAGGACATGGAGTACGTGCTCTATCTCCTTCTCGGTTACATCGATGTTGTGATAGATCATCAGCTCATCGCTGATGCTGTCGAGATCCTTGCGAAGCAGGCCGTCGTTGTCGAGCGATCCGATGAGATATTCCATCACTTCCTTTTCCTTGTCGGTGAGGTTCTGCATATCCATCTGCTCCTTCAGCTTGTCGTAGAAGGATGTGGTGTCTCCATATACCATTTCTTCGTATTCAGCTGTGTCCTGGTTGCCGTATTTGTCGGAGCTGTAATCGGGCATCTGGTCATCCTGTCCGATGCTTTCCAGTGCCTGGTCGAGCTCGTCTTTTCTCTCTTCCTTCTCCGACAGTGCCTCGTAGGCATCATCAGAATCAGTATCACTGTCGCTATTACTGCTATCTGCACCATGTTCCAGCGGAGAATCTCCATCGTAGCTTTCGTTGAGCATATCGTCTGGATTCTCACTCTCCAGTGCAGGATTATCGTCCAGTTCGGCATTGATGCTCTCCTCGAGTTCGGTGAGGGGCATCTCCAGGAGCTTCACCTGCAGCATCTGCTGGGCGGAGAGTTTTTGTAGCTGTTGCAGCTTCTGTGCCTGTGTCTGAATGAGTTTTTGAGCCATATCTTTATTCTTGAGTTGAGCTTTTGCTGTTTATATATCGTTTTTTTCTGTTCTGCCTGCAGCTTTTTTTCTGCTTGCAGTATTCTTTTTTCCGTTCTACTTGTAGTATTCCTGCAGGTTGATGGCAAGCTGGTTCAGCTTGTCAGGGTTTCCGTTACCATATCTGTGCCAGATGTCCTTGCATGCGCTAATCAGCTTGCTGTCTGGTGCTTGCTGGCGGTTGAGATAAGGGTCGCAGTATTGGTAAACGCCCATCACTTCTGCAATCAGCTTGGGTGATACCTTGATGAGTTTTCCCAGGTTGATGATTTCCGGCGTTTCAGCCACCATGGTGATGGGAGTGAGCTGGAAGTAGAGGTCGAGGATGATGATGAGCTTCACGGGGTTGAGCGATGGCTCTTCAACGAGAGGTTCCCAATCTTTCTCGAACGACTCCTTTACTTCTACTCCTGCAAAAAAAGTCCTTGGCATTTCCGCATCCGTTCATGGATCGGAGAATCTTGATGTCGTGGGATAGGAGACGTGGATTATCGGCATATTTATCCCATAGCCGCTTGATGCGAGGCGTGATGCGCTGCAGCTTGAACATCTGTGCGTGCAGATATTCCGGCTGGATGTGCAGTTCCAAGCTCAAATCGACTATACCCTTTTGAGTATAAGGGCTTTACTCCCATCGGCTTCTTCTGGTAGAGCTGGAGTAGCAGGAGCCAATAATCGTCGTTCCAAAGAGGATGTTTTGCCATATTACCTTGTTATTTATTATCTTTTGCAAAAGTACAACTTTTCGGTGGTAATACAAAATTATTTAGTGTATATTATCATAAAAATGAGGGGATTATGCCTAAAATACCTCTAGAATGCCCGTAGGAAGGGGGAGGATTGCATATAAGAACTTGGCGTGTGGCATAAAAAAGTAGTGCGCAACTTCGATTCACTCGAAGTTGCGCACCTTTAATGCTATATTCCCAAATTTTTCATAACTCAAAGGAGATTATCGCTTTCACAAGCTCTTCTCCATTGCGGCGCCCGAAGCAGTCATTTACTGCTCACAGGCATCATCTTGTTATCCGATACATGTCTTTTTTTACCTTAAGTTACGCTTAACCTATCGACATTATCCTGTTCTCACTGAATAAACAATCTTTTTTTCTTACCTTAAAACTAATAACCTAAACTAAACAACTAACAATCTTAAACCTAAAAACCTAATAACCTAAACAAAATTTCTTTTCGTCGTCCTTGAATAAACAATCTTTTTTATTACCTTATAACTAATAACCTAAACTAAACAACTAACAATCTTAACCTAAAAACCTAATAACCTTTTGTCTTATTGACGATGCAAAGGTACGACGATTTTGCCATTCCACCAAAACTTTTATGGAGAAAATGCGAAAAAAGCCCGAATTTTTGATGTATGTCAACTATATGTGTGCGCACACAAGTGTTATGAAGCAGATATTTGACCTACATCAACCATTTTACTTCCTATCGAAGAGAAAGGCTTCTTCGCTCATGAAAGACGGCTATGGTCTTGAGGCGGAGATAGTCTTCAGAGAGATAGATGAGTCCCTGGTTGCCCCAGATCTTTCCTGCTGAGTTGCGGCAGACGTAGTATCGCTGCTCGTCTTTTAGGAAAGTGCCGATGATTTCCATCACGTGGTCATCGGTGGTGCGCAGCTGCTCAAACTCCTCCTGGCGGGAAGTAGGGGTTACGGGGCGTTCGTTTTCCGGGATATCCACATAGTTGTCCTTGGCGTGGATAAAGCCTTCTTCCGAAATATCGCCCTCCCAGCATACCGGGTGGCCGTTCTCTATCGCCTTCTGGATATGGAGCATCATCTCATCCAGCAGCAGATTGAGGTAGGAGTCGTGCTGACGGTTGTCGGGAATCTCCAGGGCGAAGTACTCGCGGTAAGGGTGATGGGTGAAACTGGTGAGCGATACATACTCTTCCGGGTAGCATACGCTGTGGGCGAACTCCAGCGGGGTATATTCGGCACCGAGCATGTGAACCTGCTTGGCAGGCATGTAGCCAATCTCCTGATCAAAGAGATTGTCGAGATCATCCTTCAGCTTTCCGAACCCCGACTTCTGTGAGATGGCTGCATCGCAGAGCTGCTCCACCTTCCGGCAGAGCGTCTTGTAGTTGATATCCTTCGGATCTTCGTAGCTGTCGTAGGGTTGTGCACCATACTTATCTATATAATGTATGAGCATGGAAGCCATGCCTCGCATGCTGATGGGCTTGCTGCCTTGCGAGAGATAATACTCTATGGCTTTCTCCTGCAGCATCATTCGGGCGATGTAAGCCACGGAGAGGTTCACGGAGTCACCCTTCATGATATGTTCGCTCTCTATGGTAGCGAGCATGGCGTATGCCCAGCTGAGTTCGCTCTCGCCCTGATCCTTGATGGGAGTGGTACTGATGAGCCTTATATGGGCGGCAGATTGTTCTTGCCCCCATCCTGAGAGGAAGGAGAGGATGATTTGCCCTGATATCCGCAGCTTACCAGAAGAAGTGCGGCGAGAAGGTGGAGAATGATGCTTCTATTCATATTGTAGTTGTTGTTTATACCTTATTATATATATAAGCAGGATACCATGTATGCGATAAGTCTACCATATCGCTGGCTTTAAATAATAAAAGTTCCGCCCCACACATCTGGATGGAACGAAACTTCTATCATCGTATTTATGCTTTGTTTTCCTTTTTCGCAGCTCGCTTAGGGCTGGAGGCGATGCTCCATACTCCCGCTATGATGAGCGGAAGACTCAATATCTGGCCCATATCCATAGGCAATCCTGCCTCGAAAGCCACCTGAATCTCCTTGGTGTATTCCACGAAGAAACGGAAGGTGAAGATGAGGGTAAGGCAAAGGCCGAAATAAAGTCCGCTTCCCACACTTTTAGGCCCCTTCTTCTTATAGATGAAGAGGATGAGGAGGAAGATGACGAGATAGGCTATCGCCTCGTAGAGCTGGCCGGGATGACGCGGATACTGATCTTCCTTGACGAAGATGAATGCCCAAGGCACATCGGTTACCTTGCCGATGATCTCGGAGTTCATCAGGTTGCCCAGGCGGATGAAGCAGGCGGTGATGCCTGATATGATACCCATGTTGTCTAGTAATGTCCAGCCGCCCACTTTCGTCTTGCGGCAGTAGAGCCAGATGGCGATGAACAGTCCCAGTACGCCTCCGTGGCTAGCCAGACCTTCATATCCAGTGAATTTCCAGCTGCCGTCTGCCATGTGATGCATCGGGATGAACATCTCGACTACGTGATCCCACTGGGTGAGGAAGTATTCCGGCTGGTAGAAGATGCAGTGTCCCAGTCGGGCACCCGCCAGGATGCCGACGAAGAGGTAGATGAAGAGCGGTTCAAACTTATCCTCGCCCAGCTTCTGCTCCTTGTAGAGACGGTGCATCATCAGATACCCCAGCAGCAAGCCTACCATCCAGCAGGTGGCGTAGTATCTGATGGAGATAGGACCCAGGTGCAGCCAAGATGGGATCCGGATCCCATATGATATAGTTAAGCAGATTTGCCATCATAATCGTTATACGTTGAAACGGAAGTGCATGATGTCGCCGTCTTCCACCACGTATTCCTTGCCTTCCACGTTGAGCTTTCCGGCCTCACGTACGGCAGCTTCCGAGCCATAGTGGATAAAGTCGTCGTACTTGATGACCTCCGCGCGGATAAATCCCTTTTCAAAATCCGTGTGGATGACACCGGCACACTGCGGAGCCTTCCATCCCTTGTGGAACGTCCAGGCACGCACCTCCATCTTTCCGGCCGTGAAGTACGTCTCCAGGTTCAGCAGCTTGTAGGCCGCACGTATCAGCCGGCTCACGCCCGACTCTTCCAGCCCCATTCCTGCAGGAACATCTGGCGGTCTTCGTACGTCTCCAGTTCGGCAATGTCGGCTTCCGTCTTGGCCGCTACAATCAGGATTTCAGCACCTTCCTCTTTCACTGCCTCACGCACCTGCTCCACGTACTTGTTGCCGCTTACGGCACTGGCTTCGTCCACGTTGCACACATACATCACCGGCTTCGAGGTGAGCAGGAACAGTTCGTGTGCTATTTTCTGTTCGTCTTTCGTTTCAAACTGCACGGTACGTGCCGATTTGCCTTGCAACAGCGCCTCACGGTAACGAACCAGCACCTCATACGTTTGCTTGGCCACCTTGTCGCCCCCGGTCTGCGCCTGTTTCTGTACCTTCTGAATGCGGCTTTCAATGGTTTCTAGGTCCTTCAGCTGAAGTTCCGTATCAATGATTTCCTTGTCGCGCACCGGGTCCACACTGCCGTCCACATGCGTCACGTTCTCATCGTCGAAGCAGCGCAGCACGTGCAGAATGGCATCCGTTCACGAATGTTGGCCAGGAACTTGTTGCCCAGCCCTTCGCCCTTGCTGGCCCCTTTCACCAGTCCGGCAATGTCCACAATTTCCACGGTAGTGGGCACTATACGGTCGGGGTCCACCAGCTCGGCCAGTTTGTTCAGACGGTCATCGGGCACCGTAATCACGCCCACATTGGGCTCGATGGTGCAGAACGGGAAGTTGGCCGCCTGGGCTTTTGCGTTTGATAAGCAGTTGAAAAGTGTCGAATTTTCCCACGTTTGGCAAACCGACGATACCACATTGTAATGCCATAATTTATAGTTTGATTTTTAATCTATTTTCAGATGCATAATACTCTAATTCTCTGCAAAGATAGTTAATTTTTTAAGTTCCTGCCTATTCTTCTACAGAATGAGCGGCAAATTTTGGCAGACTTCGTCGGTGGAAAATGAAAAAAGAGGCGCTTCATCACGAAGTGCCTCTTTTGTAAAAGAGAGTTTATGAATTTTCTTATTTAATCATTTGTCCATTGTAACAGTCATTTCAGGAATCAGAATGAAATCATTCTTCTTGGAATTCCATTTGTAGTATTCTGTAGTTACACTCTTGTTGTCGTATGTATAACGGATACACAAATCGTTTTCCCAGCAGTTCTTGTTTACATTCCATTTCTGTGACATATTTTCAGTCATCTGGTTGTTGTCATTGTATTTGTAGTTATACTTCATGTAGTTTGTCAGCATGTTACCGTCTTTCTTGTATACAGTTTCTGCAACTTTCAATCCGTTAACTTCTTGCGCATTGTAAATCAGGTTGTTATTCATTTTAGCAGCATAAGTTGACAAGCTTGCAACAAAAGTTATAACTAAAACAACTACACACTTTGCTAAATTCATCTTTTTCATATCTTTCTAATTTTAAGGTTTTACTTACGTTTTGTTCTTTTTGACGGTGCAAAATGTAGTAAAAGCTTTGATATGTTGTATGCATTCCGGCAAAAAAAATGCGACAAATTAGCAAAATGTCACTAATTAAACATTTGTTAACAATTTGGATGACTTAGTGTGCTTCCAGCCAATTGTGTCCCCAACCATGGTCAGCACGCAGTGGAGCTTTCATTTTGTAAGCAGCCTCCATTTCGCTTATCACAATTTGCTGCACTTTTTCTTTTTCTTCCGGCAAGACGCTGAAGTTTAATTCGTCGTGTACCTGGAGAATCATTTTCGAGCGGATACCTTCTTCCTGGAAGCGCTGGTATATGCGTATCATGGCTACCTTAATAATATCGGCGGCACTGCCCTGAATGGGGGCATTGATTGCATTTCGTTCGGCATACCCTCTGACGACTGCATTTTTGGAGTTGATGTCCGGCAGATAGCGTTTGCGTTTGAAGATGGTTTCAATGTATCCTTTTTCGCGTGCTTCCTGAATGCTCTGGTCCATATAGGCCTTTACATTCGGATAGTTTTCAAAGTATCCGTCGATAAGTGCTTTGGCCTCCTTGCGGTCAACGTTCAGACGTTCTGCCAGTCCGAACACTGAAATTCCGTAGATGATACCGAAATTGGCAGTCTTGGCCTTGCTTCTTTGTTCGCGTGTCACCTCCTCCAGTTTTACCTTA
>ENA-OQET01001396-OQET01001396.1-human-gut-metagenome-genome-assembly--contig:-NODE-1396-length-10732-cov-1.937954_pt1 | contig 10732 bp, 17 predicted proteins | sample MGYA00242800_ERZ504645 | MGnify/ENA primary metagenome ERZ504645 (study PRJEB26092, sample SAMD00036308) | human gut metagenome | host: Homo sapiens | study: EMG produced TPA metagenomics assembly of... | reverse complement strand
TTGGCAAATCATTATTCACATCATTGGTAAATAAAATCTGGCTCAAATCAATAATGCCATTTTGGAAAGTAGCAGCGCAGGCGCATAAATACAATTCCCACATACGGGCAAAATTTTTTCATCGAACATTTCTACAACTTCTGCTCTATGAGCCTGGAAGTTTTTATTCCATTCAAGAAGCGTCTTATTATAGTGTCTGCGGAGACTTTCTACATCAATTGTATAAAAACGCATGTCACCGGCAATCTGAATAATTTCACGAAGACTTGGAATAACTCCGCCCGGGAAAATGTATTTTTTGATCCATGCATCTCCAGGATGTTCCTGCAGGGCACTGATATAGTGGAGAAGGAATAATCCGCCCGGTTTTAAAACACTTTTTACACAGGACATAAATTCTTCATAGTTGCCACGTCCAACGTGTTCCAGCATACCGACGCTGACAATTCGGTCAAATTTTCTTTTAGATTTTGGAAGATCACGATAGTCAAGTAAATGAACTTCCAGCAGATTTTCTAAATGTTCTTCATGGATTCGTTCCTCAAATTTTTTTCTTTTGTTCCTGGCTCAATGTGATTCCCACACCGTGAACATGGTATTTTTTTGGCGGCTTCAATTAATAAGAAGCCCCATCCACATCCAATATCACAGAGCGTCATTCCTTCTTTTAAATATAATTTCTCCAAAATTCGGTCAACTTTGTTGCACTGCGCATCGTATAAAGTATCTGTATCTTTGGAAAAATATCCGCAGGAATAACTTAAAGTATCATCAAGCCATAATTTATAAAAATCATTTCCGATATCGTAGTGGGAAGAAACTTCTTCTTTTTGTGTTTTTTTAGAAAGAGAAGGAAAAATAAGGCGTTTTAATTTTTTAGAGTCAGTTGAAAATTTTCCAAGCTGACCTAAGAACATGTTTAGGGCATTATATAAATCACCCTCGATTTCAATATCACCGTTCATATACGCTTCGCCTAGGGCAATAGAAGTGCTGGTAAGCAAATCAGACATGCTTGGCACTTTGTGAAAGAAAACAGAAAATGTAGGCTCTCCTTTTCCAATTTGATAGGTGTGATCTTGTGTTTTGATTGTAAAAGGTACAGAGTCAAATTTTTCCATGAAGTTAATAAATTGTTGTTCAAACATTCTAAAAAGTCTCCTATCTATGTTTTGCTGTTTTATAAATGATAAGGGAATATCGTATGGTATATGTCGCAGGCAGCATATAGGATATGAGGTTCCTTTATTTTTTATGTATTCTACCACTGGTAATACCAAAAAGTCAAATGGTAATGTCAAAAAAAGAGTAAAAAAATCCGTGTGTCTCCCAAAAAAGAGGCACACGGATTTTGATATGGTGTAAAAAGCTTAATGCATTGCAGAAAGAAAAGATTGCATTCAATTTACGAAATGCAATCTTTTCTTTGTACATTCCAATATGGGACTATTTTAAAGTATAAATTATTACAAATTTAAATTTACATTCCAAAATGTAACACCTATATTGTAATCGAAAAGATAAAAAAGGAAGACTTTAATTTTGGCATTTTATTAAACCATTAAAATTGTATTAATTATAAAAATGATTGAATTTTTGTAAACATAGTGTTACTATGAGAAAAAAGAAGAGTCCTTTCGGAAAAAAGAAAAGAGGAAAACAACTATGACCGAATTAAACCTAGAATTTGAAGTTGAAAATCCAGAACTTCCATTTGGAGATGGACCGTACAGGTTTGAGTTTTTTCAAAGCTTCTGCCAAAAATTATTCATCCGAGTGGTTTGAGGAGCTTTATACGAAAAAGAAATCTGTAATCAAAACCTACAGTTGGTCGTTTTTTTTTACCAGAAGCCAGATTTGGAACTGAAACAATCCGAATAAGGGGAAATAAATTTTTTATATCGTTTTCGGATGCGAATATGGCGGAGCTGTTAAAGTTTTATAATGCATTTAGTTTGATGAAGAATAAATCACATCCGATGAATAAAAATTCTATGAAATTAGTAGCAATAAAAGCGCAAAATCTTCAAGAAATTAAAGATACTGAAATTATTATAAAAATGCAGAGTTCTTTGATTGTGAGAAAACACAATTCAGAGGATAACACAGATATTTATTATACTTGTGAAGATGCAGAGTTTCCTTCTATGGTGAAGGAAAATTTAAGAGTGTTTTTAGAAAAGCTGAATATTAATATGGATATCAGCAATTTTTCTATTACTCCGTTAAAAGGGAAGAAGGTGGTTTCAAAAGTAATGTCACGTTATACGGATCAAAGCATAGGAATTTATAAGTTAACTGGAAATCCGGAACTGTTAAATTTATTATATGCAGCAGGATTGGGAAGCAGACGAAGTGAGGCACATGGAAAATTTTCTATTTTATTCTAAATTTTCTTGATTCAGAAAGGGGATGGTTTGGTGGAACGCTATGTAATTACAATGGGCGATTTTTTGAAGAACGCCGGAATTGTAGGGATGGAGTACCTGTTGGAAACAGCAGGTGCTCGAAGAGATGTGGATTATGGAATCACAGAAGATGCACAGGGCTTATGGCTTGACCGAGAATTTGCAGAAAATGTGGAAAATGCAAACTGGACTGATATGGCTTTTAAGGCGTTTGTTAAATGTTTTAGAACATCTACGGTGTATCAGGGAGTAATAGACAGAATAGGACGATGCTTAGGCAAAATTACTCTGGGAAAGTGGAATCCAGAAAAAGCAGAGAAAGAAGATTTAAAATTTATCAATGATAAACTGCTTTCGAATAGTTATCAGGCTGGGTTTGAAAACATCAAAGATAAGATTGAAGCACCAGATGTTTATTTAAAATTAAAGAAAGAAAAGTTGAGTGATAAACTGCCAGTAGAAGAACTTCAGAAGCGTTTGAGTGAATTACAGGAATTTTTGAAACAGCCCAAAAATGCGAGGAAACTTTTATTATGAAAAGTGTGGTGTATACTACATTAATCGCTTTTGGGATGGAAAATGTTTTTTACTGCGGGCAAATGCGAAAAAAAGATATGTGGGAACTATTTGAAAAAGATTTTTCAGAACCATTTCGGAGTTATTTGAAAGCAGACCATAAAAAAGCAAAAGATTTATGCATAGACTGTGGTGAGCCAATGAATACAAAAGAAAAGGTTTCTATCGCATTTATGAATGAAATAGGAGATGATTTTATAAGAAAACGTTCTGCTTTTTGGAATTGTAAAGCGGATGCGTTTCTTTGTCCTGCCTGTGCTTTTGTTTATGCATTGAGTCCATTAGGATTCCGCTTGTTTGCAAATAAATTTGTGTTTGTAAATATAAATAACAATATTAATGCCTTGATAGATGCAAATTCAAAATCAAGAAAATCCAGTATGGATGGTGAAAAAAAGGAAAATGAAAGATATTCTGCGTGGTTTGCAGAGTCCATTAATATTTTATTGAAAGAAAAACTGCAGGGATTTTCTAATATACAAGTAATTTTACGTGGAATAAAGGCGGAAGATAAGTATTTTCTAAGTATTGTAAATAAACGTATGCTAAAAACAATAAGTAGATCAAGTGTAGCGACAGCATTACAATGGCTTGCAAAATCTCCAAATGTAAAAGTTAAAAATGAATTTTTGAATGTACATGAAGCGGTGATAGCAAATTTGTTTCAACAGCGTAATCAGTATCAGCTATTAAATCGATTATTAAGAGAAAGTATTGAAAATGAGTCTTTCAAGTTTTTATGTTAAATTGTATTATGAAAATCCAGTTGTGGTATGGAATAGGTAGATAAAAAATGAAAAAAGAAAGGAGATTATTATGAACTGTGGAATTATGGAAAAAAAAGCGGAGCAGATTTAAGAAAAGTAATTATGCAGGCTAAGGGAACAAGTTCTGGAGATTGTTTAAGAGGAACAGTATATCAATTATTAAATGCTTTGTATGTAAATAATGTGTGGAGGTTTTTGGATATTGTATTAAGATTATATAACTCTTATGGTTCAAGAAAGAATGAGAACGGACCAGAACTTTTAATACCGACAGGTATGGTAGAAGTGTTGGAGGATAAGGGGAAAATTCAGAGATTATGGATATGCATTTATAATTGGATTAGATGGCTGTTATGAGGGCAAAAAGGAGGAAAACTAAATGAAGAGAGATGGATTTACAATTACAATGGTTTTTTTAGCAGAAAGTGCAAACTATGGAGAAGGAATTGGAAACGTTTCTTCTTTAAAGAAAATGACAAGAGGGAATGATTGGCAATATTCTTATATTTCCAGACAGGCATTGCGTTACAACATTGTACAGCAGGCAGAGTGGGATAATACACCGGTCGATGGCAAGAGTGGGGTAGTCCAATTTGCGCCGTCGGCTACGATTGAAGATTATCCGGAAATTGACTTGTTTGGTTATATGAAAACAACATCAAAGAGTGAAGGAAAAGAAAAGGGGAAAGATGCTGATAACAAAGGTGGAGCAACGACCAGAAGTGCGGTTGTAAGATTGAGTAATGCAATTGCGTTAGAACCGTTTCAGGGAAATTTGGAATTTCTTACAAATGCGGGACTGGCTGTAAGACAAAATCTGGAAAATGGAATTGCACAGAGTGAAATTCATCGTTCCTATTATGCGTATACTGTGTCAATTGATTTGGACAGAGTGGGAGTAGACGGAGAGATTGATATTCCAAGTCAGGAAAAAGCAGAACGAATAAAAGTATTGTTAGATTCTCTGCATTATTTATATAGAGATATTAAAGGCAGAAGAGAAAACTTAAGCCCATTATTTATTATTGGCGGAAGATATCAAAGAAAGAATCCATTCTTTGAGAACAGAATTAAATTAGAGGGTAATAAAATTAATGTGGAAACATTATTAGAACTGATTGAAGACAATGAGATAGAAGAAAACACAGTTGTTGGAATTACATCTGGAATTTTCGGTAATGAAATTGAAATCAAAGCAGAGTTAAAAGCGGAATCTGTGGGAACTGTATTCAAACATTTAAAGAAAGAAGTGGATAGTTACTATGGAGAAAGCAATTAGATTACAGTGTTTCAAAATCTTGTGAATTATAGAAAACCAAGTAGTTTTATCATAAAAGAGACATTTCCATTACCTCCATATTCGACTGTTCTTGGAATGATTCATGCTGCATGCGGTTATACAGAATTTCATCCGATGAAACTTTGTATTCAAGGAACAAACAGCGGAATGATTTCGGAACTTTATACGAGATATGCTTTTTCAGCAGGAGCAAAATTTGAGGAAGGCAGACATAATATCTGCATTGAAGATAATGGAACAAAATATGGAGCGTTTAAGGGAATCGCAAATGTGGAACTCATTTGTGAGAATCATTTGGTGATTCATATTGTTCCAAATGAAGAAGATTTTATGACAGTCTATCATGCATTAAAAAATCCACCTCAATATTTGTCATTGGGTCGTTATGAAGATTTACTGGATATTGAACGAGTTGATATTGTAGAAATTCATCGAGAGGACGAAGTAGATTTAAAACGGGACATGTATATACCGGTAGAATGGGAATGGAAAAACAGTGAGGATAAAATTGAACTTCCAAATAAACAAATGACAGTATATAACTTGACCCGTGAATATGAAATAACAAAACAGGGACTTCGACGCTGGAAAAAAGAAGGGGGAAGAGTGAAAGCATATTATTGTCCAAAAGGGACTACGTTAGAAACAGGCGCATATACGGACAATTATGCAGAAATTAGAGAAGCAGAAAATGAAAAAGACGGAAATCAAAAAAAATAAAGATTTAGAAAATGAAAAAGATGCAGCAATAGTTTTATATTAATCATTTAAGGAACAGTATTATAAAAAAATAATGCTGTTCCAGAAAAGAGTGGAACTATGGAATATTATGCAAAAACAAAGAAAAGGCAGTTATCTCTAGAAGAAAAAGCCAAGTTAAAAGAAGATTTAGAGAAGATTAAGAAAAAATCTTCAAGATGAACTTGATGATACAGAGATAAATATTATAAATCATACAATAGACGATTTAGATAAAGATGCAGAAGAAAAGCAAAAAAGCTTTTAAAAGAACATGAAGAAGAAATTGTCAGATGTGCGGAAGCATTTTTTAAGCAGTATGGAGCATATTTTTCAGACAGAGAAAAATTTGTTGATTTTAGAAGCCTGTAAAAGGCACGATTGGGGAAAAGCGAATCTTCTATTTCAAGCACTGATGTTCAATCCGGAAGTGGATGAAGAAACAAAGTTAGACAGCAGAAAGCTAGAGCAGATTCCGCATGGATTTTTAAGTGCAGTTACTATTTCAAAAAGTGAGTTTTTAAAATTATCAGAAGAGTTTTCAGAAGAAGATTTAGTCCATTTATTACAGCCATTTATTATCATCACGACAGGGAAGATGATTACGATGGAGAGAAAATCAGAGAATATGGAAGAAAATATTATATGCAGCAGGTAAGCGAATATTTAAATAAAGATATTAGCAAATTGTACTGTAGCAATATCTATAAACTCTTATTTCGGAACAACCTTTACAGCAGTAAAATAGTGGAATACCAGTACGAAAATTGGTCAAAAATCTGGAATGAATATCTGCTTATAAAAGGTATGCTGAATAAATTTGATTATACCGTAAGTGCAGGTTATGAAGAGGCAGAAATAGCGGTAGATTTGCAGGAACAGAAATTAAAGAAAAGTATAGAAAAATGTTTAGAGCAATATGAACTGAAACCGGCACAGCAATTCATGATGGAACATAAAGATGAGAGTTTGGTTGTGGTAGCCCCTACTGGTTCCGGAAAGACAGAGGCAGCTTTACTTTGGCTGAACGGAGAAAAAGGATTTTATACTCTTCCGTTAAAGGTTTCATCGAATGCGATTTATAATCGAGTAAAAGAAAAATACTCTTATGAAAGATGTAGCATTGCTTCATTCAGACAGTATGGCGAAATATTTAAAAGAATACAAACAGGAAGAAGCCGGAATCTGCGAAAAATATGACCGTGCGAAAATGCTGTCACAGCCGTTGACTGTATGCACGGTAGACCAGTTATTTAAATTTGTTTATCGGGCACTTGGAACGGAAATATTTGCGGCAACATTAAAATATTCAAAGCTAATTATAGATGAAATACAGGCGTATGAACCACGAGTTATTGCAACAATTGTCTATGGATTATCAATAATTCAAAAATGGGTGGAAAATTTGCCATTATCACAGCTACATTTTCACCGGTTCTTCAGCATTTCATGAAAGAATGTGGACTAGAATACTCTTTTGAAGATTTTACAGATATAGGGGAAGAAGAAATTAACTCCAGACACAGAGTAAAAATTCATGATTCTGATATTGATAAGAGTGTGTGTAATGAAATCTTGGAACAGGGAAAACATAAAAAAGTATTAGTCATTTGTAATACTGTTTTAAAAGCACAACAACTTTATAAGATGTTAAAAGATGAAAATGTATGGCTTCTTCATTCAAGATATTTAAGACGAGACAGAGCGTTGCTGGAAAAAAATATTATGGAGTTTTCAGAATCGGATAAAACAGGTGTCTGGATTACAACGCAAATAGTAGAAGCAAGTCTGGATATAGATTTTGATATTTTATATACAGAAATGTCTACAGCAGATAGTCTCTTACAGAGAATGGGAAGATGTAATCGAAAAGGAAGATATTGTCCGGAAGAAGCAAATATTCATGTATATGCTAGTGAAAATGGGGTTGGAAAAAACAGTGTATATGAAGAGAACCTGTATAAGCGGGCACTAGAACATTTGAGAAAATATGAAGGTAATATTTTTACAGAAAAGAATAAGACAAAATATATGAATGAAGTGTACAACATTGAAGAAATTCGAAATACAAAATATTTTAAAGAAATAGAAACATATTTAAACCTTTTTGAAAATATTCATCCTACGGAATATCTGGCAAAAGAAGCAGAAGTAAGAAATATTAACAGTATTACGATTGTTCCTGAACGAATTTATCAAGAAAAAAAAGAAGTATTTGATGTAGGAATAGAATTTTTGAGTAAACCAAACATTGGAAGAGAAACGAGAAGTCTAATAAAATCAAAACTCCAAGGACTTAACACTCAGTCTGCCAATTTATCAAAAATTCCCTGAAAAAGTTGATAAAAAAATAATTGGTAATGGAAGAAAACGAAAAGTTATGGATATCCATAGGTCAACATACAAATATGAGTTTGAGTTTGAAACAGGAAAAGGCATGGGGCTTATTATGCAAGAAGAATTGGAAACAGATGGAGAATTCATATAGAAAGAAAATTGTCGACCTGTGATAAGGTAAAAAAGGCGGGGAGTCGACAATTGACGCTTTGTAGGAAAAATGCAGAGTTTAGGAAAGAAAGAGAAGATTTTATTGAAAAAACAGAAGATAATGACAGGGTCGACAAAAGATGGTAGAATAGTAGTGGAATTATAAAGGGCTACATTGGACGGGAAATATAGAAACATATTGGATGTAAAATTGACTTGTACTCATTTAAAGCACCTTGTGCTTGATTGAAATAATAGAAACATATTGGAATGTAAACTTTTTTTTGCAATTATGCCTTTTTAATTCATCCGTTTTTGAAATAATAGAAACATATTGGAATGTAAATTTCAGCCACAAGCAGAGTATCATGATAAGTCACCAAGAAATAATAGAAACATATTGGAATGTAAATGTCGGTAGAGTATAAACAGAGCGTAAAGAAGTACACGAAATAATAGAAACATATTGGAATGTAAATGTTTTCAGTATGTAGATGAAACGGCGGGAAACCTGGGAAATAATAGAAACATATTGGAATGTAAATAACATCTGTGACCTGATAATCAGTTCCATCAATTCGAAATAATAGAAACATATTGGAATGTAAATGAGTTTAAAGGTACTGCATCTATGACGTCTGATGAAAGAAATAATAGAAACATATTGGAATGTAAATCCGCACCATACGCTTTTGTCATTAAATCTTCTAACGGAAATAATAGAAACATATTGGAATGTAAATTTTTGTTTCGCTTTTAATTCCCATGCGAATTTTAGAAATAATAGAAACATATTGGAATGTAAATTTATGTTTTACTGTTTCATTATTTGCTGATATTGTTGAAATAATAGAAACATATTGGAATGTAAATATAACTTAGAAAATACGTTTGAGGTCTGAGCCTCATGAAATAATAGAAACATATTGGAATGTAAATGCTCTGTGTTATTGCTAGATGACTCTTGCTCTATGGAAATAATAGAAACATATTGGAATGTAAATGAGCAAAGGACAGTGAGCTGATGTTTAAGAAGTCTGAAATAATAGAAACATATTGGAATGTAAATACCGCTTCCCATTATCCCGGATTGAAGGTAATCAGGAAATAATAGAAACATATTGGAATGTAAATGATATCTTCGGACGGCATACCGGATTCATGTTCAGTTGAAATAATAGAAACATATTGGAATGTAAATACTAGTGCGTTAGCGTGGCTAAATAACAGAAAGCCGAAATAATAGAAACATATTGGAATGTAAATGGTCAATAACAGTTTCTTCACGTATATAAAAGGCTTTGAAATAATAGAAACATATTGGAATGTAAATAAGTTAAAACGCTGCATTATCAAAATAGATGATACAGAAATAATAGAAACATATTGGAATGTAAATAAAGAAATACGGATTCTCGCTGTGTTCTCTTGGCCTGAAATAATAGAAACATATTGGAATGTAAATTGAGCCGGTAACGGCTATTGATAAGCAAATTAAAGAAATAATAGAAACATATTGGAATGTAAATACCTTTATAAGTTGTGCAGGTGTATGTACCGCCAGAAATAATAGAAACATATTGGAATGTAAATGTATGGACTTTCCTCATTTCCATCCCTTTTGAGCAGAAATAATAGAAACATATTGGAATGTAAATGAGATTGTCGAAATGATAAACGGAAAAACAATCGGAAATAATAGAAACATATTGGAATGTAAATACCGCTTTTATAGATTTTACCTGTCACAAGTTTTTCGAAATAATAGAAACATATTGGAATGTAAATTGCCGTGAACGAATTTCCAGCTGGGACTATTAAGGAAATAATAGAAACATATTGGAATGTAAATTCGTCATGCACTTCTGTAAATCTTTTAGAAGCGATTGAAATAATAGAAACATATTGGAATGTAAATAACAACAGTACAGAAAATTTTACAGCAGCACAGAACGAAATAATAGAAACATATTGGAATGTAAATAAGTCTATACCGATGTCAAACACCGATATAAGAACGAAATAATAGAAACATATTGGAATGTAAATTTAATATGTATTTTATATCTTTTTCGGTTGTATCGTGAAATAATAGAAACATATTGGAATGTAAATTTTGTTGCAAAGTTAAAAAGACCATCATTGTTAAGAAATAATAGAAACATATTGGAATGTAAATAAATTTTTTAAGACAAAAAAGCAACATTGTTCGCAAGAAATAATAGAAACATATTGGAATGTAAATTTGCAGTTAGGATCCTTTGTGATCTTCGCTTTTCCGAAATAATAGAAACATATTGGAATGTAAATCTTAAACATGCTTATTAACGCTTCATCCGTGAGCGGAAATAATAGAAACATATTGGAATGTAAATTGTCTCCGTCGAGTACGATGTGATGATGCCATCTGCGAAATAATAGAAACATATTGGAATGTAAATGCGGATATTAAAAAA
>ENA-OQET01001394-OQET01001394.1-human-gut-metagenome-genome-assembly--contig:-NODE-1394-length-10735-cov-3.089178_pt1 | contig 10735 bp, 10 predicted proteins | sample MGYA00242800_ERZ504645 | MGnify/ENA primary metagenome ERZ504645 (study PRJEB26092, sample SAMD00036308) | human gut metagenome | host: Homo sapiens | study: EMG produced TPA metagenomics assembly of... | reverse complement strand
ATGGATATGAGCGTGGAGCGTGTGCGCGAGATCCAGCGCATGGCGCAGGAACCCGCCAGCCTGGAAAGCCCCGTGGGCGAGGAAGAAGATTCCTCCCTGGGCGATTTCGTGGCCGACGAGAACGCCGAGGCCCCCGGCAAGGCAGCGGACCGCGCCATGGTGGCCCAGCAGATCAATCAGGCCCTCAAGAGCCTGACCCCCCGTGAGGAAAAGGTCATCCGCCTGCGCTTTGGTCTGGACGATGGCCGCCCCCGCACGCTGGAGGAGGTGGGCCGCGACTTCGGTGTCACCCGTGAGCGTGTCCGTCAGATCGAGGCCAAGGCCATCCGCAAGCTGCACAGCCGCAAGTGCCTGGCCCTGCTGAACGGCCTGATCGAGTGATCCTGAACTTACCGCTATGAGAAAGAGCCCCTGCCGGTCTATTCCGGCGGGGGCTCTTTTGGTGGTGTACAGGTCAGCAGCTGCGCAGCAGAAAAGCCATATAGAGGGGAAGGGTCAGGAGAGGCCCGGTTTTCCCGATATTATAGTCCCCGAGCTTGATCGCATGGGATACATGATATTTTTCAGGGTGGTTGAGGATCGTCTTTGTGCTTTTGACATTTCCAGAGCGGGCCTTTACCTCTACAAGGGTGCATTCCCCCGTGATAACGGATCACAAAATCCACCTCGAGGCCGGAATCCTTGTGGAAATAGTAGAGCTTGCGCCCCATCTTGGTGAAGATATCGGCGATCAGGTTTTCAAAGATAGCACCTTTGTAGCCATAGAGGTCGCCTTGCAGGATGTCAAACTGCGTTCCGTCCTCCAGCATGCTGACGAACAGGCCGGTGTCGCACATATAGACCTTAAAGGTATCCTCTTCCGCGTTCCCATCCAGAGGCAGCTCGGTAATGGACAGATTGTGGCACCGTGTGATGATGCCAGCGTCCTCGATCCATTGCAGGCTTCCGGCATATTTTGCGGAGGTGGAGCCTTTTTTTACAACGGAATACTGGAATTTCTTGTTTTCCTTGGCAAGCTGGCGGGGAATGGACTGGAAACACTCCTTGATGCGGGACTTATCTTTTTTCTCCGCGTACTTTACCATGTCGTCCTCATAGGAACGAACGATGTCCCGCTGGATACGCAGGACCTCATCCATCTGCCTGCTGGTCACAAAGGTCTGGACAGCATCCGGCATTCCTCCCACAACGGTATATTGGAGCAAAAGCTGCCGCATCCGGTTGTGCAGCGCTTCCGGCACAGGAGAACCGGAGTCCAGAGAACTTTGCAGCAGCGCAATGACAGGTTCGGTGATGTCATTGGCCCATAAGAATTCTTCAAAATCCAGTGGGTACATTTCAAGAACCGTCTCCGATCCGACAGGAACAGATCTTGGTTCCTTGCCGTAGCCCTTTACGCCCAACAGGGAGCCGGTGCCGATCACGTCATAGCGGCCATCGATGCGGAAAAATTTCAGGGCCGTCCGGGCTTCCGGGCAATCCTGGATCTCGTCCAGGATCAGGATCGTCTGGCCCGGCTCAAAAACGGCATCCTTGCCAAGAAGGGCAGAGAGCATCATCACAATGTTGTCGATCTCCAGAGAACCGGAAAAGACAGAAGCATAATCCGGATTCTCGAAGAAATTGAGGTACACTGTGTGTTTGTAATTCTTTCTGGCAAATTCCAATACAGAAAAGGTCTTGCCGCACTGACGGCAGCCCTTGATGATAAGCGGCTTCCGGCCGGGCGTGTTTTTCCATGCAAGCAGCTGGCCTGTGATCTTTCGCCTTAACATACCGTTTCACTCTCCCGAAAATAAATGATGCTGCATCTATTATAAAAGATAAAGATAACTTTTTCAAGGGACTTCTTTGTGAGGATTGCAACTTTTTCAAGCGACTTTTTAGCAGAAGAAACAACTTTTTCAAATGACTTCTGCGCGGGAAAGTGGATCTGCCGCAGCGCGGTTATAATTCCTCTGCCCGCCCCATATATTCTTTTCAGAACAAAACGGGTGGGAGGGAACGGCATGTTTGTGGTAACGCTGAACAAGACGAGCTTGAAAAAGGTGGGGGCCGGTGCGCTCTGCTATGCGCTGGTGATCTTCAGCGCCTTTGCTGGGGCGGTACATCAGCACCCGCACGGTGGCGGCAGCGGCCGGGGTGAACCGGATCGAGAGTGCGCAGGACATCCAGACCTGGTTCACGGGCTACGGGCTGGATGTGGACGGCACGTCCATCACGGCGGATAAGGTCAAGATCCCCCGCAAGTGGGACGACAGCTTTTCGGCCTTCAACGGGGTGGTGCAGCAAAGCGGGATGGATCTTATCCGCTACAAAGGGAAAACCGTGGAAAAGTGGACCGCCCTGATCCCGGCGGCCAGCAGCGGAGAGACCAGCCGCTATGGCGTGCTGCTGGTCTACCGCAAAAAGGCCGTGGGGGCCTACCTGCTGGAAAAGCCGTCGGGCACGGTGATCGGCCTGAAGGATGCCCAGACCGCAATGGCGCAGGCTGAGCAGCAGGATGCCCAGCAGGTGTCCGGTGAGGATTACAGCGGCGACTGGGGAGAGCGCCATGATGAGGAGCTGGGCGCGGCCGGGCAGAGCCAGCAGACCAGCGGGGAGCCGGACTCCGTGGTGCCCGAGGAGGCGCAGTACACCGACCTGCCCCTGGATGCCGAGGGGTACCCTGTTGAATGAATCCGGTGGAAAAGTGATAGTAAAACTTCTGTTCAATAGCACCAAAATTTTTGGCCAAAAATCAGCAATATGAAATGATGAAAAAATAACGAAGCGGGTTTATAATAATAGTAGCATCCCGCAGCAAAATCGGCTGCGTCCGGAGTGGCAGGACCGTCCGGATCTGAAACGGGATGAAGTAAGGAGAAAATGATCATGAAGGAATTCCAGTATACTGTTAAGGATGCATGCGGCATCCACGCTCGTCCGGCCGGTCTGCTCGTGAAGGTGGCCAAGGGCTTTGCCAGCACCGCTACTCTGGAAAAGGACGGCAAGAGCTGCGACCTGCGCAAACTGATGGCTCTGATGGGCATGGGTGTCAAGCAGGGCGACACCGTGACCGTGAAGGTGGAGGGCGACGATGAGGCCGCCGCTGCCGAGGCCATTCAGAAGTTCCTGACCGAGAACGTCTGATCTTTGAATCTGCGGACAAAAGCCCTTGCGGGAGACCCTGCGGGGGCTTTTTCGCACTAAATTCTCAACAAAGGAGAGAAAACGATGCAGGTAGGAACCGGTAAAAGCATCCTGAACGGCATTGCCATCGGCAAGCTGAAAATTTACAAGAAGAAAGATACCGTGATCTCCACCGCCCAGGTCGCGGACACGGCGGCAGAGGAAGCCCGCTTTGAAGAGGCCCGGGCCAAGGCCATTGACCAGCAGACTGCCCTGTATGAAAAGGCACTGGCCGAGGCAGGCGAGGACATTGCCGAAGTGTTCAACATCCATGCCATGATGCTGGATGACGACGACTTTGTGGATGCCATCAAGGAGATCATCAACGGCCAGCACATGTGTGCGGAGTATGCCGTCAAGAAAGCGGGCGACAACCAGGCCGCCGTGTTTGCCGCCATGGACGACCCCTATTTACAGGCCCGCAGCGCCGATGTCATCGACATTGCACAGGCCATGCTGGACATCCTGCAGGGCGTGGACAATGCCACCCTGCAGGGCACGGAGCCCAGCATTCTGGTGGCAGAGGATCTGGCACCCTCGGAGACGGTGCGGATGGACAAGAGCCTGCTGCTGGGCTTCATCACCCGGGAGGGCAGCTCCAACAGCCACACCGCCATCCTGGCCCGCAGCATGAACATCCCCGCCCTGATCCAGTGCAAGGAGATCCAGGAAGATTGGGACGGCAAGATGGCTGTGGTGGACGGCTACAACGCCTGCGTGTATGTGGACCCCACCCCCGATCTGCTGGAGAGCCTGAAAAAGCGCCAGCAGGAGGACCAGAAGAAGCTGGCCCTGCTGGCCGAGCTCAAGGGCAAACCCAACACCACGCTGGACGGCAAGACCGTGCAGGTCTTTGCCAACATCGGCGGCATGAGCGATGTGGGCGCGGTCCAGCAGAACGACGCGGGCGGCGTGGGCCTGTTCCGCACCGAATTCGTCTACCTGAACTGCACGGATTACCCCACCGAGGAATACCAGTTCGAGGCCTACAAGCAGGTGTTGGAGAGCCTGGCTCCCAAAAAGGTGGTCGTGCGCACCTGTGATATCGGCGCGGACAAGACCGTGGACTACATGAAGCTGGACCACGAGGCAAACCCCGCGCTGGGCTACCGCGCCATCCGCATCTGCCTGACCCGCAGGGATTTCTTCAAGACCCAGCTGCGGGCCCTGCTGCGCGCTTCTGCCTACGGCAACATGAGCATTATGTTCCCCATGATCACCAGTCTGCGGGAGCTGCAGGATGCCAAGGCCGTGCTGGAGGAGTGCAAGGCAGAGCTGACCGCCGAGGGCAAGAAGTTCAGCGACAAGATCGAGGTGGGCACCATGATCGAGACCCCCGCTGCGGTTCTGGTGGCGGACGATCTGGCCCAGGAGTGCGATTTCTTCTCCATCGGCACCAACGACCTGACCCAGTACACCTGCGCGCTGGACCGCCAGAACGCCAAGCTGGAGCCCTTCTTTGATCCCCACCACCCCGCTGTGCTGAAGGCCATCCGGATGACCATTGAGGCGGGCCACCGCCACGGCATCTGGGTGGGCATCTGCGGTGAGCTGGGCGCGGATACCGCCCTCACCGAGACCTTCCTGCGGATGGGCGTGGACGAGCTGTCCATGAACGCCAAGAGCATCCTGCCCGTGCGCAAGATCATCCGCGGTGTGGATCTGAGCAAGCCCTCTGCCAAGAATGTCTGAGTTCCCCTGACGGAACTGTAAAAGGGGCTGCTGCGGCGCTCTCTGCCAACCAAAGTGTTGGCAAAGGGGCGCGCGGCAGCTCTTTTTTGATTACAACAAGAAGCAAATTCACAAAACCGCCGCCTGACAAGCCGCAGTTTCATGGGTGAACGCTTCACAACGGTAAAGCTGGGTGCTATACTATACCTAAGTCGTATTTTTTGAACGCACTTCTGGAGATGAAAGATAGATATGACACAATTCCTGATCCGCCGGTTCATCCGGCATCCCAATGATACCCAGAACCCCGCCACCCGCACGGCCTACGGCAACCTTGCCAGCGGTGTGGGCATGGCCTGCAACCTGCTGCTCTGCCTGGGCAAGCTGCTGGCAGGCACCCTGTTCGGCTCCATCGCCATTATGGCGGATGCTTTGAACAACCTCTCGGACGCTTCGTCCAACGTGGTCAGCCTCATCGGCTTCCGGCTGGCCGCCAAGGCCCCGGATGCCGAGCATCCCTACGGCCACGCCCGCTATGAATATCTGGCCGGTCTGGTGGTCAGCGTGACCATCCTGGGTATCGGCTTTTCCCTGCTCAAGGAATCGGTGGTCAAGGCGTTCCACCCCACCCCCGTGGTGTTCAGCTGGCTGAGCGTGGGTGTGCTGGCCGCATCCATCCTCGTCAAGCTCTGGATGAGCGGCTTCAACCGCACCATCGGCCGCACCATCGGCTCCGAGACCCTGATGGCCACTGCCGCCGACAGCCGCAATGACGTGCTGACCACCGGCGCGTGCTGATCTCCACCGTGGTCTGCAGCCTGACGGGCTGGGCGCGGCTGGACGGCATCATGGGCGTGGCCGTGGCAGCCTTCATCCTCTGGTCGGGCTGGGGGCTGGTCATGGACACCCTGAGCCCCCTGCTGGGGCGAGAGCCCCAGCCCGGCAGCTGGTGGAGCACATTGAGCAGACGGTCATGGGCTACCCCGGCGTGCTGGGGATGCACGACCTCATGGTGCACGATTACGGCCCGGGGCATCAGTTCGCATCCCTCCACATCGAGTTCCCGGCAGAGACCGACCCGCTCAAGGCCCACGATGTCATCGACAACATCGAGAACGATTTTATAAAGCGGGACGGCCTGCAGGTGACCATCCACTATGACCCCATCGTCACCACCGATGCGGCGGTGGGCGTGCTGCGCACCCGCCTGATGGAAAAGGCCCGCCAGCTCGACCCCTGCCTTTCGATCCACGACCTGCGCATCGTGCCGGGTGATACCCATACGAATGTCCTGTTCGATCTGGAGTTCCCGGCGGGCTATACCGGGAACAAGGACGAGATGCTGGCCGCCATGTGCCAGTTCGTCCATGAACAGGACCCGAAATACAGCTGTGTGGTGAAAGTAGAGCAGAGCTATGCGTCTGCTGCCCACGAAAAATAAATTTGTGTTTCAGAGGGGAAGGAACTTATGCTGAACGAAACTTACCGCGGGATGCTGGCCCACAAGAGCGTCATCCGCGAGACCTTTATGTACGGCAAGCAGCGCGCGGCCCAGATCGGTTACGAGAACGTGTTTGATTACTCGCTGGGCAACCCCAGCGTGCCCTGCCCGGAGCGGTTCACCGCTGCCATGCAGGAGCTGCTGGCACAGGAGGACCCGGTGGCCCTGCACGGCTACTGCCCCAGCCAGGGCGACCCGGAGTTCCGCACCGCCGTGGCGGCTCACCTGAACAGGACCTTCGGCCTGCCCTATGCGCAGAAGGATATCTTTCCTACTACGGGCGCGGCGGGTGCCATTGCCCACGCCGTGCGCGCCGTGACCCGGCCCGGGGACGAGGTGCTGACCTTTGCCCCCTACTTCCCGGAGTACGGCCCCTATGTGGAGGGCACCGGTGCCCATCTCAGGGTGGTGCCGCCCCAGGCCCCGGCTTTCCAGCCCAATCTGGAGGCCTTTGAGCAGATGCTGACCGAGAAGGTCACCTGCGTCCTCATCAACACCCCCAACAACCCCACTGGTGTGGTCTACTCTGCCGACACCCTGACCCGGCTGGCGGAGCTCCTGACCGAGAAGAGCAGGGCCTACGGCCACAACATCTTCCTTGTCAGCGACGAGCCCTACCGGGATATCGCCTTTGACGGCAGGGCCGTGCCCTACCCGGCGGCGTTCTACCCCCACACCCTGACCTGCTTCTCCTTCTCCAAGAGCCTGAGCCTGCCCGGCGAGCGCCTGGGCTACGTGGCCGTGCGCCCCGGCTGTGAGGGGGAGGAGGTGCTGGTGGATATGATGGCCCAGATCTCCCGCTTTACCGGCCACAACTGCCCGCCCAGCATCATCCAGCGCGCCGTGAGCCGCTGCCTGGATGTGACCAGCGACCTGAGCGTCTACGAGACCAATATGGATCTGCTTTACAACAAGCTGAAAGCGCTGGGCTTTGAGGTGGAGCGGCCCGGCGGCACCTTCTATCTCTTCCCCAAGGCGCTGGAGGAGGATGCCAACGCCTTCTGCCGCAGGGCCAGGGAATTTGACCTGCTGCTGGTGCCCAGCGATACCTTTGGCGTAACGGGCTATGTCCGCCTTGCCTACTGCATCGACACCGAAAAGGTAAAGCGCAGCCTGCCCGCGCTGGAAAAGCTGGCGGCCGCGTATCGATAAAGCCGAACCTCCCGGCAGAGCATCTGGCAGTGCCGCCGGGGGTCACAGTATTTTTTGAAACAGAGGAAAGGGAAACTGTTATGGAAAAGATCAAGATGACCACGCCGCTGGTGGAGATGGATGGCGACGAAATGACCCGTGTGCTCTGGAAGATCATCAAGGAGGAGCTCATCCTGCCCTTTGTGGATCTGAAGACCGAGTACTACGATCTGGGCCTGCCCAACCGGGATGCCACCCAGGATCAGGTGACCCTGGATGCCGCCCTCGCCAACAAGAAGTATGGCGTGGCGGTCAAGTGCGCCACCATCACCCCCAACGCCCAGCGCGTGGAGGAATACCACCTGCACCAGATGTGGAAGAGCCCCAACGGCACCATCCGCGCCGTGCTGGACGGCACCGTGTTCCGCGCGCCGATCATGATCGACAGCATCAGGCCGGTGGTCAAAAACTGGACAAAGCCCATCACCATTGCCCGCCACGCCTACGGCGACGTGTACAAGTGCACCGAGTTCCGCATCCCCGGCCCCGGCAGGGCGGAGCTGATCTACACCGGCGACGACGGCTCCCGGCAGGCCGCCACGGTCTACAACTTTGAGTGTGCCGGTGTCCTGCAGGGCCAGTACAACAAGGATACCTCCATCTACAGCTTTGCCCGCAGCTGCTTCAACTACGCGCTGGAAAGCAAACAGGATCTCTGGTTCGGTGCCAAGGACACCATCTCCAAAAAGTATGACCACACCTTCAAGGACATCTTCCAGGAGGTGTACGATGCCGAGTACCGGGAAAAGTTCGAGGCCGCAGGCCTCACCTATTTCTACAGCCTGATCGATGACATCGTGGCCCGTGTCATCCGCAGCGAGGGCGGCTTTGTCTGGGCCTGCAAGAACTACGACGGCGACGTGATGAGCGATATGGTCTCCACCGCCTTTGGCTCACTGGCCATGATGACCAGCGTTCTGGTCAGCCCGGACGGCAACTATGAGTATGAGGCCGCCCACGGCACCGTGACCCGCCACTACTACAAGTACCTCAAGGGCGAGGCCACCTCCACCAACCCCATGGCCACCATTTTGCATGGAGCGGAGCCCCTGAAAAACGCGCGGCGAGCTGGACAGCCTGCCCGCGCTGGTCCGGTTTGGCGAGGCGCTGGAGGCCGCCAGCCTGCAGACCCTCACGACGGCATTATGACCAAAGACCTCTGCGGCCTGGCAGAGGGCATCACCCCCACCCAGGTGAACAGCGAGGAATTCATCCAGGCCATCCGCACCCGGCTGGAAGCAAAACTGGCATAAGCGCTGCATCCAAAGCCCCTGCCCGGAACCCCGCGGCGGGGGCTTTTTTGCGCCTATACAAGGCGGTTGGCCTGTGCTACAATGGGAGCAGAAAAGGCGGTGACAGTATGCAGCATCATCCTCTGCCCGAATATCCCCGCCCGGCCCTGCGGCGGGACAGCTACGAGAACCTGAACGGCCTGTGGCAGTACGCCATCACCGGCTCTGCCGGGCTGCCCGCAAAGTGGGACGGCGACATTCTGGTGCCCTACTCCCCGGAGACGAAAGCCTCCGGCGTGGGGCGCACCCTGCAGCCCGGGGCGTGGCTCCACTACCACCGGAGCTTTGTGCCCCCGGCGGGCACCGGCGGGCGGGTGCTGCTCCACTTCGGGGCCGTGGACTATGCCTGTGCCGTGCAGGTCAACGGCCATCTGGTGGGGGGCCACCGGGGCGGCTACTGGCCCTTTGCGCTGGATATCACCGATGCGCTGAACCCTGCCGGCCATGACCGGCTCTGGGTGGCCGTGCAGGACCCCACCGGCACCGGCGTGCAGGCCCGGGGCAAGCAGACCCTCCGGCCCGGCGGGATGTTCTACCCGGCCCAGAGCGGCATCTGGCAGACCGTCTGGCTGGAGCGGGTGCCGAAAAACTACATCACGGAGCTGACCGTCACCCCGGATTATGATGCCCGCACCGTGACCGTGAAAGCCCATACTTCCCTGCCCGGCGGGGCGGCGAACCTGTGGGCCGTGGTGCGGGCCGGGGGCGTGACCGTTGCCGAGGACTGGGGCAGCGACGAGGCCGACCGGGACGGTGCGGTGACCCTGCACATCCCGGAGGAGCATTTCTTCCCGTGGAGCCCGGACAGCCCGTTTTTGTATGACCTGACCGTGGGCACCACACAGGGAGAGGAGGAGCAGCGCGACACCGTGCACAGCTACTTTGCCCTGCGCAAGTGGAGCTGTGCGCCGGATGCCCACGGGATCATGCGCTTCTGCCTGAACGGCAGGCCCATCCTGCTCAACGGCCTACTGGATCAGGGCTACTGGCCCGAGGGCCTGTACACCCCGCCCAGCGATGGGGCAGTGGTGCGGGAACTGCAGACCATAAAAGAGCTGGGCTTCAACCTTCTGCGCAAGCACGCCAAGATCGAGCCGCAGCGCTGGTATTACCACTGCGATAAGCTGGGCCTCATCGTCTGGCAGGACATGGTGAACGGCGGCGGGCCCTACAAGCTCTGGTTCGTGACCTACCTGACCAACGTGTTCCAGCCGCTGCTCCGCCGCCTGCCTGATGGCAAGGCCCCTCTGGGGCCTGCTGGGCCGCGAAACGGAAGCGGGCAGGGAAGAATATGCCCGGGAGCTGGAAGCCACGATAAAGGCCCTGCAGTGCCACCCTTGCGTGGGCTGCTGGGTGCCCTTCAATGAGGGGTGGGGGCAGTTCGATGCCGCCGGGGCCGTGGAGGCCGTCCGCAGGCTGGACGGTACCCGCCTTGTGGACGAGGCCAGCGGCTGGTACGATCAGGGCGGGGGAGATGTGGATTCCCTGCACAACTATTTCTACCCGCTCCGGGTCAGGCCCCGGAGCCGGGTGGTGGCCCTGAGTGAATACGGCGGCATTGCCTGGCCCATGCCCGGCCATGAGCCGCCCCGCAGGGCGTACGGCTACGGCACGGCAAAGAGCCGGGCCGAGCTGACCGCCCGCTGGAAAAAGCTGCAATTGGAAACGGTGCTCCCCCAGCTGAAAAAAGGGGCTCTCGGCCCTGGTGTACACCCAGGTGAGCGATGTGGAAGACGAGGTGAACGGCCTGTTTACCTACGACCGCGCCGCCATCAAGCCCGACCCCGCCGCTGTGCGTGCCGTGAACCAGGCGCTGGAAGCGGCGTTTGAGAAGATCGTAGAATAAAAAAAGAAGGCTGTTACCCTGTAACTCCCTCAGTCACGGCTTCGCCGTGCCAGCTCCCTTTCG
>ENA-OQET01001393-OQET01001393.1-human-gut-metagenome-genome-assembly--contig:-NODE-1393-length-10738-cov-4.499387_pt1 | contig 10738 bp, 14 predicted proteins | sample MGYA00242800_ERZ504645 | MGnify/ENA primary metagenome ERZ504645 (study PRJEB26092, sample SAMD00036308) | human gut metagenome | host: Homo sapiens | study: EMG produced TPA metagenomics assembly of... | reverse complement strand
ATAAAAATACCCCCTTGTTCTGCTGATACCAATGTATGCAGCCAGACAAAGGGGTATGACTTTTAATTTTATATTCGTTTCGTTCTCTTATTCTTCCCAGAGAAGAGAAGAGTTCTCAATCTTAGACTCGCGAAGCATCAGATCATCTACTGCCTGTTTTGGATCCTTTCCTTCAAAAAGACCCTTGTTGATCTCATCTACGATCGGCATTGGAACTTCATATTTCTGTGCAAGCTTTGCAGCTGCTTTCGCAGAATAGACACCTTCAACAACCATGTTTACTTCCTTCATAGCCTCTTCCATGGACTTGCCCTGTCCCATTAAGTAACCGGCTTTACGATTACGGCTATGAACACTGGCACAAGTAACAATCAGATCACCGATTCCGGTAAGTCCACAAAAGCTCTCGAACTTGCCGCCCATCTTCACGCCAAGTCTTCCGATCTCAACAATACCACGTGTGATCAGAGCCGCCTTTGTATTATCTCCATAGCCGAGACCATCTGCAATTCCTGCCGCAAGTGCGATGACATTCTTAAGAGAACCTCCAAGCTCGATTCCAAGCATGTCAGGACTTGTATACACACGGAATACTTTACTGTTAAATGCGGACTGCAAGTACTCTGCTGTCTTTTTTGTCTTTGCACCGATCACGCAGGATGTTGGAAGCTTTCTTCCCACTTCTTCTGCATGTGTCGGTCCACTGAGCACTGCTACGTCTGCCTGCGGAATCTCTTGGCTGATCTGCTGAGACAGTGTCATCAGTGTATCTTCCTCGATTCCCTTCGCTACATCAACGATCATCTGCCCATCAACAACATACGGCTTCATCTTTGCCGCTGTACTCCTTGTAAAGATAGAAGGAACTGCAAGAACCAAGAAATCTTTTCCTTTAATAGCCTCTTCCATCTCATTTGTGATCATAATCTCTTCTGAAATATGGACACCCGGAAGTTTTAATACATGCTCCCGCTTCTCGCTCAACATCTCCACTTCTTTCGGATCGATCGACCAGACAGTTACATCATGCCCATTATCATGAAGAAGGATTGCCAAAGCTGTTCCCCAGCTTCCTGCCCCAAGAACTCCTACTTTTGCCATATCATCTCTCCTTTTCTTCGCTTCTTTTATTTCTTTGAACCAAATTTATTCTCTGTTCCATTCAACAGACGCTTAATATTGGCGCGGTGTCTGTACCATGCAAGTGCTGTAAGTAAGAACGTGATCACATATAACTCATATACCGCACCCTTCGCCATATCAAACCATCCAAGCTGTCCGAAGATCACCATCTGGATAAAAAACACTGCATAAGCAAGCAATGAACCAAGGGAAACATATCTTGTCACAAGCACCGGTACAAGAAAGAATGCCAGTGTGACAAAAAACAGGATTGAACTGTACGGCAGATGCCAGAAACAGTTGCTTACCACAAGTGCTGCCATAACAGCGATTCCCTTCCCACCTTTAAAATTCATATAAAATGGGAAGTTATGTCCCAAAGTAACTCCTGCTCCTGCATACATCATCAGAAGCGGAAGAATATTACTTCCATGGTATATTGCACGGACAATGAGCACTGCTGCAAAACACTTCAACACATCTCCTGCGAATGTCATAAGTCCGGCTTTCAGTCCCATAACACGCAGTGCATTCGTCGAACCGGAATTTCCGCTTCCTGCTTTTTCTTATATCAATATGATGCATCTTTCCAACCAGATAACCACTCTGCAGAAGCCCGCAGGCATATCCGATCACCAGACAGATAATACGTTCCATTCTACTGATCCTTTTCCTTTCTCTCACGGATGAAGAACTTCAGTGAAGTTCCTCTGAAGCCAAATGCCTCTCGGATCTTATTCTCAAGATATCTTGTATAGGAGAAATGCATCAGCTCCTTGTCATTTACAAAGATAACAAATGTCGGCGGCTTAACAGCAACCTGTGTAATATAGTAGAGTTTTAATCTCTTACCTTTATCCGACGGTGGCTGTTGCATAGCAACTGCCTCTGTCATGATCTCATTGAGAACTCCTGTCGCAATACGAAGTGTCTGGTTCTCAATGACCATATCGATCATATCATACAGTTTCGGAAGTCTCTGTCCTGTCAGTGCAGATACATACATAATCTCTGCATATGGCATATAAGAAAGTACCTGACGGATCTTTCCTTCGTATTCTTTCATTGTCTTATCATTCTTCTCAATGGCATCCCATTTATTAACGACAATGATAACTCCCTTTCCTCTTTCATGAGCGATTCCGGCAATCTTCGCATCCTGTTCTGTGACACCTTCTGTCGCATCGATCACCATAAGGACAACATCGGCACGCTCTACTGCACTTACAGTACGGATGATACTATAACGCTCCAGTTCTTCCTTGATCTTATTCTTTCTACGAAGACCTGCTGTGTCGATAAAAATGTATTCCTTTCCGTCATGCACGATCTCTGTATCAATCGCATCTCTTGTTGTACCTGCGATATTGGATACAATTACGCGGTTCTCACCAAGCAGACGGTTTACGATAGAGGATTTACCAACATTTGGTTTACCTACGATTGCGATACGCGGACGGTCATCATCCTCTTCTGATGGATCCCACTCCGGGAAATGTGCTATAACCGCATCAAGCATATCTCCAAGACCAAGCCTGGATGCTGCTGAGATCGGCACCGGATCTCCGATTCCGAGATTGTAAAATTCATAGACATCAGCCATATATTTATCAAAATTTGTCAACCTTGTTTACAACAAGGACAACCGGCTTACCGGAGCGACGAAGCATATCAGCAACCTTAGAATCTGAATCTACAAGTCCCTGCTTTTACATCTGTGATAAAGATAATAACGTCTGCTGTATCAATGGCGATCTGAGCCTGCTCTCTCATCTGGGAGAGGATGATATCACTGCTGTCCGGCTCAATACCACCTGTATCAATCAGTGTGAAGTCTCTGTCAAGCCAGTCAACATCCGCATAAATTCTGTCTCTTGTAACACCCGGTGTATCCTTAACGATAGAGATCATCTCTCCTGCAAGGACATTGAAAAGTGTTGATTTACCCACATTCGGGCGCCCTACAATGGCAACTACTGGTTTACTCATTCTATTCTTACCTTCCTGTTTTCTCTTATTTTCTCTTAAATAGTTTCTCTTAAGCCGTAGTGATCCTACGGTCTTTCATCTGATTGTCATCTATATCTGTGGGATTCGAACCTGCGACACCTAAAATAGCATCAATCAGATCCTGTCCGCTTGATTTTACAATATCTATAGGAACTTGTAAAGTATCTGATACTTCTTTCAATGTGTAGTCATCAAGGAAAATATCCTCATCCATCTTCAACATATTGCATGGGATCAGAAGTCTGCTTCCAAGCGGCTGATCTTTTAGCTGTTTCATCAGATCCTGCCCTGTGATCAATCCGGAAACTGTGATACGCTCTCCGAAGAAATCATTCCGAATGCAATACGTATGAACTTTAAGACCCTTGTACTTCTCTTCCATTTTCTTCGCCATTCGCTCAAGATATGGGTATGCAAGCTTAGCTGTTGCAAGCGAGATCTCTTCCTGATGTACACCATCTTCCAGCTTCGCATAACCTTCCTCAAACTCATTAAACAAGAGACGAAGCATCCCGACTCCATTCTCCAGCTGAAGATATCCGTCATAACGTTCCTCTTCCGGAACTTCTTCCTCTGCCAGAAGATACCACTCGTCTCCTGCATGAATGAAATGAATTCCGTATTCTGCGTAGACTTTCTTCTGCCACTTCTCAATCGTACGAATGACTTCCTTTGCCTCTTCCTTTGTAAATGGCTCCAATGGATACAATCCATCTCGATACTTCGAAAGTCCAACCGGCACAACTGACACACTGCGTAAAAGCGGCAGATATTGTGTCAGGTCACGGATACTGCGTTCCAACTCTTCTCCGTCATTCACTCCGCGGCAGAGAACGATCTGTCCGTTCATCTCAATGCCGCCCTGATACAGGATATCCACTTTCTTCAAAGCCTCCCCTGCAAAACGGTTATGAAGCATCTTACAACGAAGCTCCGGATTCGTTGTCTGGAATGAAATATTGATCGGTTCCAAACGGTAACGGACGATACGGTTCATATCTTTCTCGCTCATATTCGTCAATGTAACATAATTTCCCTGAAGGAATGACAGTCTGGAATCATCATCTTTAAAATACAGCGTATCACGCATCCCCGGCGGCATCTGATCGATAAAGCAGAAAATACATTTATTATGACAGGAATGATACTCATCCATCAGTCCCTTACCGAAATCAATTCCCAGATCCTCGTCAACATCTTTCTCGATCTCAAGCTCCCATTCTTCCCCGTTCGCTTTTCGGATCACAACAAGCAGCTCCTCAGATTCCACATAAAACTGATAGTCAAAAATGTCCTCGATCACCTGACCGTCAATCTCCAGCAGAATATCTCCCGGTTCAATCCCCAGCTCTTCTGCGATACTTCCCGGCCGCACACTTTGTATAATGTGTTCGTGCTTTTTCTTCATCTATAAAAATAAACTCCTTTATTCAATTCCATAAAAATCCTTCTGTTAATTTCTTTGCAGCAAAAATCCCCATATTATAGAAGAAAGACTTTCATGATTCTTAATTTTACACCATATCTTATAATATCACAATTTTCCAAACGAATAAAGCATTGTTTTTTTGCAACATTTTTTCAATAATCTTGCATTTTTGTTCCATTTTCACTTGACGTATCAAATAATCGTGCTATAATTTAACACATGACATCTTGTAGTTTAGCGCTTTAAAGCGTAACGGTTTAAAGCGTAGATTGCATGAATCGAAAAAGGGAGGACACAATCATGAAATCTAAGAAAATTTTAGCAGTACTTATGGCTGCCGGAATGACACTTTCACTTGCAGCATGCGGAAGTTCATCCGACTCTACAGATAAGAGCGCAGACAACGGATCCGATTCAGGAAAGAATTATAAGATCGGTATCTTACAACAGTTAGAGCATGCTGCTCTTGACGAAGCAACAAAAGGATTTGAAGATGCCTGTACAGAAAAGTTCGGAGAAGGCAATGTCAAATTCGACCTTCAGAACGGCCAGGGCGAGCAGGCTAACTGTGCTACAATCGCAAATAACTTCGTAGCGGATAATGTGGATCTGATTCTTGCAAATGCAACAACAGCACTCCAGTGTGCAAGCGCAGCAACAAGTGATATCCCAATTCTCGGAACATCTGTTACAGACTACGCTACAGCACTTGATATCTCTGACTGGACAGGAACAACAGGCATGAACATTTCCGGAACAAGCGATCTTGCACCGATTGATGAGCAGGAGGCAATGCTCAAAGAACTCCTTCCTGATGCTAAAACAGTCGGACTTCTCTACTGTTCCGCTGAACCAAACTCAGCATATCAGGCAAAGCTTTTCGCTGAAGCATTAGAGAAAGATGGAATCGCATACAAAGAGTACACAGCTGCTGATTCTAATGAGATTCAGTCTGTTGTAACAAATGCAGTTTCCGAATGTGATGCACTTTACATTCCTACAGATAACACAATGGCTTCAAACACAGAAATCATCAATAACATCTGTCTGCCGGCTAAGGTTCCTGTAATCGCCGGTGAGCAGGGAATCTGTGAAGGATGTGGTATTGCAACACTTTCTATCAGCTACTACGATATCGGATACAAAGCCGGTGAGATGGCTTACGACATTCTTGTAAACGGTGCTGACATTACTACAATGAAGATTCAAAGTGCCCCGAATGTAACAAAGATGTACAATCCTGCCATCTGTGAGGAACTTGGAATTACTATTCCAGACGGATATGAAGCAATCGAAGAATAAGATTCTTCCATTCAACCGGAACATATTAATCAGAAGATATTAAACAGAATATTTTTTCTCAAGAGCGGGCTTCATCCAGATGAATGGTCGCTCTTGATTCTAGTTACTGTGAACAGTAACCTTAATTATACTTATCTATTTATATGAAACAATAAAAAGAAAGATTAGAGGGATAAATCATGGCAGCATATTTCGCAGCCCTTGATCCAATGACTCTGGTACGTGCTCTCCCGGGCAACGTGGCCCAGGGCATTATCTGGGGAATTATGGCACTCGGTGTTTACATTACATTTCGTATACTTGACTTTGCGGATCTGACCGTAGACGGTTCACTTGCAACCGGCGGTGCAGTCGCAGTTATGCTCATCCGCGCAGGTGTGAATCCTGCACTTGCACTTGTCTTTGCATTTCTTGCAGGTATGGTAGCAGGATTTGTGACAGGAGTTTTACATACATTTTTCGGAATTCCTGGAATTCTGGCAAGTATCCTGACACAGATCGGACTTTACTCTGTAAACCTTGGCATTATGGGGAAATCCAACCAGGCGGTCAATGTCATGCAGTACAAACTGGTTGCTTCTCTTCGCTATGTAACCGGAGAAAGCAACTGGATCTTCTTCCTGAAATTAATCCTTGCAGCACTGATTCTGATCGCACTCTGCTACTGGTTCTTCGGAACAGAACTCGGAGCATCCATCCGTGCAACAGGATGTAACGAACAGATGGCTCGTGCTCAGGGCATTAACACAGGATTCAACAAAGTTCTTGCACTTATGATCTCCAACGGTCTTGTAGGACTTTGTGGTGGAATCTACGCACAGTACCAGGGCGCAGCTGATGTCAATATGGGACGTGGCGCGATCGTTATCGGACTTGCCGCAGTCATCATCAGCGAAGTGATCTTCGGAAAATTCTGTGCACACAGAAAAGCAGCTTTTGCCTTCACACTCGGTGCAGTCTTCATCGGAGCAATCCTTTACTACCTTGTAATCGCATTAGTACTCTGGCTGAAGATGCCATCTGATTATATGAAACTGTTCTCAGCTGTAGTTGTTGCATGCTTCCTCGCAGTTCCTTATATGAAAGATACTTACTTCAAGAAAGGACGGGCAAAATAATGGGATACATGTTAGAAATCAAAGATATTTATAAGACATTTAACGCCGGTACAATCAATGAAAAACGTGCCCTCAACGGAGTTAACCTCAACTTAAATCCCGGCGATTTCGTTACGATCATCGGAGGAAATGGAGCCGGAAAATCTACAACACTGAATGCGATTGCAGGTGTATGGGGAATCGATAAAAGGAAATATCATCATCGACGGTACTGACATCACAAAACTTTCCGAACATAAACGTGCACTCTTCCTTGGCCGTGTGTTCCAGGATCCTATGACAGGAACCGCAGCAACGATGTCTATTGAAGAAAATATGGCCATCGCTGCACGCCGCGGTCAGAAAAGAGGTCTTGGCTGGGGCGTTACAAAGAAAGAACGTGAACACTATAGAGAAGCGTTAAAAGAACTTGATCTTGGACTTGAAGACCGCTTAAGCAGTAAGGTTGGTCTCCTCTCCGGCGGACAGCGTCAGGCGATCACACTTCTGATGGCTTCCCTTAAAAAACCGAAACTTCTGCTCCTTGATGAGCATACAGCCGCTCTTGATCCAAAGACTGCCGCAAAAGTACTTGCACTCTCTGACAAGATCATCAGCGAAAATAATCTGACAGCCATGATGGTAACACATAACATGAAAGACGCCATCGCACACGGCAACCGCCTGATCATGATGCATGAAGGAAAAGTCATCTATGATGTATCCGGTGAAGAAAAGAAAAACCTTAAGGTATCTGACCTTCTTGCAAAATTCGAAGAAGTCAGCGGCGGAGAATTCGCAAATGACCGTATGATGTTAAGTTAATCATCTGCGTTATAATTATGCCATCTTCATAATAAACTTTTTATAACCTTAAAAGGAAAGACGATAGGTTCACATGAGCTTATCGTCTTTTCTTCAATAATCTTTAGTTTGTCTGTTATAAAACTCAAGATACCTGTTTATTGCATGAGATAAGAGAAAGTTGTACAATAAAGATACTAATAAAACAAACGATGAAAGGAAAAAACTCATGAAAGAAATCTCCATCACATCCTTTGAAAACCTTAAAATCGGTCAAGCAGAAAACAGCGCGGCAAGCACCGGATGTACTGTCTTCTTGTTGGGAAAGAACGGTGCGCCAACCGGGCTGGATGTCCGTGGCGGCGGACCGGCTTCCCGTGAAAGTGAATTGCTTCACCCACTCACAGCTGCACAAGTCATCCATGCCATTGTACTGGCCGGAGGCAGCGCATTTGGACTAGATGCTGCTGGCGGTGTCATGCAGTATCTTGAAGAGCATGATATCGGCTTTGATGTCGGTGTCACAAAGGTTCCTCTCGTCTGTCAGGCTGATCTGTTTGATCTAACTGTAGCAGATGCACACATCCGTCCAGATGCCAAAATGGCCTATCAAGCCTGTATCAATGCTGAATGCGGCAACTATCAGGACGGAAACTATGGTGCAGGCACCGGTGCTACCGTAGGTAAACTGCTTGGAATGAGCCAATGCATGAAATCCGGCATCGGCAGCTACGCTGTTCAGGTTGGTCCACTGCAGGTTGGTGCTGTTGTCGCAGTTAACGCACTAGGTGATATCTATGACTCTGAAACAGGTCGCAAAGTGGCCGGGCTCCTTGCAAACGACGGGAAAACTTTCCTGGACTCCGAGCTGCTCACATTACAAAATATTGATGTGAAAGAAAACAAATTTGTTGGTAATACGACCATCGGTGTTGTGTTCACAAACGCACAATTTGACAAATCCCAGTTATGCAAAATTGCAGGTATGGCGCATGACGGCTACGCACGTGCCATCCGTCCGGTACACACCTCAGCTGATGGGGACAGTATCTATGCCGTCTCATTAGGGAATGTAGCTGCAGATCAGGATGTCGTAGGAGCACTGGGAGCACGTGTCATGGCTAAAGCAATCTTGCGAGCTGTACAAGCAGCAGAGCCTTCCTATGGATTTCCTGCTGTACGCAGCTTGAAGTAAAAACTGACCCTGTGCTGGCTACAGGTGGTTCTGCTGTTGCCACTGAACAAAAAGATATCGAAGCACACTTTTATTTTCCGTGTGCCTCGATATCTTTTTTATCTGTCCCTGGCCGAACAGATAAATGGACAATGAGAATCAATCCTTCCGATATTATAATCCCTGATTGTTCGTTGTCTTGTCTCGTATTCTAACCTCTTCTTTTCATCTGCACTTACTTTATCCAATACGTCATATACTTCTTCCAATTCAGAATTTTTCTTTGCCATCTCTTCAAAATCCTTTCTGGTTTTTCTCATAAGATGCTCCTCGCTTCTATATAATTAATCATCGCTTGAAAAAAGAATTATAAAACAACTGCCCTCTCTAAAATTTCCTGTATATATCCATTTAATGTCATATCATGCGACATTGCACAGATAACTAATTGTTTATGCAACTTTGGAGAAATCCTTATATTGAAACTTCCTTTATATGCTTTTTCCGGTTTTCTTCCCTCGTCTTCACACCATTTTAAATATTCATCTACAGAGTTATGAAAATCAGCAATCAAATCTTTGGCATTATCACCTTCATAGGAAATTAAAGAACGAATTCCTAGTACTCTTCCAAAAAACATTTCATCTTCTTCTGAAAATTCCACACTTCCAAGATATCCCTTATATTCCATGATATTTTTCATATCAACTTCTCCTGTTCTAAAAACTCTATTAACTGTTTCACTTGATAAGCTTTTAACTCTTTCTGCGGATGTGGCTTATGCAATAAAATATTTCAATGATCTTCATTTACAAACATAACTCTTGATCCACTTGTTTTTCCCTTGTTTACTCTTGAGAATTCCAGATAATTAAGCAACGCTTCGGCCTCATCAAATAAGAAAGTCTTTGGATTTGCTTTCAGTTTTTTAATTAATTTATCTTTCTGTCCCATATTATCCTTTCTTTAATCAACATTATATCATCTTTTGGCTAAAAAGTGCAACTATATATAGTTGCACTTTTTTCTTATACTCTCTTTTATTAACACTGTTTTTCTTAACAATTTTTTATTTTATGTCATACTATCATTTATGATTGTTATAGAAGATAATAGCGTGAAATCTCGCTACTATTTATCTTCACACACTCTTATCTCTATATGTTTTCCCAGTGCATTCGCATACTTCTCCAACATGATCAGTGTTGGTGTACACTTTGCCCCATCAAACCTGGCTATATTAGATGCCCTCACTCCGGTTATATCTGCTATCTCCTGCTGTGTCTTATTTTGACGCTATCTCTCTTCTACAAGTTCTTTTATTATCTGCTCCGAATCCCTCTGTACCTTTTTCTGTATTGCTTCTGCATATGCTGCCAGGCGCTTCTCTCTTAATTCTTTCTCCGCTTCATAGATTTCTACTGTATGATCCATATTCCTTTACCCCATTAAATTTTTCGTTATTATATCATTAATGATAGGTTTAGTCGATATAGTTTGATAAGTTTATATATCTTTCATGAGATCTGACCACAATATGGTCAACTATAAATCAAATTCTTCCAACAACTTTTTCTGATATTCCTCATCAGCTGCTGCTTTCACGATATCATCTGTACGTCCACGCTTCGATAATTCAAGAATTAATTGATTAATCCTGCTTACTCCCAAAGTAAAGTGTACCCCTTGTCAAGGACAAATTAAGAAGAAGGGATTTTTATTTTCCGGCCAGTAGATGGCTATATCATTACCTTTCTTTACCTTCTTCATCTTTTATATCTGTTAAAGGGACTCGCCCTT
>ENA-OQET01001392-OQET01001392.1-human-gut-metagenome-genome-assembly--contig:-NODE-1392-length-10740-cov-3.912372_pt1 | contig 10740 bp, 8 predicted proteins | sample MGYA00242800_ERZ504645 | MGnify/ENA primary metagenome ERZ504645 (study PRJEB26092, sample SAMD00036308) | human gut metagenome | host: Homo sapiens | study: EMG produced TPA metagenomics assembly of... | reverse complement strand
AGAAAAGAAAAGATAGATGATAGACAACATAAGATGATCAAGCATATTTCCGATTCGTTTCATTCTTTCCACCTTAATCCGCTATTAGGGATAGCTTCTAAATGAGAGGAGTGGATCCCTAGTTTTTTTCTGAGTTCCGAAGTCGGACATTTAAAGTTTGTGCCGATGTGATCTTATTGGTTCTATCAAAAATATTGCGTGTGATTTGTTGCCTGGATGCGATGTGTGGAAAAAAGCGAAAAATGGTTTCTAAAATAGCACTTTCTGTCACAGTCAAAGAAATATCCTGGTTCGGTGCAGATAGTATTTTTTAGTTCTGTGGACAATCGAAAATCACCTATGGTTATTTCTTTGTCGAGTTTACCAGATCGTCGAAGCACGGATTCTATCTTAGCTAAAAATACATTTAAGCGAAAAGGTTTTTTCAATATAGTCATCTGCTTCTAAAGCAAAACCTTTTAAGATGCTGGATTCAGCGGTATCACTGGAGATTGACAAGATTTGGCGAGCACTTTTTTCACGAATCAAACGACAGAGATCTAAGCCATTTCCATCAGGCAGTATTTGATCCAGCAAAAACAATCAAAGCATGTTCGATTTCATGATAGGCCTGCATATAGTTATAACAGATCGTGGTTTCATATCCTTTCTTTTCTAATATTTCCGCAAGTGTGTTGGCTAGAACTTTATCATCTTCTACTAGTAAGATGCGCATGAGATCATCTCCTTATCCTTGTTGTCATAGGAAAGATTTAAGTCGTTTTTTTTCATAGTGAGTAATGCGGCCATCTTCCATATAGATCAAGGCATCAGCTCCTTTGGCCAATTCAATATCGTGAGTTACCATCAAAATCGTTTGATCAAAACGTTTTTGACAGTGTCGAATCAATTTGATTACTTGTTTTGTGTTTTCACGATCCAGGTTTCCAGTAGGTTCATCAGCCAAAATAATGGCAGGTTTACGAATAAGTGCTCGGGCAATGGAAACCCTTTGTTGTTCGCCGCCAGATAACTCATGGGGGAATTTATTGACTAGATTTGTTAATTCCAGATCGTTTATAACTTCTTCGAAAAAAGCTTTATCAACTCTTTCATGATTCAAGTCAAAAGGAATCATGAGATTTTCGATAATAGTTTGTTCTTGAAGCAGATTAAAGAACTGGAAGATAAAACCGATGTTTTGTCTTCGAAAGGCGGCTAATTCTTTTTCTTTCATTGAAGTTAAGTTTCTTCCTTGGACAATAATGGTGCCAGAATCAACTTCAATGAGTCCGCCGATACTGTTCAACAGAGTGGATTTCCCGCATCCGCTTTTTCCTACGATGCAAGTAAATGTTTTAGGCATAATGGACAAAGTGCAATTTTGTAAGGCATGGTTTGGTGATGTAATATTGTGATAAGTTTTATTGACTTGATCGAGTATGATGATGGGTTTCATAAACTTTACTCCTTTTGTTTTGTTGCCTATTGTATATCAAGAATGAGCATAGCATTACCATCAAGACAAAACTGATGTTCATGATCACGAAAATAGGCCATGACCAGTATTCTTGTGAAAAACGGGATGAAAATGGATACATCAAGCGTTGTTCAGGCAAGTAAGATACGTATTGTATGCATGCAAAAGATCCAAAAGCCATAATCAGTATCATAGGGATCTTGATGCACATTTCTATAATTTGCATCTGATTAAAAATAGATGTGGGAATACCTAGCTGATAAAAAACTTTATACTGATATTTCAACTCTTTGCGTTTTTGTGAAATAAACAAAACTTGGCTGAAGGTCAATATACATAGGATTCCTAGAAGCAATACGGTAAATAAGACCAAATCATTTTGTACGATTTCTTTTTCTCTTCTTTTTTCTTGAGCTAAATTATAGAAATGAAATCCGTCTTTGACGGCTAAACTGGAAAAATGCGATTCTAGATTTTCACTTGTTTCATCTTGAGGAAGATACAAATCGATGTTGCTGGTAGGACAATGTCCATCATAAAAAGCAGATGATACAAAAATCTGATATAGATTATTGGGGATTCCTGTTTCGCTCATGTCGTAATACTGAGAGATGATACCTCCTACTTTGCATGTTTTTGGTTTTTGATCTTTAGCTTGTAATGTAATTGTATCTCCAACTTTCAGGGTTTGATCTTGATAAACAAGATCAGGATCATAGAATGTTTGCGGATCAGAACTATAGTCAGGAACAGCTTTTTCTTCTATATATTCACCTGTATATGCAGGTAAATATATATACACTGTATCACCTTGTTCAAAGTCTTTTTGATTCCATTCTCCCTTATCAATATGGCTTGATAAAAAATCATAGTATTGAGTATTGGTAGAACTATATACATTTGGAAATAGCCTTTTTATATTATTCCAATCTTCTCTAACCCAGCTGGCAAGAGGTAGCGTTTTGGTAAATTTGTCATCCCATGCAGGCGATTGCTCGATATTGTTCCACTTGGCATAATATCTTGTGTCGATATAATAAGTTCGATAAGACGTGATCGCGTTGTTCTGGATATACTGATTCAGTTTTTCTTCTGAGATATCAGGATAATAATTAAAAGTATGTATGGCCTGTTTGGTTTCAATCGTATAGTAATGTTTTGGGTTGATCGTTATTGAAATATCGGGTTTCTTTTCAATTTGTTTTAAATGATAGCTATTTTGAATGGTATGGGTCAAGGATGTATAGGCTGTGATCATCATCGCAACACAAATAATTATCTGTAATAATTCTTGTTTTAAATGAAAACGAAATGAACGGATCATAAGTCTAAAAGGGGTCAGTGTTTTATATTTTATTTTAAAGGTCTTCTTGATGATTGTAGTATCTTCTGTAAAAGAATTGATGTTGACAGGAACTTTTGAAATAGTGATATAGAAACTGATCAATATCATGCTTAAACTTAGCAGATATATCGTCAATCCCAAAATAAAGATGAGTATAGGAATAGAGAAAATAAAGACACATAGGATGCTCAAAACAAGAGGGATCCGTAAAGCTCTTCCTATTGATTCTATAAAGTCTTGAAGAAAAGATGACATACTTGCTCCTAGAGCTTTTAATGTTTGGATCTCACGACCATGAGCGCGTGTCCATTGTTGAAAGGTGTATAACAATAATAAAAGAGTATAGATGATCGCAAATCCAAAGAGGAGTGTATAAGGCAAATTCTGGGAAGAAAGCGGATCATATGTAAATTCAACGTTTGTGTTGATCACTAGATTTTGGATCAGCTTTTGACTTATATCATTGAGGGTTTCCAGATAATCATTATCTACTGTAAAGAAAACAGATTCTTCAATGGGGTCTATCATTTTATCTTCGATAATAAAGAAGCTTAAAAGTCTTCCGCGGGAAAGCCATGTAGCTGAATAATTATTTATGATACCGCAAAGTTTATATTCTTTTGAAATGGTCTTATCATTGTGGATTAGTTGAATAGAAATGGTTTGATCCAATGTATAATCTAATCCCATTTGATCTAATTTCATTTTTTCAATGGCAATTTCGTCTTTATCATTTGGCATAGATCCTTTCATAAGATCAATGTTGGATAACTCAAGAAAAGTATCATCAACATATCCAATAGATCCTTGATGGACATTATTAAACTGTACATCTCCAAGAGCATAAGTAAATCCGATCTGAGAGATCATTCTATTGTCAAAAAGTTTTGATATCTCAGATTCGTTACCATCGTACACAGCTCCATGCCACGAACCATATAGATTTTCGTTTTGCATCTTTTTGGTTTCAAATAGATGATTTTGCATAAATAGAGAAAATAGGATCACTAATAAAGAAGAACCTAAAATATATGTAAATTTAATAATTAGTTTTCTATTTTTGGAGTAATATCGAAATCTATGTTTCATCATGATCGCACACCTTTTTATGTTAATTTTAAAATATCATAATGAATATTACGGAAGTATTACATTTCATCGGTTTTATTTGAATAGGTCATGTTTTGTATTTATCTGATACATTTATTATATCCTATGATACGCTTAAAAAATCTACCAGAACTTGCCTTGCCGTGGTTGCAACAACTGAAATATATCAAATATTTTCAGTTTTGATGAAGATCGATTATGAAAACTATGACGAAAAGTATTTATATTTTTCTGGGATTATATTGTTTTAAAAGATAGAATGAAAGATTTTATTAGATGATGTAAAAAGGTTTAGAAGCTATCATTTTGAAATCTATAATTATAGAGATGCTAAATATCTTTCATAGATGCGGCTTTTTTAAAAAAAATAAAGTTTAACTTTTATACGACAGTTAACGATAGAATTACGACTCGATTTTGGTTGAATGCTCGTCTAGGTTTTGATATATTTCACCTTTAATTTTTCTATTATATCATTTGCTAATTGGCTAAAAATGAATTGGTTTGATTGCTGTCATTCATATCTATCAATGAAAGATAAAAAAAGCTGATAAACAATCTTTGTTTAACAGCTTGTTTTTATATGGCGGCCTCTGTAGGAATCGAACCTACAATTAAATCTTAGGAGGATCTCGTGATATCCATTTCACTAAGAGGCCATACTGGCGCACCCGACAGGACTTGAACCTGCAACCGCTTGAATCGGAATCAAGTACTCTATCCAATTGAGCTACGGGCACTCATACCAATTCATTATACCCTAAAATCAAATATTATGGTATAAATAAAATGGGTTTTATAGAAAAGGAGAAGATTATGGCTAAAAGAATTATACAAGTCGAAGAAAAAGTTCCTTTTAAGTTGATGTTGCCTTTAAGTATCCAGCATATGTTTGCGATGTTTGGGGCTTCTGTATTGGTTCCATTCTTGTTTGGAATTAATCCAGCTATCGTTTTGTTGATGAACGGTATTGGAACTTTGTTGTTTATTTTAATTACGAAAGGAAAGGCTCCTGCTTATTTAGGAAGTAGTTTTGCCTTTATTGCTCCGGCAAATATCGTAATTGCACAGTTTGGGTATGAATATGCTCTTGGTGGCTTTGTCGTAGTTGGTTTCTGTGGATGCTTGTTAGCCGCTTTGATCAAGAAATTTGGTACAAAGTGGATCGATGTTGTTCTTCCGCCGGCTGCTATGGGGCCAGTTGTTGCCTTGATTGGGTTGGAGCTTTCAAGCAGTGCAGCAAGTACAGCTGGATTGTTGGATGAAGTTGTAGATCCAAACAATGTAATCGTATTTGGAGTAACTTTAGGTGTTGCGATCATTGGCAGCGTATGTTTCAAGAAGTTCTTGAGCGTTATTCCTATTTTGATTGCAGTTATCTGTGGTTATGTTGCTGCTGTATTTTGTGGAATGATCGATTTTACACCAGTTATGGAGGCTAGTTTCTTTGCGCTTCCTAACTTTGCATTCCCTAAATTTGATATCAATGCGATCTTGATGATCTTGCCGGTTATTTTAGTTATCGCATCTGAGCATATTGGGCATCAGATCGTTACGGGTGAAGTTGTTGGCCGCGATTTGATCAAAGATCCAGGTCTTCATCGTTCTTTGTTTGCGGACAACTTCTCAACGATGTTATCTGGTTTCATTGGTTCTGTTCCTACAACGACTTATGGGGAAAACATTGGTGTTATGGCAATTACGGGTGTTTATTCTGTACAGGTAATTGCAGGTGCAGCTATTCTTTCTATTATTTGTTCATTTATTGGTCCTCTTGCAGCTTTGATACAAACAATTCCAAATCCGGTAATTGGTGGAATCAGTTTCTTGTTATATGGAATGATTGGTACAAGTGGATTAAGAATTTTGGTGGATAAAAGAGTTGATTATGGTAAGAGCGTTAACTTGATTCTTACTTCGGTTGTATTTGTAACTGGGTTGAGTGGTGTAGTTGTTCAAATTGGTACAACTTCACTAACAGGTATGGTACTTGCGTGTATTACAGCAATGTTAATGTCTTTGTTGTTCTATTTATTTGATAAATTTAATTTATTGAATAAGGAAGAAGAATAAACGCTGTATCATAAAGTATTTTATTAAAACATTGTTGGTGATAGGATGTACATTTTATATGCATATCTTGTCATCAACTTTTTTTGAATTTAGATAATTTAATATAGAAAGAAAAACAGTATCTAGATTATAATAATCATGCGAAAAGATAAGGGAGGATGACTATGATCAAAGCGGTTATTTTTGATATGGATGGTTTGATGTTTAATACAGAAATCATGTTTAAAAAACAGTTTAGACAAGCTTTAGATAAGGCGGATATACATTGTCCAGATAGCGTGATTGAGAGAATGATTGGGTGTGATTCCAGGGAAATCATAGAATTTGAAAATACATATCCTGGAATTAGTGATGTAATGTCATATTGTCAGAAAACACGTGTGAATTTTTTCTTGAATTTTTAAAAATCCAGGTGATGCCAATATGCCAGGTCTATATGAATTGATTCAATATTTAGAAAAGAAGCCAATGGATTATGCAATCGCATCCAGTTCAGCAAAAGAAGATATCTTAAAGTTTATCAATTATGCTGGATTTGAGTTGCATCCAAAACAAATTGTGAGTGGAAAAGAAGGCTTTCCTTCTAAACCGGCACCAGATATCTTTTTAGCTACTGCCAAAAGAATGGGATATAAACCTGAAGAATGTTTAGTTTTAGAAGATAGCAAGCATGGAATTACAGCTGCTTACAAGGCTGGAATGAAATCAATCTTTATTCAAGATCAGATCGTTCCAGATGAAGAAATGAAGCAGTATATTCAAGAGAGTCGAAATGATTTGAGTGAAGTAATTGATTATTTAGAAAGAGCGTAAATACTATAGTGGTTTTCGTTGTAAATAAAGACAAGCTATTTTATAATTAAGGTGCTTTTAGGAGGGCTAGCATGAAAAAAGAATTGGTAATCGTTCTTGATTTTGGTGGGCAGTATAATCAGTTAGTTGCACGACGTGTTCGCGAGTGCAATGTTTATTGCGAGATTTATTCTTATAAAACCGACCTTGAAAAAATCAAGGCCATGAATCCGAAAGGAATCATCTTAACAGGTGGACCTAACAGCTGTTATGAAGAAGGAGCTCCAACATATTCAAAAGAATTGTTTGAATTAGGAATTCCGGTATTAGGTTTGTGCTATGGAGCGCAGTTAATGATGCATGTTCTAGGCGGTACTGTTGAAAAAGCAGATGCTCGTGAATATGGAAAAACGGAAGTAATCGTTGATAAAAAAGAATCTAGAATTTTTGAAGGTGTATCTGAAAAGACAATTTGTTGGATGTCTCATTTTGACTATATTTCTAAAGTTGCACCTGGTTTTGAAATTACATCTCATACAGACAATTGTCCTTGTGCTTCTTGTGAAAATACAGAAGCTGGATTATATGCGATTCAATTCCATCCAGAAGTATTACATACAAATGAAGGAACAAAAATGTTGTATAACTTTGTTCGCGGTGTTTGTGGATGTTCTGGAGATTGGAGAATGGATTCATTCGTGGACGAACAAATTAAAGCAATTCGCGAAAAAGTTGGAGACGGTAAAGTATTATGTGCACTTAGCGGTGGAGTTGATTCCTCTGTTGCGGCAGTACTTTTATCCAAGGCAATTGGCAACCAGTTGACTTGTGTGTTTGTAGATCATGGTTTATTGAGAAAAGATGAAGGCGATGAAGTAGAAGCTGTATTTGGACCAGAAGGACCATATGAGCTAAACTTCATTCGTGTGAATGCACAGGAAAGATATTATAAAAAACTTGCTGGTGTAGAAGAACCAGAAGCAAAACGTAAGATCATCGGTGAAGAATTTATCCGTGTCTTTGAAGAAGAAGCTAAGAAAATAGGAGCTGTTGATTTCCTTGTTCAAGGAACGATTTATCCAGATGTTGTAGAGAGTGGTCTAGGTGGAGAAAGTGCTGTGATCAAGTCTCATCATAATGTTGGTGGTCTTCCTGATCATGTAGATTTTAAAGAAATTATCGAACCATTACGTGATCTATTTAAAGATGAGGTTCGTAAAGCTGGTCTTGAATTAGGAATTCCTGAAAACTTAGTATTCAGACAGCCATTCCCAGGACCTGGATTAGGTATCCGTATTATTGGTGAAGTAACAGCTGAAAAAGTACGTATCGTACAAGATGCAGATGCGATCTATCGTGAAGAAGTTGCCAAAGCTGGTTTAGATAGAAGCATTGGACAATATTTTGCGGCACTTACAAATATGCGTTCAGTTGGTGTCATGGGTGATGAAAGAACTTATGATTACGCAATTGCGCTAAGAGCTGTAAATACAATTGACTTCATGACAGCAGAAGCTGCAGAAATTCCTTACGAAGTCTTAAATAAGACAATGTCAAGAATCATTAATGAGGTTCGAGGGGTTAACCGTGTAATGTATGACCTTACAAGTAAACCTCCTGGAACTATTGAGTTCGAATAGTACAAAATCACCTTGAAGCCCTTTATTTAAGGGCTTTTTTTGTTCCCTTTTGGGCCCGTGAAAACATTTTGAAAACACGCATTTCAATTTTAGGCCATTTTTTGTCATTTTTTAGCACCAAAAAGTGCAAAACTTTGTGAAAAAACCTCTAAAAAGTGCCAAAAAATCGTATGCTAGTACCAAGTGGCTTTCAGGTGCTTACTTCTTAAAAATGGCTTGGATGTCAGGTTTTGGGCGGACAAACGACTTTTCTTTGGCATGTATTGCCAAGATCATCTGTAACACCCATACCATCATTTCCTCGTCGTCTTCGGAAATGGCCGTTCCGTATAAATTGATGAAGTGAATCAATTCGTCGTGCAGGCTTCGAAAGACATAAGGATTGGCATAAACAACGATCTCTTTTTTAAGATACAGCTGATTATGTAATCCTGTTTGGTATAACCAGACAGGAGGACTTTACGGTCCAATAGTTTGTTTTCTTCCGGCGACATTCGAAATGAAATAATCTTACTTCGAAGTCTTCCTTTTGATCTAAATTCTTAGCGCTCATTTGAAGGCTCCTCCTCTAAGAGAGTTCAGTTTATTGGCAATATCTGGTATCGCGGTTAGGGAACATATGGGCATAGCGTAAGTAATCTTGACGCTTTCATGCCCGACGCGTTCAGCGATATCAACAGCGCTGAATCCCATGTCAATTAACATCGAGACATGCGAGTGACGAAGATCGTGGATCCGTATTCGTTTAACACCTGTTTCCTTGCATCCGCGATCCATTTCATGATGCAGTCCGGATTTGGTGACGGTAAAGATCCTATCGTTTGGCCTCATAGCATATAACCTTGAGATATAGTCTTTCATCTCTTCACATAAGAAATCCGGCATCTGGACGGTCCGTTTTCCTTTTTCGGTCTTGGGATCTGTGATCACGTCTTCGCAATGGATCCTTTGATACGATTTGGATATGCGGACGGTCTTCTTTTTAAAATCAAAGTCAGCTGGCGTTAAGGCCAATAGTTCGCCAAGTCTTAACCCGCACCAGTAAAGCATCTCAAACGCCTGAAAGACACCATCCTTTTTCATAACGGCTCTGGAGAACTGTTTATATTCATCCATCGTCCAGAAATTCATTTCAAGTTTCTTTTCTTTACCGATGTTCCCAGCAATCCGGGCAGGATTGGATTTTAAACCATAGAAGCGAACGGCGTAGTTGAACATGGCGCTGATCTGATTGTGGATTGTCTTCAGATAGTTTTGCGAATATCTTTCATGTTCCTTGTTTTCGGCTCTTAGAAGGGTATTCTGCCATTCAATAATGTCGGTCGGCGTGATATCGCACATCCGTTTGTTTTTGAAGTAGGGCAGGATCCTTGTTTCGATGACTGCTTTTTTCATGCACAGGGTGCTTTCGCGAAGCCTTGTTTCCATGCTGGACATGTAAAGGTAGTAGAAGTCTTCGAAATTCATCGTCAGATCGTGGCTTTTTTGAAGCAGGAAGCGCCGTTCATAATCTTTGCCATCGCTTTTTGTCCTAAAACCGCGCTTGGTTGTCTGCCTAAGAGTCCCTGTAAAATCGGTATAACGCAGAACGACAAACCATGTTCCTTTTTTCTTATCTCTGTATACGGGCATTGTTATGGACTTCCTTTCCGAAGAAACGTTCATAAAAGTAAGTGCTGATCACTTTTGCCCGGATCGTTAAGTATCCTTTCTTCCGTAATTCTTCGTTGAGCTGTTTGATTACGATATACGAGGATGACGATGACAGTCCCGTAATTTCCATTACATCATGAACATCTAAAAATCTTTTCTCTTCATTCATCTCTATCGACCTCCGACTAAAGCTTATTCATTATTAATTGATCAATCTATTGTGCAAAATCGGACTTTGTACATCTGTGTTTTCTTTTGTTGCCCTTGAGTTCCAGGCTTATGCGGATCTTTGAATCAATGTAATGCATATCCCGCTTGTTGATCTTGCCGATCTTTTTGATCAAGCGGTCTTTATCGATTACTTTGATCTGCTCGCATAAGACCATGGACGGATATTTGAGTCCGTTTAATTCCGTCAACAGGTAATGTGTCGGGATCTTGGCTTTGGAATGGATCTTGGAGGAAAGACAGACAATGATCGTTGTAGGACTGTATTTGTTTCCCTTGTTGTTTTGAATGATCAATACCGGTCTTACACCTGTCTGTTCTGATCCGACCGTAAAACTAAGATCTGCCAGATAAAGATCTCCGCGTTTTACTTTGTTTGTCATAAAATCGTCCTTTCTGTATGTAAAAAGCCGGGGAGGGGTCTCCCGGCTTATCAAAAG
>ENA-OQET01001391-OQET01001391.1-human-gut-metagenome-genome-assembly--contig:-NODE-1391-length-10744-cov-5.737214_pt1 | contig 10744 bp, 13 predicted proteins | sample MGYA00242800_ERZ504645 | MGnify/ENA primary metagenome ERZ504645 (study PRJEB26092, sample SAMD00036308) | human gut metagenome | host: Homo sapiens | study: EMG produced TPA metagenomics assembly of... | reverse complement strand
GTTTTTCAGCGCCGATTACAACGGCATTTGCCACGCTGTGCGGAAAATGCTCCTCAAGACAGGCAGAAATTCTGAGAACCTCATCCTCGGTATAATCGCCGAATGCAACAACCTTTTCAAGAACAGGCTCTGCGTTTGTGAGAGTACCTGTCTTATCAAACACGATTGTGTCAGCGTTTGCAAAAGCCTCAAGATACTTTCCGCCCTTGATTGTAATATCGTTGTCAGCCGCCTCTTTGACAGCCGAAATTACGGCAATCGGGGTTGACAGCTTGATTGCACAGGAGTAGTCAACCATAAGAAGTGAAACTGCCCTTGTGATGTTTTTTTGTGAAGATAAGAGTTGCAAAAAATCCGATAAAGCTGAACGGAACAATTCTGTCGGCAAGAGTTTCGGCACGGCTCTGAACACCTGCCTTGAGTTCCTCGGAGTTGCCGATAAGCTCAATAATCTTGCTGATTTTAGTATTTGACGCAAGCTGACGGACTGTTACAACAATACTACCCTCTTCGATTACCGTACCTGCATAAACGGAAATTCCCTCACGCTTTAATACAGGCAACGGCTCGCCTGTCATTGACGACTCGTTTACGGTTGCCTCACCGTCTGCAACAACACCGTCAACAGGAATAACCTTGCCTGTCTGAACACGGATTTTGTCATCAACACGGAGATCTTCAATCGGAATGAGAACATCGCCGTCATCGGTAACAAGCCATACCCTGTCCGTCTTGATTGCAAGGCTGTCTGTGAGAACCGCCTTTGTCCTTGCGTGAGTATATTCTTCAAGCAAGCCCGATATTCTGAGCATAAACATAACCGTTGCGGCTGTTTTGAACTTGCGTTGACACAAGCATGCCACAACAGATGCACCGTCAAGCACATCTACGGTAAGTTTACCGTTCCAAAGAGTTTTGAGAGCCTTTTTAATATATTTTGCACTTCTGTAAAGAGTGATTGCCGTTCTTATCGGAGCAGGAAGGAACATCTTTGAAAGATAGTGTTTTGCAATAAGAGTGAAAAGATTGTCATGAAAATCGCTGTCAATCTTCTGAATTCCAAATTCTGCACTCGGTTCATTCTTTTTAAGAGTTTTTACATTAATAGCTCTTACAAGGTCGATAATTTTACTTCTGCTGCCCTTTGTGTAATTGACAAGAATACCGCCGTTTGCAGAACTTACCTGTGCCGAATTTACATAAGGAGATGCGGTCACAACATTATAGATTGCCCCCTCATACTCCTTATCAAATGCATATGCGCCGCAGCGAAAACGAATTCTCTGCGGCTTGTCATAGACAATTTTAAATTTCATTATTCTGTTACTTCTTCGGCGGCAGCATCTTCGTGAATACCTGCCTCTGTTTTAGCATCATAGCAGATATCCGAAGCTTCATCCTTCATATTCTGGAAAGCTGCCTTTGCATCTTTCTGAAGCTTCATACCCTTTGCAAGACCTGTAACTGCAAGACTGCGGGTTTTATCTGCTTTAAGTATCTTTTTGCCTACGATTACTGCTGCTGCACCTGCAACTGCACACCATAATTTTTCGTTCTTGAATACTTTCAACATATAAAGTCCTCCTTTAACACTCATATGCACAAATGTGCATATATTTAAGTTGTTTTACACAACAACTTTACCATTAATTATATATTATATGACAAATTTGTCAAGAATTTGCAAAGTGAAAATTTTCCGATTTTACAAAAAATTTACCCGAGAGCAACATCAAGAACCATCATCAGCGTAAATCCTATTGCAACACCGATTGTTCCGATGTTGGAATGCTTGCCGTTTTGTGATTCAGGAATAAGCTCTTCGGTTACAACATATATCATTGCACCTGCGGCAAATGAGAGAAGATACGGCAACAACGGAACTGCTATTCCTGCAAAAATCACCGTAAGCACAGCACCGATAGGCTCTACAACTCCCGACATAATCCCGAGAAAGCATGACTTTTTGCGTGACGCTCCGCCTGCATGGAGCGGAAGTGAAATTATTGCCCCCTCGGGGAAATTCTGTATTGCAATACCTACCGCAAGAGCCAATGCGCCTGCAACGGTTATTCCGGTATTATCGGAAATTGCTCCGACAAATGTTACACCTACCGCCATTCCCTCGGGGATATTGTGCAAGGTAACGGCAAGAACGAGCATAGTGTTCTTTGAAAGGCTTGAATGAACGCCCTCGGGATTGTCGCTGTCAAGGTGCATATGCGGTATAACGCTGTCGAGCAAAAGCAAAAATCCAATTCCGAGCAAAAATCCGACTGCCGCAGGAATCCACGCAACTATGTTCTGACTTTCTGCCATTTCAATTGACGGAATCAACAACGACCATATTGATGCCGCAATCATTACTCCCGATGCAAATCCGAGCAGAAATTTTTGCAGCTTTTGATTGAGCTCTCCTTTTGAAAAAAAGTACAACGGCTGAGCCGAGTGATGTTCCGAGAAACGGTATTAAAATTATAATCAATCCGTTTAAAAGCATATTGACCTCCTTGTGGTTAGTCTTAGCTAACCACATTATAGCACAACAAATTTTCAAATACAATAGCGGAACAGAAAATCTCTGCTCCGCTGCATAATATGATGTGATATGTTAATCTGTAACAATTTTTATTGAGCTGCCCGACTTTGTGCCGACAACCTCGATTTTGTTGCCTATGCTGTTTTTCAGCTCGCTTATGTGGGAAATGATACCCACAAGGCGGTTGCCGTTGCCTGTAAGGTCATTCAGCGTTTCAATTGCAGAGGCAAGGCTGTCGTTGTCAAGTGAACCGAATCCCTCGTCAATAAAGATTGAATCAAGTCTGATTCCGCCGTTTCTCTGCTGAATAATGTCGGAAAGTCCGAGTGCAAGCGCAAGTGACGCCTGAAAAGATTCTCCGCCCGAAAGAGATGAAATATCCCTTTCCTTGTTGTTAAAATTATCACGAACGCTGATTTCAAGTCCTGCGCTGATTCGCTTGTCACGGCTTTCACCACGGACAATTTCATAGCGACCACCCGTCATTTTTGAAAAACGCAGATTAGCATAGTACAAAACCTGTTCAAAATACGAACCCATAATGTAGCGTTCAAAGGTGATTTTGCTGTTATCGGAAACAATTTCACCGTTGGCGGTTTTCTTGAGATTTTCGTAAACATCGGCTATTTTGAGCTTTTCTTCAAAGTCATTTTTCAGCTTTTCAACGCTGTTGTAAATGTTTTGATTATTGTGCAGACTTCTGTCGCCTGCGGTATAAAGATTGTCCCATTTTTCCTTTTCGGAAGTATAGTTGCCAATCAGTTCATTGATTTTAAGGACATCTTCCCTTTGCTTTCCCTCAACAGATTTTTCACAGGCTTCAACCGTTGCCCGAGATTTTTTCAGAGAATCGGTAAAGGTTTCTGCCTCTCGTTTTAATTTTTTTATAGAATCTTCGGTCAACAAATTAAAATCGGGACATTCCAAGATATTATTCTCTGAAAGAACAATATCAAGCTCCGACTTTTTGTTTTCAAGTTCAGATTCAAAACTTTTCAGCTGTTTTGCAGTTTCGTTTTCAGCAGAAACCTTGCTGTCAAAATCTGACTTATCGTTTGAAAACTCGCTTTGCGCAAGGTCGATTTCCGACTTAATCTGCTCTGCCTTGTCGGCACAAGCCTTTGCAGCATTCAAAAGTTCTTCGACCGATGAGTATTTTATCTCCGCTTTAAGGCTCTCGGTTTCTTCTTTTGCGGAATTATATTTGCTTTTTGCGTCAGCATTTTTGCGGATTAATTCTGTATGAACAAGGTCAAGCTTTTTAAGCTTTTCATCAAACCTTGAGATTTCAGCCTTGCAGACCTCACGCTGTTCTCTGACTTTTTCAAGGTCAGAAGTTTCATTTTCAAGGGCTTTTAATTGCTTCTTTTGTTCCGACAAAAGCTGTGAAATCATTTCGGCTGAAAGTGTTTCGGCATCAACCTCAAATGCATTCGCAAATTCCGTGACATTTGTTTTTGCGGATTCTGATTCCGTTTCAAGCCTTGTGACCTCATTTGACTTTTTATGAACGGCGCTTTCAGCAACTTCACACCTTGCCTTCAAAGCATCGAGCGTATCCTTGTCGGGGGCATTTTCGCTGTGTTTTGCCGGATTCGGATGATGCAATGAACCGCAGACGGGACACGGCTTTTCATCTTCGAGTGTGTCGGCAAGCACGCCCGCCATATTCATTATGTAGATATTGTGCTGTTCGTTGTACTCGTTGTTGAGTGCCGTTGCCGACTTTGCAAGGTCGGCACATTCTGCTTTTGCATTAGTCAACCTTGCATTGATTTTTGCGAGATTTTGATATTCCGCAAAAAGCCTTTCAGCCTTGCCTGATTTATCCTTCAAGGTGGTTATTTTGCTCTTGGCGTCAAAAATTTTCTGCTCTGTGTCACTGTTATCTGAGATAAATTTTTCCGCTTTTGTCTTTAGATTTTCCGTATCAGAATAAGATTTTCTGTTGTCTGAAATTTCTTTTTCGGAATTTTGCAAAACTGATTCATATACATTCAAATTTGCCGTAAGATTAAAATATTTCCTGTAAGTATCTTCCTTTGCACGAAGTTTTCCCGATTCCTCGTTTAGCGTTGCAATTTTGCCCTCAAGCGACTTTTTTTCGGCAAAAACATTCTGTTTTAATTTCAAATTTTCTTCGGCGGATTTTCTGTTTATTTCCGCATTTTTACAGTTTTTGAGTGCCGAATCATATCTTTTCCGTGACTCGGCAAAGCTGTCATATTTTGGCTTTACGGAGTGCAGTATTTTTTCGTCATTCTCAGCTTTTTTGAGCATTTCATCGTAATGCGGTTTACTCTGCAAAAGCTGTTCAAGGCGGAGCTTTTCGGCATCAAGAGTATCGAATTTATTATTAATTTCAACTGCAAGAGCCTTTTTCTTTTCTTCCTCAAGAATTGTCTTTTCAAGCTCTTTTCGCTTTTTTTCAATTTCTGCATTGTCCCTTTTCTGCATCTCGGAAAGTACCGATAGGTGCAAAAGAAATTGCTCAATATCAATTACCGTAAGGTCTGTTCTGTCGGTATAAAGACTGATTTTTTCGCTGATTTCGGCAAAGCTGTCATCATCGGGAATTTCAACGGCAACGGTTTTTGACTTGATAAGTTCGCAGACTTTTTTCTTTTCTTCAAGCTTTTCGGCTGACTCTGTTTTCAGCCTGTCCTGAAATTCTTTGTAGATGTCCGTGTGAAAAATTTTTGCGAAAAATCTCGCTTCGCTTTTCACTTCCCGACTCAATGAATTTTTTGAATTCGCCCTGTGCAAGCATTGCAATCTGGCGGTACTCATCACATTTCAAGCCGATAATTTCGCTGATTTTATTATTGACCTCGCCCGTTTTTGTGAGCGGAGTTGTAATGTCATCACCGGCAAGCTCTGCTGACGCACCCTCTATTTTACTGCCTGTTCCACGCTTTTTTGCGACCTCATTCGAGGTGGTTCTGAAGATGCGGTACTTCTTTCCCCTGTGTTCAAAATCAAGCTCAACATAGGTGCGTGTGAGCGGTTTTGCAAAGTTACTGCGGAGCATTTCGCCGTTTCGTGAAGAACCGCTTGTTTCGCCGAAAAGTGCAAAGCAGATTGCGTCGAAAATTGTTGTCTTTCCTGCGCCCGTTGTGCCTGTTATGAGGAAAAGCCCTTTGCCGTCAAATGCCGAAAAATCGACCGTTTCAACATCGGCATACGGACCGAAAGCGCTCATTTTCAGTTTAATCGGTTTCATCGTTTAAACCTCCGATTTCTTTGAAAATTCTCTCAATAATTTTTGCGGATTCGGGTTCAATCTCTTTTCCGTTCTGCATTTTATAGAAATCCGAAAATAGTTCAATATTGCTCTTACCCTCTGTTTTACCGTACATTTCGGGAGTCATTTCAATGCTCTTTTTTCTGTTGACATATTCAAGCCCCATAATGTTGGGATAGATATTTTCAAGCGTTGAAAATGCATTGGTAACGGGATTTTCGTCCGTAAGCTCGGCAAAAACATAGTCATCGGTTTTATCGTCATATGTGTCGGATATCGGATTTTCTGCAAGTTCACGCAGAGTTCCTTTTATGATTCTCATATCATGCAACGGCTGTACGGGAATTTCTTCAAGATTTAATTTTCCGTTTGAAAGCTCGCCGAAAATCACACATTTTTTGTTGCGGCATTCAGTTTTTGAATATTTTATCGGTGAACCGCAATAGGCAATATTTTTGTTTTTACCCATAATCTGCTTGCCGTGAATATGGCCGAGTGCAACATAATCGAACGGTTCAAAAACATACGGCTCAACATTATCAAGCGTACCGAGGCTTGACTCTGAACCCGAGGTTTCACTGCCAGTTACAAACTGGTGAGCAATTAAAATATTGGTTTCATCGGCATTGATATCGGAATGTTCAAGCACAACCCTGACAGCAGTTGTATAGTCGGTAATTTTAGCCGATTCTTCGGGATACGCCTTGCGTACAAATGACGGACGGATAAACGGCAACGAGAAAATATTAACCCTTTCTCCGTCACATTCAACAGTATTTTTTCTTGCAACGCCTTCAAACACACCATCGGTAAAAATTCCGTTGAGTTCAATCAGCTTGTTGAAATAACCGATTCTTTCGGGCGAATCGTGATTGCCGCTGATTACAAAGGTTTTCAACCCTGTTTTGCCGTGAAGCCCAGCAATTTCAGTCATAAAGTTGTCGAACAATTCGACCGCCTCGGCAGACGGCAAAGACTTGTCATAAATATCTCCTGCAATCAGCAAAGCGTCGGGATTTTTCTCTTTGATAATCTCAACAATCCGCTCAAGCATATAGCGTTGATCATCAAGCATTTTGTAGCCGTTCACATATTTTCCAATATGCAAATCCGAAATATGCAAAAACTTCATTTTAAAAATCCTTTCAGTTAATCAAAACTTTCCAAACTAATTAAGCAACAGGCTATGCGTCAAAAATATCACACAAAAAATTCAAGAATGAACACAACCGCACAGCATACGCATGAAACCTTGAAAAGACCTGCGTTGAACCATGCCGCCACAAGACCTGCCGCAAAGGCTGCTATGCCTGCAATCGGACTGTGAGTTGCGTTGATTATTGCCGGAAATGTCATTACCGAAAGCGTTACATACGGCACATAGTAGAGAAACGAACGCACAAATGTGTTTGTAAACTGCTTTTTAACAAGTGTGAGCGGAAGAACACGGATTGCGAATGTTACAGCCGCCATAATGAGTATGTATATATAGGGATTATGCGACATTTTCGTTCTCCTCCTCTTCTTTGACAGGGAACAGCAATGCCGCCGCTGCCGAAATTACGATTGTAAGAATAATCGTGCGTGTACCCTCGTCAATCTGATTGATGACGGGAATATATGCAAATGCAAAACTTGCCGCAAAGCTGACAAGTACAATTCCGAGAAGTGTTTTGTTCTTTCTTGACGGCGGAACGATGATTGCAAGGAACATTCCGAACAGTGCAACGCTTAGTGCGCTGACAATACGAAGAGGCAACAGATTGCCTGCAATTGTGCCGAGCATACTGCCGAATGCCCAACACGGGCAGCCTATGAGAATTGCGCCGTAGGTATAAAAAGGATTCAGCTTGCCCGACCGTGAAATTGAAATTCCGAAAAATTCGTCTGTAACAAAAAATCCGAGCAACAGTCTGTGGATAATCGAGGTGTCCTTTGAAATACGCTGACTTAACGCACAGCTCATAAGAAGATATCTTGCGTTGGCAACAAGGGTTGCAAGCGCAATTACAAAATATGACGAATCAGCCGCAATTACGGTAAAGCCCGAATATTCACCTGCCGATGCGTTGCACAAAAGGCTTGCAAGAAAGCTTTGAAACGCATTAAGTCCCGCAGTTTTTGCGGCAATGCCGAGTGAAAACGAAACGGCAAGGTAGCCGAGTCCAATCGGAATACCGTCACGCATTCCCTCAAGAATAACCTTTCGGTTAGATTTTATTAAATTTTTCCCACCCATTTTTAACTCCATACTTTAAATTCATTTTTCACAAAATATTGCAGACATATTTTGCAAGCATACCTTTTATTATAATATTTAACTCGGCAAAAGTAAATAATATATTACACAAATTTACAACCGCTTTTCAAAAAGGTAAAGTGCAACAAAACTTGCCTCTTTTCTTTGTGAGTAATGCCAAATTTAGAAACTAATTTTAGGCTATTATTGATTTTGGCTTTTTCAGGTTTTATAATATGGATAACAAAAATATCGGAGTAAAAAAATGAAAAACATAAACAGGCACAAATCATCTGACAAACAAAGCATAATGACAGAGAGCAGTTTTGCTCTTACCATTCTGTTGATTGTGGGAATTACAGTCACGGTCGGCACAATGGTACTTACTGTGTTTTTTAATCTTAGCTTGCCGATTAAAATTGCCGTGTCTGCCATACTCATTCCCGACAGTATTATTTCGATGATTTTTACAATTTCAACAGCGGTAAAAGAACGCAAAAGTACGGGCGATTTTTACTTTGGCAGTCGATTTGAGATATTAGGCTTTTGTCTTGTTATGATTGCATGGTCTGTAATTATTTTCTTAATTTGAGGTTTATTATGTTTGAAATAAATGAAACACCTGAGTGTATCGAAATGGTTAAGGAACGCAGAAACAAAGAGCTTAAATTAAACGAGTTTATGTTAAGCGAGAAAAATCGACTTGCAGAAAAAGTGGATTATTATACACCCTTGTTAAAAAATCTGCGTGACCTTGCCGTAAAATCTGCCGTCAGAAAAGAATATTCAAACAACGAAAACGGAATATACAGGGGATACTACTGTCCAAGTCCTGTTGACGATTTGATTATAGGCGGTTGCAGACGAGGCAAACTTCTGAAACGAATTACAAAGCGCACAAATCCTGACAAGGAATATCTTTTTGACAGTAACAACAGACTTGTTGCGGTTAATTCGTTGTTAGATTGGAAAGCCGTACATACAGAAGTGCTTATTTACGAAGATAACCTCGTCACAGGAATTAATATAGATAACTATGATAATTCCATTATCAAATTATCAGAATGTATTTATGATTCAGATAACAAAATAAAATCATTCCTGACTGCGTCGGTTTCAAGTAATAAGGCAACAAGAACAAAAATAGATGAAATTGAACTTGAAAAATACAGCTATGATGAATCAGGTCTTAACGAAGCCGAAATTATAAGTTACTATAAATCTTGCAAAGCAATTAAGAACATAATTAAAAAATCGTTTGAAGACAATCTGGCACTTGAAACAAAGTTAGATTTGCCTGATTGTGATACAAGCTACGAGCATTATATTTTTTATCACGATAATGACGGATTTATTGACAAATATGTAATTATAAATCCTTACGGTGATGAAGAATACAAAGCATTAAGAAAAGTAAAAATTTAAACTTGTTGACATATGCTCAAAATAACCATACACCGTGCAAAACAAAAATCAGTTTTGCACGGTTTTGTTTTTTTTAAAATGCGGTGCAAACGCAATTAATTAAAATATTTTCACAATTTAGCAATATTTTTTCAAATTCTATAGATTTCTTCTTCAAAATGTTGTATAATTTTTACGATTAAGTACCTGTATAAAACTGTACATTATGTTGAAACAGGTGTTTTGAAAGTGAGTGAGAATTATGCCAATCGTTTGCGTTGATGCCGTTAAGGGAAATCTGCCTAATGTTATAGAATTTGTGACAAAAATGCTTGGTGAAAATGCAGACGGTAAGCTTGTTTTTGAGCTTGAACTGATTTGCGAGGAAGTGTTTGTAAACATCTGCAACTATGCTTACGGTGAAAATGTCGGCAAGGCTGAAATTGAAGTTAGCAAATTTTCAGACTGCATTGTTGTAAAATTCATTGACAGCGGGAAAAAATTTAATCCGCTTGAAATTGCAGAGCCGAACATTCACGTTCCGCTTGAGGAACGAAGCATCGGCGGTCTGGGAATTTTTATGACAAAGAAACTTTCCGACACTCTTTCCTATGAAAGATCTAACGGCAAAAACATTTTTACAATTACAAAGAATTTCTAATTTAAAGAACCAATTATTCATCACTCAAAATTCAAAACCGAATAATACAATGTTTCCAAAATCAGGTTACAATAATCAGATTGTCAGTATTTTGTCACGGTATTGACACTATAATGGAAATGTTGAACGATTGAAATTAAGAATAAAATTTATTGGAGGAACTAACTATGGAAATCAATAAGGCTATAAGCAATCAGAATGTTATTATCACACTCAAGGGCCGTCTTGACACAATGACAGCACCGCAGCTTGATGACGAGGCAAAGAGCATTGATTTTGACGAGGTTGAAACCGTAACCCTCAACCTTAAAGACCTTGAGTACATTTCAAGCTCGGGACTGAGGGTTATTCTTGCACTTTATAAAAACCTAAAAAGCAAGGGCGGAAATCTTAAAATTGTCAATGTAAGCAACACAATTATGGAGCTGTTCTCAATGACGGGGATGGCTGACTACCTTGACATTGAGCAGGGATAAGGAGTTAAAATGAGCAGTACCGTACTTGGCAGAAATGCCGTTACCGTCAACAAAAAATACACGGAATATTTTCTTCCGACAGTTCTGACGGCTATGGCAACAAACATTGCGATGATTGTGGACTCAATTATTGCAGGCAATCTTCTGGGGCAAAACTCACTTGCGGCAATCAACCTTATGT
>ENA-OQET01001390-OQET01001390.1-human-gut-metagenome-genome-assembly--contig:-NODE-1390-length-10750-cov-3.088393_pt1 | contig 10750 bp, 11 predicted proteins | sample MGYA00242800_ERZ504645 | MGnify/ENA primary metagenome ERZ504645 (study PRJEB26092, sample SAMD00036308) | human gut metagenome | host: Homo sapiens | study: EMG produced TPA metagenomics assembly of... | reverse complement strand
AGAATAATACAGATGTATGGTTCTTAAATGTCTCAAAATTCGAAACGGCACGGTCCAGAGTGCATGCTCTCCAACATTCTATATTTCCCGGAACATTCCATGACGGCTCTGTTGCTCCCATCTTCTGCCATGATCCATGTGTCTCCAGATTTGTCTCCGCCATCAGATAAATTCCAGCCTGATCACACCTGTAATACCAGGAGATATGATCTGGATAATGACAGGTTCTGACTGCATTGATATGATTGCGCCGGATGCATTCAATGTCCCATTTCTCGTCGGCTTCGGTAATACATCTTCCGCTCCGGGCATTCCATTCGTGCCGATTCACACCATTGATGATCAGGCGCTTGCCATTCAGCAGCATCTTTCCATCTTTTAACTCAATCTTGCGGAATCCGATCGGATAAGGTACAACTTCTACCGTTTCGTCTTTTTCATTCTGTACTTCTATCAAAAGTTCATACAAATATGGATCCGTATTACTCCACGCATTTACCGTCTTTTTTAACTCATACCGGAAATGCAGAACATTATTCACCGATCCTTCGACCGGGAGATTCGTCTGAATTGCCGGATCATCCAAATTCTCCGTCTCATCCAGTAATACTGTCTTTGTCTCGGCTGCATTGTCTTTCAGCGAAACTTTTATTTTTCCCCGGATATTTTTTTGCTTTCTTTTTTTTCGTGACAAACGGATATCCAGTTCTATTTCTGCCTTTCCGTCCTCCGGATGATAGATTGGACGTATCCACAGATCTTCTATATGAACTGCCGGAATTCCATACAGATTTACATCCCGGAAAATTTCCAAAAAAAGCGAAAGAAATCCTGATCCTCCAAAAATTGCAGCCGTACTTCTCTTGTGTACCTCTACTGCCAGCAAATTGTCTTTTTCTTTTACATACGGTGTGATATCAAATTCCGACACTGTAAAGCTGTCTTCTGCATAACCGGCAAATTCTCCATTCACCCACACATAAAAGGCCTGTTCTACACCTTCAAAGCTTAATATGATCCTTTTTCCCCTTAATCCATCCTGCAGATCAAACTTTCGGATATAAGAACCTACCGGATTATACTCTGCCTGGCTGAACATGCCTTTTCCTTTTTCTTTTCCTGTTTCCGCCGGTCTTCTGTAGATATGGCCTTCCCACGGATACATTGTATTGATGTAATGAATCTTGTCATAGCCTGCCAGTTCAATATGCTGCGGAACTTTCATTTCATCAAAACTCCTGCACTGAAACCACTTCTGATAAAAATCAGCCGGACGCTCCATTGCATTCTCGGAATAACGGAACTTCCAGATTCCATTTAACGATTGCTTCAACCGCTGTTCTTTCTTTTCATAATCTTCTTTATTCTCATAAAACTTATGATCACTGTGTGCATCCAGACGATTCACCCGGAATACCTGCGGATCGTCTAACCATCTGATGTCTGCTTTCATTTGTCTCTTGCACCTCCATTTTTTTCTTTTCTGCCGGTCAGATATCAATAACTAAGAGCCTCTTTCCTCTCCATCCAGAAATGAATCCCTGTCGTGGAATCCATCCATCTGTCCTCATTAAAATCTTTCACCTCGACCCACTGTCCTTTTCTGTATACAAAATTTTCATCGACCAGCGACCAGGCTTCTTCAAATTCTTCCGTCTCATCAAAACTTTTTATCGAAAGCACCTTTGCCTTACTGCAACGGCAGGATGGACGTGTTGCCGAAGTACGCTTTGCATCAGCAGGAATCAGAAGCTGTACCACTCTGTCATTCACACATTTCTTATATCCCAGGATCGGTCCGGTCTCCGGGCAGTGCATACGGAACCACCGGGTTGTGTGATCGGACTGAATACCGTCTAACTTTGCATGCTCAAGTACTGCTCCATAAAGGTTCGCTCCCCTGATATTGCATTCACGCATATCGCATTCACGAAATGATGCTGTCTTCATGTTCGCATTCTGAAAATTCGCACCACGCAGGGAATTTCCATCAAATAATGCATTTTCCACACTGCTGTTTTTCAAATTCACATACTCCAGATTTACATTCTGAAAGGAACTTAATATGAAGTCCATATTATGCAGATCTGCTCCGCTCAGATCCATGTCTTTGAATTCACATTCCCGGAACGCCGGACGTTCTCCGGTATCTCTTAATTTCAAAGCTTCCAGAAGTGTTTCTTTCGTTATCGCTTTCATATGATCACACCTCTTCACTCCCATTATTATCTATACAATTTTCATTTTTTACTGATAGTTTTATTATACAACAATTTCCAATAAAAGAAATCCTCAAAATACCAGGTATCGTCTGATATTTCGAGGATTCTATAATATCTCTGCTATTCTTAATTCAGGAAATCTTCATCATCAAAATAGTTGATTCTCATAGCAGCCTTTACATCCTGCAGTGTCTCTGCTGCTTTTGCCTCTGCTGCTTTGCTTCCTTCTTTCAGTATTGCGAATACTTCCGGAAGCTTCTGCTCCCATTCTTTTCTTCTCGCACGGATTGGTGCCAGCTCTGCCTGAAGTACCTTGTTCAGGAACTTCTTAACTTTGACATCACCAAGACCTCCTCGCTGATAGTGTGCTTTTAACTCATCCAGATTCTTATATTCCGGCCAGAATTCTTCAAAATATTCATCTTTGCAGAATGCATCGAGATAAATGAATACCGGATTACCTTCTACCTGCCCCGGATCTTCTACACGAAGATGGTTCGGATCTGTAAACATAGACATCACTTTCTTCTTCACAACATCTTCTTCGTCAGAAAGATAGATACAGTTGCCAAGTGATTTACTCATCTTGGCCTTTCCATCGATTCCCGGAAGTCTTAAGCATGACTTGTTAGATGGAAGTACGATTTCCGGATCTGTTAATGTCTCACCGTATACACTGTTGAACTTGTGCACGATCTCTTTACACTGCTCGATCATCGGCATCTGGTCTTCTCCAACCGGAACTGTTGTTGCACGGAATGCTGTAATATCGGCAGCCTGGCTGATCGGGTAACAGAAGAAGCCTACCGGGATACTTGCTTCAAAGTTTCTCTGCTGGATCTCTGCTTTTACCGTAGGGTTTCTCTGCACTCTGGATACTGTAACCAGATTCATATAATAGAATGTTAATTCTGTAAGCTCAGGAACCATTGACTGGATAAAAATGTGACATTTCTCAGGATCGATTCCACAAGCCAGATAATCCAGTGCTACGTTCATGATGTTCTGACGTACTTTTTCCGGATGTTCGGCGTTATCTGTCAGTGCCTGCGCATCTGCGATCATAATATAGATCTCATCATATTCTCCTGAATTCTGTAATTTTACACGTTCTTTTAATGAACCTACATAATGACCAACATGAAGACGTCCTGTCGGGCGGTCACCTGTTAAAATAATCTTGCTCATCTTACTTATCTCCTTAGCATATATTTTCATAACCTGTATGGAAATACAGATTCTTTTTCCTAATTATTTTATTATAATTCTTTCTAAAGAGAGCGTCAATACAGAAAAAAATGCATCCTTCTACCTTTCCGGATCCAAGCTGGATTCTTCTGATAAAACAATGCATTTATTCTATATTTATATTTAAAATTTATGCTGCTCCCCGGCTTCCGTTCCTGCATGCAGCTTCAAATTCTTTTAATTTTCTCTTAGCTTCGTTACTGAGATTCTTTGGTACATCTATCTGAACAGTCACATACTGATCTCCATATCTTCCTGCATCCTTCATAGACACGATTCCTTTGCCTTTTAACCGGATCTTCGTTCCGGACTGCGTTCCCGGATTGATCTTGCAGACCACTCTTCCGGTAAGTGTCTGTACCACTGCTTCTCCTCCCAGCACTGCTGTGGTAAACGGAATCGTGACTTTGGAATATATATCCATATCTTCTCGTTCAAATCCCGGACGTTTGCCGACTCTGACTTTTAATAACAGATCTCCTGCTTTGCCTCCGGACACTCCCGGCATTCCTTTTCCTCTCAGACGGATGCTTTTTCCGTCGCTGATACCTGCCGGAATATGCACTTTCAATGATTTTCCTGCCACATTGCTGCCCTGTGCGTCTGACAGCCGGATAACTTTATCTCCACCGAATGCAGCCTCATCAAATGTTACATCTATTTCAGCTGTCACATCGGAACCATCCTGCCGGAAATTTCCGCCACCGCTAAATCCTTTTCCGAATCCTCCAAATCCGTGAAAGCCGCTTCCTGCTCCTTCCGAGAATCCACCGCCGAATATATTCTTCAGGATGTCATCCATATCGCCGCCTTCAAAATGATATTCATGAAAGCTGCCATTTGGTCCGTTATAGCTGTAGGTGCCGCCTCCCGGTTCACTTCCATAACCGTAGGCTCCACTGCCCCGGCACTGCCGTCAAAAGCTGCGTGGCCAAACTGATCATACAATTTCTTTTTTTCCGGATCACTCAGCACATTATAGGCTTCCGTTGCTTCCTTGAACTTCTCTTTCCGCCTGTGCATTTCCGGCATTGGTATCCGGGTGGTATTTCTTGGCCAGTTTACGATATGCTCTTTTGATCGTTCCCTTGTCTGCACTCCTGCTGATTCCAAGAACATCATAATAATCTCTTTTTGCCGCCATTGTTCTCCCTCCCGTCATTTGCTTTTCTATATGTGTTTTTATGATATGATACCCCACAGGCTCAATACCTGTGGGGTACCATCACTCTTTTTTGATGTCTATGAGCTTTCATTAACCTTCAATTGAAATGTAATGTTTCTTCTCTTCTACCGGTTTTGCTTCCTCTTTCGGAACACTGAATGAAAGGATTCCACTTTCATATTTCGGGTGTACATCCTCTACCGTTACATGTTTTCCTACATAGAAGCTTCTGCTCATGCTGCCCGCATAACGTTCTTTTCTGATATAGTTACCTTTCTTATCTTCCTCATCTTTATCCAGTCCTTTAGCTGCACTGACGGTAAGTACACCGTCTTTCAGTTCCATCTGGATCTCATCTTTCTTAAATCCCGGAAGATCAATATCAATCTCGTATGCATTTTCGGTCTCTTTTACATCTGTCTTCATCAGATTCTTAGCATGTTTTCCATACAGTTCTTTGTCGACATTCGGAAACGTCGGGAATGAAAAATCATCCATAAAGTCATCAAATAAGTTTTCTCCAAAAATACTAGGCATCATCATAAGTCATATCTCCTTCCAAATGATAAAAAATATATTATTTGCACGTTCGGAGAATTCCGAGGTGTTGTTTACTAAAACTTCAGGATTCCAGATTTCGAATCATCTATGAATGCTGTCTGCTTCATATCTTTGATTCTTTTTCTCTCTTCCTTTGTTCTATCTGTACTATAGCACCTAATATTAGCACTGTCAAGAGGTGAGTGCTAATTTTTTTGTGAAGAATTTGTGAAGCCTTGATTTTCAGTGCTTTTTTCATATTACTTTATTGAATATCCCTCATTCTGCCTATATAAGTGAAACTTAGCGAAACTTAAATTAAATCTCTTTCAGACAATTCAATTTGGATATTCACCAACTGTGGATTATTTCTCAGTGCACCAGTTTCCAACTTACCGCCTGCTGCCTTGCATCCACAAATCTCTTATAAATACCTTCCTGTTTCATTAATTGCTCATGTGTTCCCTGCTGTGCAATTCTTCCTTTTTCAACAACCACAATCTGGTCTGCATGTCTGACTGTTTTTAATCTGTGGGCAATCATAATAATCGTTTTTTCCTTTGTAAGTGCATCTACTGCATCCATCAGCTCCTTTTCATTCTCCGGATCAACATTTGCCGTTGCTTCATCCAATATGACGATTGGCGCATCCTTCATAATCGCTCTGGCTATCGAAATACGCTGCTTCTCACCACCGGAAAGTGTGGCTCCTCCTTCTCCGATCACTGTGTCATATCCATTCGGAAGTTTGCTGATGAAATCATGACAACATGCTTTCTTCGCCGCTTCCACCACTTCCTCATGACTTGCATCCTGGCGTCCGAATTTAATATTATTCTCAATAGTGTCTGCGAACAAATACACCGACTGAAATACAAATGAAAAATTACGCATCAGACTGTTCATGCTGTAGTCTTTTACATTCACGCCTCCAAGTGTCACTTCCCCGGAATCCACATCCCAAAATCTGGCAATCAGATTGCAAAGTGTTGATTTTCCTCCACCAGATGGTCCAACGATTGCTGTCGTCGTTTTCTGCGGAATAGAAAGCGATATATCATCAATGATCTTCCGTTTGTCATAAGAAAACGAAACATTAGAAAGTCTGATATCGTAATTTTCCGGCTGTATTTCTTTACCGTCGATATCCATGGTATCCAGCTCCAATATTGTATTTGCTTTATCTACACATACGCTTACCACATGTAAAAGAGATGAATAATTCCCTGCACATTCCAGACTGGCATAAAGCATAAATGCTGAGATTGTCATACCAATTGCATAGACCGCACTCATAGTTCCATTAATATAAAAATATGCACTGCAAGCCACGATCACAGCACCTGTAATTTTGGTTATCACACTTTGCAGAAAATGATAGGGCACAAACAGCATTTCCATCTTTGTATTGATCTTTTCGCATGCTTCATTTGCATCATTTAATCTTTTCGCCTGTTTCCCAAGCAAGTTATATGATTTAACTTCTGATATTCCCTGCAGATACTCCATGATCTGGTTTACAAGCTCCATATCGCATACCACTTTTTTGCTCTGAATCTTTTTTACCCGCATTCTGCATCACAGAATTGACCCCAAAGAAAATAAGTACTCCTGCTGCAGCTATCAGTCCGATTCTCCAGTCAAAAATAAACAGCATAAGAATGATCATTGATGTTTCCAGAATTCCCTGCATTGTCAGCATAACCACTCTCGCAGCCACATCGCCAAGTATTTCCATTGTATTGGTTGTAATGGAAGAAATTTCCCCGATACTATTGGAATTGAAATACCCCATCGGCAGATATCGCAGATGTTCCGCAATCTTGATTCTCATAAAAGCACTTGCATTATATCCTCCCTCTGTCTGAAGCACTGTAGAGTATCTCTTGCAGATTACGTCGACTACAATTGCAAGAACCATAATCGCAACGGAGCCTCCAATATATTTTCCTGTCGGTTTCCCACTCAGCAGACCAATCAGTATGTACATAATAGCCGGAATCTTCATTGCTGAGGCAAGAGCCTCTATGAGTCCGATCACTATCGACAGTTTAAATTTATTGCCATTTTCCCTGCCTGAAAAACGAAAGAATTTTGCCAGAATCCCAAACATATCATTCTCCCTCCTTCACCGTATCTTTTACAGAAATATGGGCATTCCACATTTCCTTATAAAGCGGGCATGACACCAGAAGTTCCTCATGTGTGCCATGTGCTGCTACATTTCCATCATTTACAACAAAGATCTGGTCACTGTCTTTAACAGTAGAAAGCCTGTGCGCTATCACAATCAGAGTCTTCCCTGCGACCAGCTTTGCGATAGAATTCTGCAGAATCGCCTCGCTTTTCCGGATCTGTGTAAGCAGTTGCCTCGTCAAGAATCACGATGGGAGCATCTTTTAACATTGCTCTTGCAATCGAGATACGCTGTCTCTCGCCTCCTGACAGATGTCCTCCTGCACCTCCAACAACCGTATCAAATCCATTCTCAAGCTGCATGATAAATTCATAACATCCACTTTTCTTTGTCACCTCGATAATCTGTTCATCTGTAGCCTGTGGATTACCCTGTCTGATATTTTCTCGGACCGTTTCATTAAACAGATAATTGTCCTGTGCAACATATGCAATTTTCCGATTAAAATCTGCAAATGCCATTTCTTTTACATCAACTCCACCGATTTTGATGTTTCCGGAATCCACATCCCACAGGGACGCAATCAGCTTTGCGATGGTCGACTTGCCGCTTCCGGAAGGTCCTACGATTGCATTTACCGTTCCTGCTTTCAACTCCATAGTTACTCCGTGCAGGATTTCTTTGTCGTGATAACCAAATCTGACATCTTCAAGAGTAACGGAATTATCTTTTGGAACTCTTTCACTTTTCTCCGGACGTTCAAGCTCCGGCTGTTCCAGAATTCCTGCCACTTCACCAACAATCACTCCGATCTTGCCAAGATCATCTGTATAGGAACCCACTGTGATCAACGGTCCTACGATTCCAAGTGATAAAATAATACAGATGACAAAATCAGAAACCGCAAGTGTTCCATTCGCTACATAATGTGCCCCAAACGGCAATACCGTAAGAAGCGTATAAGGTGTGACCACCATCATCAGTCCATGAAAGATCGAGCACCGTTTCATCCAAGAAATAAAGGAATCTGCATATTCAAAAGCCGCCTTTGTAAATTTGGCATAAGAACTTTCAGTCTTTCCAAATGCCTTTATTACTTCGATCCCGTCAATATATTCCACTGCCGCATCATTCAGATCTTTTGTTGTCTGAACCGTTCTCTCGAAACTTGGCTTATAATCCAGCATCATTCCAAAATAGAGAACAGTCCAACAATAACCGGCACCAATGACCAGAGTGCCAGTCTCCAGTCTGTCAGGAAGAAATAAATCAAAATCACAATCGGTGCCAGCAGATTGGACGTGAATTCCGGGACAATATGCGCCAGTGTTGTCTCGATACTGTCGATTCTTTCCACCATAATATTTTTAAATGTACCGGAAGGTGTGTCTTTCACATAGCCAAGAGGTACCCGCGCCAGCTTGTCACAGCAGGATTTTCTTATATTTGCAAGTACTGCAAACGTTGCTTTATGTGACAATGCTGTCGAAAGTGAATGAAGCAGTTCTGCAATGATAAACGATAATGCAATCAGAACCGCTTTTGCAAGATATATTTCAAACTCCTTTTCACCATTTAAAAACAGCTTTACTACATCTGCAATAATAAAATACGGCAAAATCTTAAAAATCACATTTCCTATTGCAAGTAACACACTCCACACATAGGCAATTCTTTTTTGTCCGGCCCATGTCAGGATCCAGCTGACTGCCGACTTCTTTTTTTCTTTCACATCTGTTCACTCCTTACGTTCGTTTTATTGTTTTACCTTCTGTTAGTTCTAGCTAACCAACATATAATAAAATAGGTGGTCTACTGGCATCAACCACCTGATATTATTATCCTGTCTGAACTTTATTCAGAAATCCAGAACCTGCAACACACATAACCTATTCAGAATTCCTGCATCAGTTATACCGGAAATTCAATATTCCACAATCGTTCCCAGCCACCTGTATTGAATTCTTTCAGCTGATGCACATTTTTCTTTGCAGTCTCTCTATCTATATCATGCTCAATGATCTGAAATACTGATGAAAAAAATCCCGTATAGATCATATGCATAAGGCTTTCCTCTACAATCGGTATTTTTACACCGTTCTCTTTCATCTTTTCCATATATTTCAGACTGGACTTCATTTCCCGCTCTACCATATTGTGTATGAATAGTTCAAATTTTCCACTGTCTCCGCATTTCAACAATAATCTAAAATTATCATAATGATCATAGATATAATCAACCATCTGCTCCATCCCATCACTGGATGTATCCGACATATTCCTTGTCTGATCACTGGCAGAAAGCTTTTCAAACTCCTCAACGATCTGGTCATAAATCTGATAAATATGTTCCATATAGGGATCCGTCAGCGCATCAAAAAGCGCCTCTTTCGTCGGATAATACTTGTAAAATGCACCAGTAGTAAGTCCTGCATCTTTTACAATGTTTCTTAAAGATGCTACGGTCAGACCATCTTTCAGGAAATGTTTTCTGGCTGTATCTAGTATTTTTTTTGTGTATCTTCTGCTTTCGTCGACATTCTTTTCGTATCCTCTAAAGTTCTTTTCAAAAATATAACAGTGCTATATAGCACTGTTATATTTTAACTCATTACAGGAATTTGTCAAGTCTACTGTTTAGATTTTCTTTATCTTTTATCTATCTACTCTTTTCCATTTTGCAACAGCATTTCTTACCCGCTGGTCAATATCCAGTCGTGCTCTGCGACATTCTTCCGGATATTTCTTGCTGCCTGAAATGCCAGTTTCACAAAGAGTCCGGAGCCAACCGGGAGCATTGTCTTTAGCATGCTATCTGGAAAAACGAAATGGGTTCCATGCTCATAAATTACAAACTCTAATCTGCATGTATGAGGGTGTTCTTTCATTCGCTGTTTCATTCGGCGGTATATATTTTGCAGTATCCCACAACACATCATCTTCCGCACCAATCAACAATAACGTTCCATGGATTTTTCAATCTTGATCATCTCGTCTTCTTGATTGGATGAGCCTTTTCCGAGTCATCAAATAGTTTTCTTGAATTGATCATATCACCGGTCCGTTTTGTTTCTTTCTCAATCACATGCCAGTAATCTGGATGTTTATAGCAAAAAGGCATATACGGAAGGGGTTCTCCTTTGTAAGAAAAAAGAGATTCTCCATCAATCGGCCATTCCTTACAACCATCTTTTTTGCCCTGCATAAATCCCTGCCAGATAAAATCACTCGGTGTCAGACCTATCGTTAATGTGATATCTTTAAAATAAGAAGCAGCAGTCAATGCCAGTGTTCCTGTAGTAGATGCCCCGACAATTCCTATCTTCTGATCACCATGTGCTTTTAACCAATTGATTGCTTTCTCTATACGTTCCAATGGATAATTATGATGTCCATAATCTTTTTTTCCAGGTGACATTGTCATCACATTCACACCGA
>ENA-OQET01001388-OQET01001388.1-human-gut-metagenome-genome-assembly--contig:-NODE-1388-length-10757-cov-3.418532_pt1 | contig 10757 bp, 8 predicted proteins | sample MGYA00242800_ERZ504645 | MGnify/ENA primary metagenome ERZ504645 (study PRJEB26092, sample SAMD00036308) | human gut metagenome | host: Homo sapiens | study: EMG produced TPA metagenomics assembly of... | reverse complement strand
ATGCATTTTTCCACAGAAAACTGGAAACGCTCCAGAGAAGAAGTGGATGGGCTTATGAAGCTGTTTCGCAGCTATCTGAAGAAATGTATCAAGATATCCCGGGATAATAAGATGAAAATCAAAATTATCGGCGACATCTCTGCTTTTGCACCGGATATTCAGGAAAGCATCCGTAAACTGGAGGAGTTTTCCAAGGATTATGATGAGCTGTACTTCCAGATTGCCATGAATTATGGAAGCCGCGATGAGATTACAAGAGGAATGCGAAAGATGGCACAGGATGTGGCGGATGGAAAAGTTTCTCCGGATCAGATCACAGAGGATACGATTGGAAGCTACCTGGATACTGCAGGAGTTCCGGATCCGGATCTTCTGATACGCACCAGCGGAGAACAGAGACTGTCCAATTTCCTTATGTGGCAGCTGGCTTATACGGAATTTTATTTTACAGACGTGGCATGGCCGGATTTCCATAAAGCAGAATTAGTACAGGCTATTGAGAAATATAATCAAAGAGACAGAAGATATGGCGGTGTGAAGGAGGAGTAAGATGTTTAAAACACGTCTTTTAAGCGGTATTGTGCTGGTCGCAGTTGCGCTTCTGACTATTATCAGTGGAGGTTATGTGCTGTTTTTTACACTGCTTGGGATCTCTCTGATCGGAATGCAGGAGCTTTATAAGGTTATGAAGGTTCGGGAAGACCATTTTAATGCCCTGGAAATTGCAGGCTATTTTGGAGCTGTAATCTACTATGTGCTGATGTCGCTGGATTTTGAAAAATATGGAATGATGGGCGTGATCATTTCGTTCATGATGTTTATGTTCGTTTACGTATTTACTTATCCCAAGTTCAAGGCAGATCAGGTAATGCCGGCGTTCTTTGGGGTGGTATACGTGGCTGTGATGCTCTCCTTTATTTATCTTACCCGGAACCTTCCAGATGGAAAATTTCTGGTATGGCTGATCTTTTTATGCTCCTGGGGATGCGATACCTGCGCATATTGTGTGGGAATGCTGATCGGCAGGCACAAAATGGCACCAATCCTCAGCCCGAAGAAATCAGTAGAAGGTGGAGTAGGCGGCGTGGCAGGCGCTGCGCTTCTGGGCGCAATTTATGCAGCAGCAACTGGCGGAAAGATTGCAGAGTATGCGCTGATCTGTGCAGTCGGAGCACTGATCTCCATGGTTGGAGACCTGGCTGCTTCTGCTATTAAGAGAAATCAGGGAATCAAGGACTATGGTAAACTGATCCCGGGACACGGTGGAATCCTGGACAGATTTGACAGTGTGATCTTTACAGCTCCGGCTATTTATTTCCTGGCGAAGCTTGTGCTGGGAATCTGATTCCGGATTGGCAGCGGGAGGCATAAAGGAATAAGAAGTGTGGAAATGATAAGATGTGATTTGTCCCTGAAATGGACTGAGAGGAATTTCAAATGAAGAAAATTGCAATTTTAGGCTCAACTGGTTCCATCGGTACACAGACCCTGGATGTAGTGAGAGCTAACGGCGATATAGAGGTGCTGGGAATCAGTGCAGGAAGAAATGTGAAAATGCTGGAAGAACAGGCAAGAGAGTTTCATCCTCAGCTGATTGCAGTGTGGGATGAAAATGCGGCAAAGGACCTGGCAGTCCGTCTTGCGGATATGGATGTAAAAATTGTGTCTGGCATGGAGGGACTTCTGGAGCTTGCACGTATGCCTCAGACAGATATTCTGGTTACTGCTGTTGTGGGAATGATTGGAATCCGTCCTACAATGGAGGGAATCAAGGCGGGCAAGGACATTGCTCTTGCAAACAAAGAAACATTGGTAACAGCAGGTCATCTGATCATTCCGATGGCAAAAGAGCATGGAGTTCAGATCCTTCCGGTAGACAGTGAGCACAGTGCTATTTTCCAGGCTCTTCATGGGGAAAAGCAGGCGCAGGTTGAGAAGCTTCTGATCACAGCTTCCGGTGGTCCCTTCCGTGGGAGAAAAAGAGAAGAACTGGAACATGTGACGCTTGCGGATACCCTGAAGCACCCGAACTGGGTAATGGGACAGAAGATTACAGTGGATTCTGCAACTCTGGTAAATAAAGGTCTGGAAGTTATGGAAGCCAGATGGCTGTTTGATGTGGATCTGGATCATATTCAGGTTGTTGTCCAGCCAAAGAGCATTATCCATTCGATGGTAGAGTTTAAAGATGGTGCGGTTATGGCGCAGCTTGGAACTCCGGATATGCGGCTTCCAATCCAGTACGCACTCTATTATCCGGAACGCAGATATCTGGATGGAGAGAGACTGGATTTCCATAAATTGAAAGAGATTACTTTTGAAGATCCGGATATGGACACATTCCTGGGGCTTCCAATGGCTATGGATGCTGCAAGAAAAGGAGGCAGTATGCCTACTGTGTTTAACGCAGCAAATGAGCTGGCTGTGAAGAAGTTTTTACAGGAAAAAATCGGCTTTCTGGATATTTACGACATTATTGCACAGTCTATGGAAAGACATACAGTGATCCGGAATCCGGATCTGGAGGAGATACTGGCAGTAGAAGACGAGACTTATAAATGGATTGAAAGCAGGTGGTAGGTTGAAGATTATTCTGGCATTATTGATTTTCAGTGCGATCATTCTTTTTCATGAGCTGGGGCATTTCCTTCTTGCAAAGAAAAATAAGATCGTAGTAACGGAGTTTTCCCTTGGAATGGGACCAAGGCTGCTTAGCACAGAGAAGAATGGAACCAGGTATTCTCTGAAGCTTTTGCCTCTTGGCGGTTCCTGTGCCATGCTGGGAGAAGATATGGAGGATGAGTCCAAGGGGACTTTCAATGGTGCACCAGTGTGGGGAAGAATCGCTACAGTTGCAGCAGGACCGGTATTTAACTTTATCCTGGCCTTTGTGTTTGCAGTGCTCATTGTTACGCTGGTGGGCTATGACCCGGCAGAGGTTACGCAGGTGGAGAGTGGTTCTACTGTGGCTGAAGCTGGTCTTCAGGAAGGGGATATTATCAAAGAATATCAGGGGTATCATATTGATCTGGCAAGAGATCTTTATCTGTATATGTATCTGAATAATCCACAGGAGGATGAGACCATTCATATGACTGTGGAGAGGAATGGCAAAGATGTGGAGTTGGCCTTCAAACCAGACGTACAGGTGAGATACCTTCTTGGCTTTAACAGAAAGAGTACCGATTCTCTTGAGGTGGCATCCCTGATTCCGGGAATGGGCTTATCTGAAACTGGTGTGGAGCCTGGGGACGTGATCACTTCCATTAATGGTACCAGACTGGAGAGTTCGGACGATTATACTGCATATCTTGCAGAGCATCCTCTCACAAGTGAGCCTGTGACCATTACTTATGAGCGTGATGGCCTGGAATACAACGCTGAGGTAACTCCATCGGAGTCCCGCACAGCAGTACTTGATTTTTCTTATAATCTGGCGTACACGAAGACACAGGGATTTGAAGTGCTGAAGTATGGAACGCTGGAAGTAAAATATATGATCCGCTCTACCTTACTCAGCCTGAAAGAGCTTCTTACCGGCGGACTGGGCGTAAAGGATTTAAGCGGTCCGGTTGGCGTAGTTGATGCAATTGGCAGCACCTATGAGGCAAGTAAGAGTGAGGGCATGCTGACAATCTGGGTAAATATGCTGTATATGGCAGCACTTTTATCTGCAAACCTTGGTGTTATGAACCTTCTTCCGCTTCCTGCACTGGATGGCGGCCGGCTTGTATTTCTGATTATCGAGGCTATCCGGAGAAAACCGGTGAACAGACAGATTGAGGGCATGGTTCATTTTGCAGGTTTGATGGTGTTGATGCTTTTGATGGTTGTAGTTATGTATAATGATATTTTGAAGATTTTTTAATCTTTTTGAAATGAAAAAGCTGTAAAAAAAGTGAAAGCGAAGGCTATGTGTATCAAACGGATATGCATAGCCTTTTTTGATGCAGCAGACGATTCTGCAGCAAATTCCTATTACCCAAAAAAGCTTTTCCAGGCAGTGAGAGGAAATAACGGAAATGCAGATGAGGGGGATGGTCTGCTGCAGGCGGCAAATCTTGCAAGGGGATTCCTTTTTATAGGGAAAACTTCCGAATATGTAGTAATAAAAACTACATAATAAAGTGTCGAATAAAAGTAAAACTTGACATAAAAACAATAATGCTTTATACTAAAATAGTTTTAAAATCAAACTAAATTAAAGCATGGAGGATATTGTTTTGGATAGAGAATACAAAAGCAGTTTGAGATGTTTGAAAATTGGAGATAAGGTGGCAGAACTTCCTATTATTCAAGGGGGAATGGGCGTGGGAGTGAGCCGTAGCTCCCTGGCTGGCGCGGTGGCAGCAGAAGGAGGAGTGGGAGTTATTTCCACAGCTCAGATTGGATATGATGAGGCTGGCTTTGAGAAAGACCAGGCGGGATGCAATCTGAAGGCAATAAGAAAGCACATATGGAAGGCAAGGGAGATTGCCAAGGGAAAAGGGCTGGTCGGTGTTAATATTATGGTAGCGCTGAAACATTATAAAGAGCATGTAAAGGAAGCTGTGGAATGTGGTGCAGATGTGATCATCAGTGGCGCAGGACTTCCAAAGGAAGGATTATTGTAATGAGTTCCGATCCGGGGATCCAGACAGACTCCATTGATAATATCGCGGGTGTTCAGCCCCTTCATTTCCGCGTAAGTATCCAGCTCATTAAAATAGGAAACACGAAGTGCCAGATAGGTGTTGGCAAAAAGTTTTACAGCTTCTGCTTCCGTATATCCCATGAACAAGGTGTCGATATTTTCTTTGAGAGCACCCTCCTGAAGAAGTGCTGCAAAAGTATGAGCTGCTTCTCTGGTGTGCTCATCACAGGAGACAATGATCCTGCTTGGGTAAAGATTGTCGTATAGGGCCTTGGACTCTCTGAGAAATTCCGGGCTGAAAATAATATTGTTATTGTGAAACTTCTTTCGGATAGATTCTGTGTAGCCTACAGGAATCGTAGATTTGATCACAATTGTGGCAGCAGGATTCACCCTTGTGACCAGGCTTAGTACAGCTTCAACAGCGGAAGTGTCGAAATGATTTTTCCTGCTGTCATAGTTGGTGGGGGTGGCCACTACCACAAAATCAGCCTCTGCGTAGGCGGATTCTCCGTCTGAGGTGGCCGTAAGATCCAGTTCCTTTTCCGACAGGTATTTTTCGATATATTCATCCTGGATTGGAGATTTCTTCTGGTTTATCAAAGCAATCTTCTCCGGAATTATGTCAACTGCAACAACATGATTATGCTGAGCCAGCAGTACAGAAATAGAAAGCCCTACATATCCGGTACCTGCGACTGCAATAGATTTATTCATGGTAAGTTCCTTTCTTAAAAAAGTGTGAAATCGGGAAAAAAGAGTTTAAATTTCACAGTTTGTGCTACAATATATAACACTAATGATGAACCGTTCATGCACAATTTTTATAAATAATAACATGACAGACTGGAAAATACAACGCCTTGGGAACTTTTTGGAATATGCAGATTACAGAACGTTACCAGTGAACAGTAATACAGAACTGACTTTTAAACAGTCTCTGATGAATGGAGGAACAGAATATGTGTACAGCAGCAACCTATAAAACAAAGGATTTCTATTTTGGAAGAACTCTGGATTATGAGATTTCCTATGGAGACCAGGTAGTGATCACGCCTAGAAATTATGTATTTGACTTAAGAGAAGGCGGTCAGCTGAAAAATCATTATGCCATGATCGGAATGGCATGTGTTATGGAGAACTATCCTCTGTATTATGATGCGGTCAATGAGAAAGGTCTTGGAATCGCCGGCCTTAATTTCGTTGGAAATGCCAGCTACAAGAAGCCTGTAGAGGGGAAAGACAATATCACTCAGTTCGAATTGATCCCATGGATTCTGGGAAAATGTGCTACAGTGAAAGAAGCACGCCAGCTTCTTAAGAATATGAACCTGATTGACACCCCATTTCTTCCTGATCTGCCAGTTGCGCAGCTGCACTGGATTATTGCGGACAAAGAGGAATGTATTACCCTGGAGTCGTTGGAAGAGGGAATGAAAATATATGATAATCCAGTAGGTGTCCTCACAAACAATCCGCCCTTTAACTATCAGATGTTTAATCTGAACAATTATATGCAGCTGGCTGTGGAAAACCGCAGTAACACGTTTTCAGAAAATCTGGAACTGAATCAGTACAGCCGGGGAATGGGTGGCATGGGACTGCCGGGAGATCTCTCCTCCCAGTCAAGATTTGTGCGGGTGGCCTTTGTAAAAATGAACTCTCTGTCCGGGGATTCAGAAGAAGAAAGTGTAAGCCAGTTTTTCCACATTCTTGGCAGCGTAGACCAGCAGAGAGGCTGCTGCAAGCTGGGAGAAGACAAGTATGAGATTACGCTATATACTTCCTGCTGTAATACGGATAAGGGAATTTACTATTATAATACTTACGACAACCACCAGATCAGTGCTGTGGATATGCACAAGGCGGACCTGGAAGGTGAGAAGCTTTATACCTATGCGCCCATAAAAGGGGAACAGATCAGAATGCAAAATTAGCTCCCGTTTCGAAATAAATGTTTCAAAAAACTACCATGTTCCAGAAAGAATGTTCGATTCTTATTGCAAAATTTTAATTTAGTGCTATAATGAACTATCATAGATTCAGATGGCGAATTCATATGAGTTCGCCATTTTCTATAGAATAAATCTGGCACTCATATTAAAAGAGTGCTAACAATACAAGGAGGAAACATGTATGATTACAATACCAGTTTATGAACTTCTTCTTTTACCGGAAGTTACATTTTTCTTTAAAAAAAAGATATGTTTCCGGAAGGCAGAATTAAAGAACAGAATATCGGAGAAGAAATTCTCTTCGTTTTACAGAAGAAAGAAATAGGCCCCAGAGGAAATTTCCATGGGAAAATAATTTTTCCAGTGGGCGTGATGGGAATCATTGAGAATATAGACGAGGAAGGCAGCGTCAAGATTACTACCAGAAGAAGAGTGCAGGTGACTCATGTAGAATATACTGACGGCATGGTTCAGGCAGAAGCGGTAGATCTTCCGGATATCCAGGATATCTCCCCGGAAGAAGAAAAGGAGAAATTTGATAAGATCAAGAAAGAACTGATGGATTTTGCAAAAGGCTTTCAGTGGGGCGTCTGGGTACGCAGCATGATCTACCATTGGAAAAGCTATCCGGAAGCCGTCAGTGCCCTGGCTGGTTACATGAGCCTTTCCTGGGAAGAAAAATACCATATGATCGAGGTGGATTCCAGGAAAGAACGCATGCATCTGATGGAAGAGGCTGTCTATGAGCTGATGGAGATTTTCCGTGTCAGTGAGGAAGCTGAGACTGCGCAGAAGAACTCCAATGAGAAAGTTTACCGGGAGTCCGCTATCCGGAAGCAGATCGAATTTCTTCAGCAGCAGCTGGACGAAATGCATCCGGAGAATATTTCTGATGTGCGCCGTTTCCAGAAGAAAATCCAGGAATCCGGCATGAATGAGGAAGCACGCAAAGAAGCTGAAAAGGTGCTGAACCGCATGAAGCAGGAAGGAAAAGACAGCCATGAGTATGGTATGCTGTATGATTATCTGGACTTTGCTACAAGTCTTTCCTGGAAGACAGAGGAACCTGCTGAAATTGATTTGAACGAGGCAGAAGAAATCCTGAATGAAGACCATTATGGGTTGAAAAAAGTAAAAGAGCGAATTATCCAGCAGCTTGCTGTTATGGCTCTTAATAAGAAACAGTCTGGTTCCATTTTATTGTTTGTAGGTGCGCCTGGAACTGGAAAAACCAGTATCGGACAGAGTATTGCCCGTGCGCTTCACCGTAAATACGTGCGTATCAGTCTTGGTGGAATCCGTGATGAAGCGGAAATTCGAGGACACAGAAGAACCTACATAGGTGCTATGCCAGGCAGGATTATGGAAGGAATGAAGAGAAGCGGAGCTGCAAATCCGGTTATGGTACTGGATGAGGTGGACAAGCTCGCCAAAGATTACGGCGGTGATCCGGCAAGTGCTCTTCTGGAAGTGCTGGATCCGGAGCAGAACGGAAGCTTTACAGACCATTATATGAATGTTCCTTATGATCTTTCCAATGTGCTTTTTGTGTGTACAGCCAATTCCACCGATACCATTCCTGAGCCATTGCTCAATCGTATGGAAGTAATCCAGTTTCCTGGATATACTGCAGTAGAGAAGTTTCAGATCGCGAGACGTCATCTTTTGCCGAAAGCAATGAAGAGCATGGGAATCAAAGCCCAGAATCTGAAGGTGACAGATGAGGCAATCCGCCGCATTATTGAAGAGTATACAGCGGAGGCTGGTGTCCGCGGACTGAAGAAGCAGATGGATGTGCTATGCAGATATGCAGCTGTGAAGCTGGTAAAGGGTGAGCAGAAGAGTATTACGGTAAGTGAGAAGCGTGTAGCAGAATTTTTGGGACATGGAATCCATCATGAGAAGATTCTGGAAAATCCAGTGCCTGGAGTTGTAACCGGTCTTGCCTGGACCAGTGCCGGCGGAGAAATCCTTTTTATCGAAACTTCTTTTACAAAAGGCGATGGAAAGGTGATCATTACCGGACAGCTTGGAGATGTGATGAAAGAGTCCGCCCAGATTGCCATTACTCTTGTGAAGTCCCTCTATCCGGAATTTGCAGATAAATTCAAGGAAAATGATCTTCACATCCATGTGCCGGCAGGAGCAGTTCCCAAGGATGGCCCATCAGCAGGCATCACGCTGGTAACTGCATTATCCTCTCTGGTGACAGGAAAGCCTGCACCCGGAAGACAACTACGTACAGCTCCCAATGGAGACAACCCAGTGGGATGACAATTTCACTGTAGATGATTACAAAGATCTTGTAAGAAATTATACAATGGCGAGATTGAAGTAAGCAGCGACATCACAGCAATGCCAGAGACTGAGATCACAGTAAATGATTACGGCAGCATCAAATAAGACAACCAACTACTCCGCATAGTAAATGCAATTATAAATCACGGGTAGGGTTCCGACAGGAAAGCAGACTGGTCTTAACATGAAGAATGGCCATGCAGTGATAAAAAGGGGAGTGAGCAGTGGCCACTTCCCTTTTTTACATTTGTAAGTACCTGTGCTTTCTGGCTGTGACTCTGCCATGAAAAAAGGAGAAAGCGAAGATGAGTGAATATGCAATTGAAATGCTGGGAATAACCAAGCGTTTTCCCGGAATCATCGCAAATGACAATATCACACTTCAATTGAAAAAAGGTGAAATCCACGCTCTGCTTGGCGAAAATGGAGCAGGTAAATCCACTTTGATGAGTGTTCTGTTCGGTCTGTATCAGCCGGAAGAGGGTGAAATCCACAAAGATGGAAAGAAAGTTGAGATCAAAGATCCAAACGATGCAAATGACCTGGGCATCGGAATGGTACATCAGCATTTCAAATTAGTAGAATGCTTCAGTGTTCTGGATAACATTATCCTTGGTGTTGAGACCACAAAAAAACGGTTTCCTTCAGAAAGAGGGCGCGCGTAAAAAGGTTATGGCCCTTTCCGAAAAATATGGTCTTTCGTAGATCCGGATGCCATTATCGAGGATACCACAGTAGGTATGCAGCAGAGAACCGAGATCCTGAAAATGCTTTACCGTGACAACGAGATCCTGATCTTTGATGAGCCTACCGCAGTACTTACTCCGCAGGAAATCCAGGAGCTTATGCAGATCATGAAAAATCTGGCAGCCGAGGGCAAAAGCATTCTGTTCATTACCCACAAGCTTGGTGAGATCATGCAGGTTGCAGACCGCTGTACCGTTCTTCGTAAGGGAAAATGCATCGGAACCGTAGACATCAGGGATACCAACCCGGAGAAGCTTTCCGCCATGATGGTTGGACGAGACGTAAACTTTGTTGTAGAGAAAGAAGAAGCAAAGCCCGGTGAAGTTGTTCTGGATATCAAGGATATGGTGGTTGCTTCCAAGCATCATAAGAATAACGCAGTCAACGGCGTTTCTCTTCAGGTCCACAGAGGTGAGATCGTATGTATCGCCGGAATCGACGGAAATGGCCAGACCGAATTTGTTTACGGACTTTCCGGTCTGGAGCCACTGAAGAGCGGCATCATTACTATGAATGGAAAAGACATTACTCACATGCCAATCCGTGAGCGCCTTACCTCCGGCATGAGCCATATCCCGGAAGACCGTCACAAACACGGCCTGGTACTTGATTATTCCCTGGAAGACAACATCGTCCTTCAGAGATATTTCGAACCACAGTTTACCAATAAACTGGGCTTTTTGAAACGCAAAGAGATTCGCAGATATGCCAACCGCCTGATCGAACAGTATGATATCCGTTCCGGTCAGGGTGCCATCACCAAGGCGAGATCCATGTCTGGTGGAAACCAGCAGAAAGCAATCATTGCCCGTGAGATTGACAAGAATCCGGAGCTTTTGATCGCAGTTCAGCCTACCCGTGGTCTGGATGTTGGAGCAATCGAGCATGTTCACAAACAGCTGGTACAGGCAAGAGATGCAGGGAAAGGCGTTCTTCTGATCAGTCTGGAGCTGGATGAGGTCATGAATGTATCAGACCGGATTCTGGTAATGTACGAAGGAGAAATTGTAGGAGAATTTGACCCGAAGAAAGTAACCGTAGAGGAACTTGGCCTTTACATGGCAGGATCGAAGAGAAAGAGAACGAAGAGCAATGAATAATGAATCCGAAAAAAGAAAGGAAAT
>ENA-OQET01001387-OQET01001387.1-human-gut-metagenome-genome-assembly--contig:-NODE-1387-length-10762-cov-2.997273_pt1 | contig 10762 bp, 10 predicted proteins | sample MGYA00242800_ERZ504645 | MGnify/ENA primary metagenome ERZ504645 (study PRJEB26092, sample SAMD00036308) | human gut metagenome | host: Homo sapiens | study: EMG produced TPA metagenomics assembly of... | reverse complement strand
CGTGAAGGCTCTCCTGAACGATTTAGTCGCAGTTAGCAGTTAGTTCGCTGGAGCGTTGCGCCGGCGAGTGAGCAATCACCATTGTCCGAATGCGTCCGCCTTGAACAACTTTCAACACACTAAATAGTAATAAAATATACAGAAAAGAGGACACCCCATGAGCAAAGTAACCATAATCACCGGCGGTACATCTGGAATTGGAAGAGGGATTGCGGAGAAAATTCTGGAAAATTCTGCGTCAGACGATATTTTATATGTAAGCTATGGACATAACACAGAGCAGGCGGAGGAATTTCTTCATGCACAAACAGAGGAAAATCAGAAAAAAATCCGGTTGCTCCAGGCTGATATGTCATTCTATGATGAAATGATGAAATTTGTATCCCGGGTCAAAGAAGAAGCGAGCCATGTAGACTGGCTGATAAACAACGTAGGAATCAGCACCTATGCGAAATATGAAGACTACACCTTCAACGAATGGACCAAAATTGTGAATACCAACCTGTCTGTTCCGGTATTTCTGGTGAAAGAACTTCGCCCCATTATGAGCGAAGGCGGCAGCATCCTTTTCACAGGCTCCTACGCAGGACAGCAGGCTTATTCCTCATCTCTGGTTTACGGCGTCACCAAATCCGCCATTCATTTCCTTACCAAATCTCTGGTAAAAGAACTGGAACCAAAGCAGATCCGGGTCAATGCCATTGCCCCGGGATTTATTGAAACCAGCTGGCACAAGAACCGTACCCCGGAAAGTTATGAACGTATTAACCGTAAGATTGCGCTTCACCGCTTTGGAGAGATCTCCGAAGTGGCAGATATGGCATACGAAGTTCTGAAAAATGGATACATGAATGGAAGCGTTGTAGACATTCATGGCGGATATGACTATTTCTGAAAAGAATCTTGTGATCTGATTCCAAATAAAAAATCTGTATCAGGATTATATTCGCGAAGTGATTAACAAAAACAAAATTCACAAATATAGTTCGGGATTTTTCTAAATATAAAATTTCTGGAATTAATTGATTTTAAGAAGATAGTGTGCTAAAGTATTTATAATGTTGTGCGAAAGCGAGGAGAAAACATTGCACAAAAGTGATGAAAAATACCAGGCTTACGTAAAAATCCTAGAGGAAGAACTGGTTCCTGCAATGGGATGTACCGAACCCATTGCCATTGCCTATGCAGGCGCAGTGGCGAGAAAAACTTTAGGTAATCTGCCGGAACAGCTGGATATTAAAGTAAGTGGAAATATTATCAAAAATGTAAAAAGCGTCATCGTTCCCAATACAGGCGGCATGAGAGGAATTGCAGCTGCTCTGTGCGCGGGTGTGATCGCAGGCGATGCGGAAGCGCTCCTTGAAGTAATTGCAAGAGTAACATCCGGTCAGAAGGAAGAAATCAAGTCCTACATGGATCAGGTGAAACCCAGGATCACTCCGGCATCCACCGGGCATGTATTTGAAATCGATCTGACCGTAACCAAAGGTACTGAAACGGCCCGTGTTCGCATTGTAGATACGCACACCAACATCATCCTTATTGAGAAAAACGGCCAGCCTGTTTTCCGGAAAGATGTCTGTTCAGGTAAGGAAGAGAAAAAGACCGACCATTCCATATTAAACATAGAAGACATTATCGACTTTGCCAATACTGTTGACACAGAAGATGTAAAGGAGGTTCTGGAGCGTCAGATCCGTTACAATACAGCCATTTCTGAGGAGGGACTTCGTGGAAACTATGGAGCGAACATCGGAAAAGTCCTTCTTCACACCTACGGCGACAATATTAAGATCCGTGCCAGAGCCAAGGCAGCAGCCGGTTCCGATGCCCGAATGAATGGCTGCGAGCTTCCTGTGGTGATCAACTCCGGAAGCGGCAACCAGGGCATGACTGCCAGCATTCCGGTCATTGAATTTGCCAGAGAGCTGCAGGTTTCCCATGACAAAATGCTTCGCGCCCTGGTGCTTTCCAATCTTGTAACCATTCATCTGAAGACTGGAATCGGAACTCTTTCTGCCTATTGCGGTGCAGTAAGTGCAGGCTGTGGAAGCGGTGCGGGAATTGCTTATCTCTACGGCGGCGATTATGAAGTAATTGCACATACAATCGTGAATTCCCTGGCAATTGTTTCCGGAATCATCTGTGACGGAGCGAAAGCCTCCTGCGCAGCCAAGATTTCAGCAGCAGTCGATGCCGGAATCATGGGCTATGAAATGTACATACAGGGACAGCAGTTCTACGGCGGTGATGGAATCGTTACCCACGGTGTGGAAAATACCATCCGGAACGTGGGACAGCTGGCGAAGGAAGGTATGTGCGAAACGGATAAAGAGATTATCCGGATTATGGTAGAGCGTGGTTGAAAAAGGCTTTCTGCAAGATGTGCGCCACAATTTGCGGGAGCTTGCGGAAATACTTTTTCAAACAGGTTCTAGGAAAAGGAGATGAAGGGAAAACACTATGAAGTGGAAATACATATTAAAAAGAATACTGATTGCCATTCCCACTTTTTTCGGAATTACCATATTGGCCTATTTTATTCTGAATATGGCGCCTGGTTCACCGCTGGATGCACTTCTGGCAGATCCGGGAATTACTCCGGCAGAGCTGGAACGTAAGAGAGTGGCACTTGGACTGGATCAGCCGGTGATCATTCAGTATTTTACCTGGCTGAAACAATTGCTTACGGGAAATCTGGGATTTTCCTACAGCACCCAGAGACCGGTGGCAGCGATGATACTGGAGCGTCTTCCGGCTACTGCGATTCTGGCGGCAAGCTCCATTGTACTGTCATTGATCGTATCCATTCCTCTTGGAATCTTTGCTGCCTCCAGGCCGAATTCAGGAAGAGATTACTTTTCCGGCGGTCTGTCTATGCTGATGATGGCGACTCCGAACTTCTTTGTAGGACTGGTATTTATTTATCTGTTCGCCATTGTGTTTAACATTCTGCCATCAGGAGGAATGTACAGCTCAAGCGGAGCTCATACATTCGGAGATCTGATGAAGCACATGATCCTGCCTTGTCTGGTCCTTTCCTTTCAGCAGATCGGAGGATGGGTAAGGCACATGCGAAGCAGTATGCTGGAAGTTATGCAGGACGACTACATTCGTACCGCCAAGTCCAAAGGTCTTACCAAATGGAAAGTGATCATGAAGCACGCCTTGAAAAATGCCCTTACACCGGTCGTTACAGTTGTGGGAATGTCCATTCCTTCTATTGTAGGCGGCGCAGTTGTAACCGAGCAGGTTTTCGGATGGCCGGGAATTGGTTCTCTTATGGTAACAGCGATCAACGGACGAGACTACCCGGTTATTATGGGAATCACGGTTATGATCGCGGCAGCGGTTCTTATTGCGAATATTCTCACTGATGTTGCATACGGAATTCTGGATCCGAGAATCAGCTATAAATAAGGGAGGATAGAAGACAGAAATGAAAAAACAGAAAAACGAAAATGTAAGCTATCTTTCCGAGGTACTTGATAAACTGAAAGAACACAAAATGGCTATGGCAGGTCTGGTGGTCCTGATCGTGGAAATCCTGATGGTGGTTTTTCTTCCCATGATCCTGAAACTGGATCCTTATACTTCAGATTACACTGCCTTTTCTGCAGCTCCGGGAGGAGCGCACATCCTTGGAACTGATGCTATCGGGCGTGATGTTTTTGCCCGTCTGATGTATGGCGGAAGAACCTCTCTGCTGGTTGGTTTTGTTTCCACACTGATCAGCTGCGCAATCGGAGTTCCTCTTGGCCTGGTTGCTGGTTATGCCAGAGGAAAGGCGGAAGCAGTTATTATGCGAATTGCAGATATTTTTATGTCTTTTTCCCTCAATTGTGCTGATCCTGGTACTGGTTGCAGTTCTTGGACCGTCTGTCTGGTCTGTAACCTGTGTCATTGGTGTGCTCGGCTGGACACAGTTTGCCAGACTGATCTATGCAAATGTACTTTCCGTATCCGAGAAAGAATATGTAGAATCTGCAAGGGCAATTGGTACCTCCAATTTCAAGATCGTGACAAAGTATGTTCTTCCAAACTCTTTTGCCCCGATCCTGATCGCAATCACATTCCAGATGGCGAGTGCCATCCTTTCTGAATCATCGTTAAGCTTCCTTGGCATGGGTGTACAGCCGCCGGGAGCAAGCTGGGGAAATATGCTCTACGATGCGCAGTCCATTACTGTGCTTTCCCAGAAGCTGTGGATCTGGCTTCCGCCGGGACTTGCACTTCTGATCACGGTGTTAAGTATTAATTTTCTGGGCGACGGCATCCGCGATGCGCTGGATCCGAAAATCAAACTGTAATGTCTCAGGATCATGAAGGTCTTGATGCAAGGCCGGACAGTCCGTTGACATAAGATTGGTTCCGGGAGTTTCCCGGACTGATTTGCTTCACAAAAACTGTCAGAGAAAAAACATCCCTGACAAAAGAAAAAGGAGGAGACCTATGAAATTCAACATGAAAAAGGCTGCAGCGCTACCTGCTTGCAGGAAGCATGGTAGCAGGTTATGCTGTTCCGGCTGCTGCTGAGGCAGAGGAAAAAGTTGTAACAGCTGCCATGGACCAGTCATGGGACACCATGATGCCACTGAACACCACCAGCAACTACACCCGTTTTATCTGTGACCAGATCTATGACCGTCTGACACAGACAAACGCAGATGGTTCCATCGAGGGACGTCTTGCTGAGTCCTGGACTGTAAACGATGCCAGTGACGCAGTTACCTTTAAGCTTCACGAGGATGCAGTCTGGTCTGACGGTGAGCCTGTTACAGCAGAGGACGTTGTATTCAGCTACCAGATGTATTCTGATCCTTCTGTAGAGGCAAAGAGCCGCTATCACCTGGAGTATATTGCAGGTGTTGACGAATCCGGCGCAGAGCTTTCCGAGGACTCTATCGAGGTAACTGCAGACAGCGATTACGAAGTAACCTTCAAGTTAAAAGAAGCAATGTATCCGGATACTTTCCTTCAGGATATCGACACTGTTTTCATCATCCCGAAGCATGTATTTGAGGGAAAAACAGCAGAAGAGATCAACGCTCCTGATCTTTGGGCAAATCCGGTAGGATCTGGCCCATTCATCTATGACAGCGAGATCAACGGCGAGCGTATGGAGTTCACAAAGAATGAAAACTATTATCTTGGAACTCCGAACATTGACCGTCTTATCATTCGTGTGGTACCGTCCGCAAACGTTCTTTCTGGTCTTATGAACGGCGAGCTTGACATGATCGGATTTGGTTCCGTACTGACTGACGACTGGGAAACTGCGAAATCCCAGGACAACCTGGTAACAGAGTCTGTTCCTACAACTTCCTACTCCACTCTGATCTTCAATACCCAGAAAGAGTATCTGACACAGGAAGTTCGCCAGGCACTGAATATGGCAATCAACCGTGAGGTACTGGTAAACGGTCTTCTCATGGGTGAGGGAACTGCTATTATGACACCAATTGCACCAGTAAGTCCATATTATAACGACAAAGTACAGGTTCAGTACGATCCTGAAAAGGCAAAAGAGATGCTTGCAGAAGCAGGCTTCCCGGCTGGTCAGACACTGAAATTCTTCATCCCATCCGGAAGCAGCATTAACGAGAGATGTGCAGCCCTGATCGCACAGGATTTTGCAAATGTTGGTGTAAACGTAGAGATCGAGCAGATGGACTTTGCAACCCTGATGAGCCAGTATGCTGAATGGCGAGCATGACCTTGGAATTATCGGTTACCGGCGGAACTCTTGACCCAAGTGAGAGCCGTGAAATGATCTGCCCAGGCAGCTCCTGCAACTTCTGCCAGCTTCAGGATACAGAGCTTTCTGACCTGATCGACAAAGGAAACGCAGAGCTTACTTTTGAAGCAAGAAAACCATACTTCGATGAGTATCAGGAAAAGGTTGTAGAAAAAGCAGCTATGGGCTACTTATATACAAAGAACCTTCTTACCGCTTACAACAAGAGCATGAAGAACCTGAACGTTGCAGACTTTAATTGTCTGAACTGGTCTTCCTGGGAGTGGGATAAAGAGTAATAAAAATGGGAAACAGGACAAAAGCGGATAAAGCTTTTGATCCTGGAACCCGCCAAATATGAGAGAAAAGACTCTCATGTCTGGCGGATTTCAGGAGCTGTGAAAGAATCACAGTGAGTTAATTAAGAGAAAAAGGAGTACAGCTATGGCATCTTTACTTTCAGTAGAGAATTTACAGGTACAGTTTCAGACAAAAAAAGGCATTAACACAGCCGTTGACGGTGTAAGCTTTTCTGTAGAAAAAGGCAGGATCCTCGGAATTGTAGGAGAGTCCGGATGCGGAAAAAGTGTCACATCCATGTCTATCCTTCAGCTTCTTGGAAGCAACGCCCGGATTTCCGGCGGCAGCATCAAACTGGATGGAAAAGAACTGATAGGGCTTCCGGAGAAAGAGATGTGCAGGATCCGTGGAAATGATATTGCCATGATTTTTCAGGATCCAATGACTGCCCTGAATCCGACTCTGACTATTGGAACCCAGCTGATGGAACCCATCATGCTCCACCAGAACTGCGGTAAAAAAGAAGCCTGGACAAGAGCTGTGGACGTTCTGAAAAGAGTTGGGATCGCTGCTCCGGAGAAGCGGATGAAGGAATATCCGCATCAGCTTTCTGGCGGTATGCGCCAGCGAGTGATGATCGCCATGGCAGTATCCTGCGAGCCAAGACTTCTTATTGCAGATGAGCCTACCACAGCCCTGGACGTAACCATCCAGGCACAGATCCTGGAGCTGATGTGTGAGCTCAGGGAAAAAATGGGAACAGCCATTATGCTGATTACCCATGATATGGGGGTAGTAGCAGAGACCGCAGACGATGTGCTTGTTCTTTATGCAGGAAAAGCAGTAGAATACGGCAGCATTGAGGACATTTTTGAAAGACCGAAGCATCCTTACACACAGGGACTTTTGAACTCTATTCCCCGCCTTGATGAGGATGTAGAGCTGCTGAATACCATTGAGGGCACCGTTCCGGCACCGGACGCCATGCCTGCAGGCTGCAGATTTGCTCCCCGATGTCCTTACGGAAAAGACCGCTGCATGAAAGAAAAACCAGGCGTTTACCATGCTGGAAATTCTCTGGTAAGCTGCTTCAGATACGAGGGTGAGAAATAATGAGTGAGAACACAGGAATCTTATTGGAAACAAAGGATTTATCCAAATATTTTACGGCAAAAAAAGGGCTTCTGAACCGTAATCCATCTGTAGTAAAAGCAGTAGACCATGTAAGTCTTTCTGTGAGAAAGGGTGAGACACTGGGCCTGGTCGGAGAGTCCGGCTGCGGAAAATCCACTCTGGGAAGAACCATTCTCCGCCTGATACCCGGCAACAGAGGGCCAGGTTATGTACAAATGGGGGAAAGATATCCCTTACCTATGATAAGTAAAAAAATGTGGGAAATGCGCCGGAAGCTGCAGATTATTTTCCAGGATCCATACAGCTCCCTGAATCCCAGAATGACCGTTTATGATCTGATCAGTGCCCCTCTTGAGGTTTATAAGTGGGGACGAAGGAAGAACGCAGGGAAATGGTGGAAGAGATCCTTCAGGAGGTTGGACTGGATAAACAGTATCTGAACCGTTTTCCTCATGAGTTTCAGGAGGTCAGAGGCAGCGAATCGGAATTGCAAGGGCACTGATCCTGAATCCGGAATTTGTTGTCTGTGACGAGGCGGTTTCCGCACTGGACGTATCTGTCCGTGCGCAGGTGCTGAATCTTATGAGAAATATGCAGCAGAAGAAAAATCTGACCTACCTGTTTATCTCCCATGACCTGAGCGTAGTCCGCCATATCAGTGACAGAATCGCAGTTATGTATCTTGGAAGTGTGGTTGAGGTTGCAGAAAAAGCCCAGCTTTATTCCAATCCGATGCACCCCTATACAAAAGCCCTTCTTTCCGCAATCCCGCTCCCGGATGTGAAGAAGAAACGTCAGCGTATCATTCTGGAAGGTGACGTGCCAAGTGCCTACAATCCACCGTCAGGATGTAAATTCCACACTCGCTGTCCCTACGCAACAGACCGCTGCAGGCAGGAAGCTCCTGTACTTCAGGAGGTGGAAAAGGGGCATAAAGCAGCCTGTCACAGGGCTTTGGAGCTTGCCTGAAAATTTATTTCCTGCAATCTGCAGGCTCTGCAAATTGTGACGTACATCTTGCAGAAAGCCTTTTTAAACATGTTCTGGAGTCTGCTAATAATTACATATCAGGAAGGATACTACCGGTTTCCATAGAATTCCATTAAAGGGATATCTTCGGGAAACCGGTATTTTTTTAAGCTATTTTTGTTTAATTTGACGTTATTTTCGTTGCTTTATTGAAAAATATTTCATTTTTTGCTAAATTATATATAAATATGGAGTATTCTGATTTTGTTTAGAAATACTCCAAAATTTCGAAAGGGGATGGAATGGTGGAAAACAGAAATAACAGGTTGCTGAATGCGAAATTAAACAAGTATATCGTTCCAGGTATTATGATGTCGCTGGCACTTCAGCTTGGAAACATTGTGGACACTATCTTTGTAAGTAATTTAATTGGTGTAGAAGCAATGTCCGCAGTCACAATGAGTCTTCCGGTTGAAACGATAGTTCAGCTTACCGGTTACTGTCTGGGTGTGGGAGGTTCCATAGCCGCAGGAAATATGCTTGGTAAACGTGACAAAGAAGGGGCTTCGAGATTGTTTTCAGCCACTTTCATTGTCACACTCGTGGTGGGGCTGCTGTTTTCTCTTATTGCATTTCCTGCTGCAGGACCTATTGCCAGATTTCTGGTATCCGGAGACGGAGTTTTGACAACTTATACAAGAGACTATATCCGCATCAGCATGTTAGGTGCACCGGTAATCGGAATCGGTCTGATGATGGTAAACTACCTTGGGGTGGAAAACCATCCGGAGCTTGCTTCTGTTTATCTGATCGCAGCCAATGTGATAAATCTTGTGCTAGATTACATATTTCTTAGATTTACACCACTTGGAGTTACAGGTGCATCCTTATCAACGGTACTTGGCTTTCTTTTTGCCATGGTGGTTTTCCTTTTCTATATTCGCTCAGATAAGAGGAATATCAGTTTCGTGCGGCTGAATGCAAAGGATTTCGGAATCGTGAAGGAGGCAGTGATTACAGGTGTGCCCATGCTTGTTTTCATGGCAACCAATTTTGTAAAAGCCCTTGGCCTGAACACCATCATTATGAATCAGATCGGGGAAGACGGAATGGCAGTATTTACGGTCTGCGACAATGTTTTGCTGATCGTGGAAATGCTTACAGGCGGAATCATTGGCGTAATTCCTAATGTTGCAGGAATTCTTTTTGGAGAAAAAGACTATGTGGGAATCCGTGTCCTGTGCAAAAAAATGCTGAAATACAGCTACATCGTGCTGGCAGTCATATTCGTTCTGATCATGCTGTTTACAGAACAGATCACCATTATGTTCGGAGGCGGCGGAGAGCTGGGACGGGAGATGGTTCATGCACTGCGTATTTTTGCTTTATGTGTAGTGCCTTATCTCTGGAATAAATTTACCGTAAGCTATTATGAATCTATTGAAGAGACTGCAATTGCAAGCTTTGTTACCTTCCTTGAAAACGCAGTGGCAGTTCTTCCTGCAACATTTATAGGAATTTCTATCTGGAAACAGATTGATGGAATCGGTACAAATGGAATTGGTGCTGCATTTGTTGCCACAGAGATCATAACCCTGATCGCAGCCTGGATTTTCCGAAAGATCAAACACAAAAATTCTACTTTTTATATTGTTCCGGACCAAAATCCCGGAATCAATTTTGATTTTTCCATTAAGAGCACCATGGAAGAAGCTGGCGCGGTTAACAGAAAAATCCTGGAGTTCTGCAAGGAAAACGGTGTATCCGGAAACAGAGCCAATCTTGCTGCCGTGTGTGCAGAAGAAATGACTGTGAATATCATTAAATTTGGTGGAAAAACTTCCAACTGGATCGACATCAATCTTTGCCTGGAGGATGACATTTGCCAGTTAAGGATAAGAGACAACGGAGTGAATTTTAATCCGTTGGAATACAGCTATGACCATGAGGAGTTTGATATCCATGGAATTGAGCTGGTGAAAAAGATTTCAAAATCAATGGATTATATCCGCGCAATTGATATGAATAATACTATAATATCATTTTAGGAGGTGCAGGAAATGTCTGACATTAACGAAAAGAGCAATTTTGTTTTTGAATTTCAGCCTGTGACAAAGCTGTTTGAAGAGCAGGTGCGGCTTCATCCTGACAAATGTGCTGTAGCTTCCAGCAAGGAAAGCTTTACCTACGCACAGCTGAATGAAAGAGCAAACAGAATTGCGAATTCTCTTATTGAAAAAGGCGTTGGCTGTGAAAAAATTCGTAGGTGATGGTACTGGAGCGCTGCTGTGACTTTTACGCAGTCCGTCAAGGGTATTTTGAAGGCTGGTGGGACCGTGTGGTCATGCGCGTCTGTGACGTGCTGTTCGCTTTCCCCGGCATCCTCCTCGCCATCAGCGTGGTTGCGGTTCTCGGAAGCGGTATGGCGAACGTCATTCTCGCCGTGGCGATCTTCAGCATTCCCGCATTCGCCCGTTTGGTGCGCGGCAACACGCTGTCACTCAAGCGCCAGACATTTGTCGAGGCGGCCCGCAGTCTCGGCGCCGGTCCGATGACGATTATGCTGCGCCATATTTTTCCCGGTACGATCTCGTCCATCGTCGTGTACTTTTCCATGCGTAT
>ENA-OQET01001385-OQET01001385.1-human-gut-metagenome-genome-assembly--contig:-NODE-1385-length-10772-cov-2.428464_pt1 | contig 10772 bp, 11 predicted proteins | sample MGYA00242800_ERZ504645 | MGnify/ENA primary metagenome ERZ504645 (study PRJEB26092, sample SAMD00036308) | human gut metagenome | host: Homo sapiens | study: EMG produced TPA metagenomics assembly of... | reverse complement strand
AAAAAAACTTACAGAAACTTTTATCAGAAAGATGAGCAGTGGTGTCCCGATTCTGGGGACTGTGACACGACCATGTACGGTATATAAGACCGGTGATAAAAGCTTTTCTATCATATTAACACAGGGATTGAATCGCCAGATCAGAAGAATGTGTGAATATCTGGGATATCATGTATGTACATTGAAACGTATCCGTATCATGAATCTTACACTGGACGGCCTGAAATGTGGAGAATATCGGGAAATATGTGGAGATGAATGGAAGAAACTGAATGAACTGATACGGGATTCTTCCAGTGAGACAGTAATCAGAACAGGAGGACAGCATGGAAACATCAGCGGCAGAACAAATAAAAGAACTGGTGCAGAAGCTGAACGAAGCGGCAAAGGCATACTATCAGGAAGACCGGGAGATCATGAGCAACAGAGAGTACGACGCACTGTACGATCAACTGGAAAAAATGGAAAAGGAAACAGGAATCGTTCTGGCAGACAGCCCAACTGTTAATGTGGGGTATGAGGCAGTCGATGTACTGCCAAAGGAAACGCATGAGTCTCCAATGCTTTCGTTGGATAAGACTAAGGACAGAGACGTTTTAAGAGCGTTTATCGGGACACATCCAACCTTGCTTTCCTGGAAGATGGATGGGCTTACGATCGTTCTCACATATGAAAATGGAGAATTGCTTAAAGCCGTTACCAGAGGAAATGGTACCGTGGGAGAGGTAATTACAAATAATGCAAAAGTATTTAAGAACATTCCGCTGAAAATTGCGTACCGGGGCAGACTGGTCCTGAGAGGGGAAGCCATCATTACTTATTCTGATTTTGAAAAGATTAATGATACGATCGAAGATGTAGATGCAAAGTACAAGAATCCTCGAAATCTCTGCAGTGGTTCGGTTCGACAGCTGAATAATCAGATCACGGCAGAAAGAAATGTACGCTTTTATGCATTTGCTCTGGTTTCTGCGCAGGATGTAGATATGCATAATTCCAGAAAATATCAGATGGAATGGCTTAGAAGACAGGGATTTGAAGTAGTAGAATATCGTATGGTCACAGGAGAGAATCTGGACGAAGCAATGGATTACTTTGCACATGCGATCGAGAAAAATGATTTTCCATCAGATGGGCTCGTTGCATTATATGATGATATTGCCTATGGAGAATCACTCGGAAGTACTGCGAAATTTCCCCGGAATGCGTTTGCTTTTAAATGGGCCGATGAAGTGAGGGAGACGACACTTCGTGAAATTGAATGGAGTCCTTCAAGGACAGGTCTCATTAATCCGGTTGCCGTATTTGATCCGGTCGAACTGGAGGGAACGACAGTCAGCCGTGCCAGCGTGCATAATGTGAGTATCGTGAAAGATCTGCAGCTGGGAATTGGGGATACGATCCAGGTATATAAAGCAAATATGATCATTCCACAGATTGCTGAGAATCTGACACGAAGTAGTAATCTGGAAATACCGGAAATCTGTCCGGCGTGCGGTCAGGAAGCCAGAGTGATCAGGGAAAATGATGTAGAGGCACTTTACTGTATGAATCCGGACTGTGCGGCAAAAAAGATCAAGGCATTTACTTTGTTTGTAAGCAGAGATGCCATGAATATTGACGGACTGTCAGAGGCAACGCTGGAAAAATTTATTGCAAAAGGTTTTATACACAACTTCGGAGATATCTTTGAGATAGAAAAGTTTCGTGATGAGATCGTAAAGATGGAAGGATTTGGAGAAAAGTCCTATGAAAACCTGATGAACAGCATTGAGAAGGCAGAAGAAACAACACTTGCAAAAGTAATCTACAGTCTTGGAATCGCAAATATCGGGCTTTCCAATGCAAAAGTAATCTGTCGGCATTTTGATGATGATCTGGACAAGATCCGTTCAGCAGATGAAGAAGAAATCAGTGCGATCGATGGAATCGGACCGGTCATAGCAAAGAGTCTGACAAAGTATTTCAGTAATCCGGAGAATAATCAAAAAGTAGATCATCTGCTGAAATATCTTCATATTAATAAGGAAGAAATTTCCGGTGAGCAGATCTTTGCAGGAATGAACTTTGTCATTACCGGAAGTCTGGAACATTTCAGTAACAGAGGAGAAGCCAAAAATCTGATCGAATCACTGGGCGGCAAAGTAACCGGTTCGGTGACGGGTAAGACAAATTATCTGATCAATAATGATATGACTTCGAATTCATCAAAAAATAAAAAAGCCCGGGAACTTGGAATTCCGATTCTGTCAGAGGAAGATTTCCTGAAACTGGCAGAAAGATAAAAGATTATATCAGATATGGGATGACTCCACCTCTGCAGGTGGTGAGCAACAAAATTATATCAGTGGCGGGATTCTTGAAAAATTTGTAATTGGACAAAAGGAGGAACAGAAAATGCCGATTAAGATACAGGGAGATTTACCGGTAAAAGAAATTCTTGAAAGAGAAAATATATTTGTCATGGATGAGGGAAGAGCGGTACACCAGGACATTCGCCCACTTCAGATTCTGATCCTGAATCTGATGCCTCTGAAAGAAGAAACAGAACTGCAGCTTCTGCGGTCTCTGTCAAACACACCATTACAGGTGGACGTGACTTTTATGGCAGTTGAGAGCCATCAGGCAAAAAATACGTCTGCCAATCATCTGAATAAATTTTATCAGACTTTTTCGGAACTCAAAGATATGAAGTTTGATGGAATGATCGTGACAGGAGCACCGGTAGAACAGATGGAGTTTGAAGAAGTGGATTACTGGAACGAGCTGACAGAGATCATGGACTGGACAGAAAGTCATGTGACATCTACGATTTTTCTGTGCTGGGCTGCACAGGCAAGTCTGTATCATTTTTACGGACTTCAGAAACGTCAGCTCGATCACAAAATGTTTGGTCTCTTCTGGCACAAAGTTCTGAATCGTAAGATCCCGCTGGTCAGAGGATTTGATGATGCTTTTCTTGCACCACATTCCAGACATACAGAGGTTCCAATCGAAGATATCCGTGCATGTAAAGATATCACGATTCTTGCAGAATCTGAGGAGGCGGGGCTTTTTCTTGCAATGGCGCAGGGGGGACGTAAGAATTTTTGTCATGGGACATCCGGAATATGACCGTGTGACACTGGATGGAGAATATAAGAGAGATGTAGGAAAGGGACTTCAAATCGATCTTCCGAAGAATTATTACAAAGATAATGATCCGGAAAACAGACCGCTGCTTCTCTGGAGAGCTCATGCCAATAATCTGTATACAAACTGGCTGAATTATTACGTATACCAGAGTACTCCGTTTGACCTGATGGGAACACCGGATTTTGACAGTATTTCGTTTGAGTAAAAAGGCCGAGTAATTTGATGGATTAAAGAATATTATAAAGAAAGTGCGAAACCTGGAGATATTTCCACCGGACTTCGCACTTTTTTGGTGTACAGGACAAATATGGTAGTGTATAATAGATTTAAAGCATTGAAAATATAATATGCAGGGGGAAAATGAAATGGATGGTTCGATGTTTATCGGAACATGGTGGTCACTGGTACCGCCATTGCTGGCAATCGTGCTGGCATTAGTAACCAAGGAAGTGTACAGTTCGCTTTTTATCGGAGTGGCAGCAGGGGCACTGCTGTATACCGGCTTTCATCCGTGGAATGCATTTGTGGCATTCTTTGATATCATGAAGAACAGTATGAATCTGAATATTTTGATCTTTGATGTACTGCTTGGAATGATCATCGTCCTGATGTCAAAATCAGGCGGATCGGCAGCTTATGGCAAATGGGCGGGAAGTAAGATCAAGACTAAGAAAAGTGCAATGCTGGCAACGACAGGTCTTGGCATACTGATCTTTGTGGATGATTATTTTAACTGCCTGACAGTTGGTTCTGTTATGAGACCTGTCACAGACCGTTACAAGGTATCCAGGGCCAAACTGGCATATATTATTGATGCAACAGCTGCACCGGTATGTATTATCGCACCGATTTCCAGCTGGGCGGCAGCTGTCAATTCTTATGTGCCGGATGATGCTGGTATTACAGGATTTCAGCTGTTCCTGTCAACGATTCCGTATAATCTGTATGCGATTCTGACACTTGTGATGGTAGTTTTCATCATCATGACCGGACTGGATTTTGGTCTGATGAAGGTACATGAACGCAATGCGGCCAGAGGAGATCTTTTTACTTCAGGTGGAGAGGAATTTGATCAGGTTAAAGACGAAGAAATCTCAGCAAATGGAAAAGTCATCGATCTTGTGCTGCCGGTACTGGTACTTATCGTATCTGCAATCGGGGCAATGATCTATACAGGATTCCTTGGTGGAGCAACAGATATCGTGACTGCTTTTTCTGGTTGCGATGCAGAGACCAGCTTGATCTTTGCTACGATGATCACGGTATTTTTTATGCTGATTCTTTATCTTCCACGCAAAGTGGTTACCTTTAAGGGATTTATGGACAGCTTTGTAGAGGGATTCAAGATGATGATTCCTGCAATTGCAATTCTGATCTTTGCATGGTCACTGAAAGGCATGGGCGATGCACTGGAAATCAGTACTTTTGTCAAAAATATCGTTGGAAGTAATACATCTGCAAGTGTGATCCTTCCGGCAATCTTGTTTGTAGTTGCTGTGTTCCTTTCTTTTTCAACAGGAACAAGCTGGGGAACTTTTGCAATCCTGGTTCCGATCGCGATCGCAATGTTCCCGGGTTCTGAAAATCTTCAGATGATGATCATTTCTGTATCAGCAGTTCTGGCAGGAGCAGTCTGTGGTGACCATGTTTCTCCGATTTCTGATACTACAGTTATGTCTTCAGCAGGGGCACAGTCAAATCATATCAATCACGTAACTACGCAGATGCAGTATGCAGCAGTAGTTGCAGTGATCTCCTTTATCGGGTATATCATTGCCGGATTTGTACATATCTGGTGGGTGGTTCTTGGAATCAGCCTGATCCTGCTTCTGCTTACGCTTACAGTGATCAAAAAAATCACATTTTCCAAAGAAGAGGAGACAAAAGCAGGTGCGTAAGATTCAGGTACCATATATTGACCAGAGCATAAAATATCCAACCGGATGCGAGAGCGTTTCGGCAGTTATGTTATTGAAGTATCTTGGCTATGAGATTACGGTAGATGAGTTTATTCAGAACTGTCTTGAGTGCCGAGAGATGGAAATACGGGATGGTGTTCTGTACGGCCCGGATCCGAACAAATTTTTCTGTGGAAATCCTTATGATGAAGAATCTTATGGGATTTATGCGAGAGGACTTCAGAAAGCGCTTGCAAAAGCCGCAGGGGATCATTATGAATTTCCGGATGAGACGGGAACATCGACAGAGACACTTCTGAAAAAGTATATCGATCAGGATATGCCGGTGGTATTCTGGGCATGTATCAACATGCGTAAGGAAATTCCGGGACCGGAGTGGAAACTTCTGGATACAGGAGAACGATTTTGCTGGACCTCAAACGAACATTGTATGCTGCTGGTGGGATATGATGAAGAAAAGTATTATTTTAATGATCCGTATGATAACAATGGAGTAGTTGGATATCCAAGAACACTGGTTGAAAAAAGACATGCTGCGCAGCACAGTATGGCGCTTGGTGTCTTGAAAAGATGATTTTGTACCAAAAAGTGTCAGGATTTTATAAAAACTTTATTTGAATTAAAAAAGTAAATCTGCTATAGTAGATATGGTTACGGTAAACTGTTTTTTATCAGAGAAAGAAGTGTTTATTGTGCGTAAGAAATCACACATATTATTGGCAAGGTATCTGGCAGATCAGATGCCGGCTAATGAAAGTTTACAGTCACATAGAAAAGCATTTTGTCTTGGCAATATCCTGCCGGACATCCAGCCTTCATTTGTAACCAAGAGACATGAGTATTTCGGTACTTTTGATGAGGTTCAGGGTAAGATACGACGACTGGTTCAGTCAGGGGCCGGATATAATGACAGGGTATTCTGGCGGAGATCCGGAGAGGTCATGCATTATATAGCAGATTATTTTACTTTTCCACATAATAAGACGTTTGATGGTACACTTCATCAGCACAACACCTATGAAAAGCATCTGAAGAACGAGCTGAAAGCATTTGTTCTGGAAGGTAAGGCTGATGTGTATACGGAGAAGGAAATCCATTTTGAGACGCTGAATCAGCTTCTACAGTACATTAAGGAACATCACAGGAGATATCTGAACTGTAAGAGAAATATAGATGATGATATTCATTATATCCTCACTGTGTGCTATCAGGTATTTCAGGGACTGTTTCAGTTATGCCGGAAGAATGGCATAGCAGATTATGCTTATGCAGTTATGTAAATATGAAAAGAATGTGAATTTTATCCAGAAACCGTCGGGGAATTTATCCCGGCGGTTGATTTTTATGGGAATTTATGCTAAACTAACCACAGTTATTGTGTAAGTGAGTTAGCAGTGAGAAACATACCTTTATAAGGGGAATAAAGATATGTTCTTGACAGAAGGGAGCAATTTTACCAGAATGAAGAACAAATATCTGACCAGAAGTTTATGTGTAACAATTTTATCTGCAATGGTTTTATCAAGTCCGATGTCAGTCATGGCTGCGGATGAGCATATAGAAACTGCAAGCGATTTGGGCGATGGAAGTGATACACCGGACACACCGGCACCAGAACCGGACACACCGGCACCGGAGCCAGATACGCCGACGCCAGAACCGGATACACCAACACCGGAACCAGATACGCCGACACCGGAGCCGACTGTGACACCATCGGATCCAACTGCAACACCGGAGCCGACTGTGACACCATCGGATCCAACTGCAACACCGGAGCCGACTGTGACACCATCGGATCCAACTGCAACACCGAGTCCGGCACCGACAAATGTAACAGAATCTGAAGCTGCAAAGAATCTGGTAGCAAAGATCAATGCACTTGCGAAGGAGACACTTACAGTAAATCATGCGGCAAGGGTAAAAGAACTCAGAGCAGAATATGACAGCCTGCCGGAAGACCAGAAGAAGTTTGTTACAAATTACGATCTTCTTGTTGGTTTTGAAAGCAAGATTGCAGAATTGCAGAAGAATCAGAAGGATGCGGGGAATGCAACAGATATTTCTGATGGAAGTGGAAATGTTACAGGCAAGACAGGAACACCGGTTTATTATGTGTCGAACCTTCATGCAGGCAAAGAATTTTATCTGGACAGTCTGAAAAATAATTATCAGCTTTCATTTTCTGATGATTTTTCTTCTAGTGATGGATGAAATTGAAAAAGAATATAAAGAAAAAAACAAACTGACAGACGCTAGCGGCAGCAGGGCTGACGGCCTGACGACTTCAGCAGATTCTCTGCTCGTGCGTAACTGGCAGGATATCCTGGCAATCTATGTTTATGAGCAGAGCCAGGAAGGAAACACGGAGTTCACTCTTGATTCATCAGCGAAGGATGAACTGGCAAAGATCTTTGCTGAGATGAATCCGGTTGTCCGTGATAAAGAAAGCATTACACATGTTTCTTATGGAAACTATCACATTAACCATTATATTAAACAGAATAATATTTCACAGGAAAACAGGACAGTACTTAAGAAATATGTAGAAACAGATTGCAAGCTGCTCTGTGCGATCGTTACAGATGCGAAAGGATTTGTACGTCAGAGTGTCGGGGATGATGTTTCTGAAGAACGTGTAAATGTCATTACTGCAGCATATTCACTGGTAGGTGAAGTTGGATATTTCTGGGGCGGCAAATCAACGCAGATCGGTAAAGACTCCAGTTGGGGTTCTGCCGAAAAAGTATCTGCAGCAGGCAGTGCCAGCAGTGGAACTGTCCGTGCATATGGTCTTGATTGCAGTGGATTTGTTACATGGTCAGTGATCAATGGATATCTGAATCAGGGTATGCAGAGCAGTGTGGGAGACGGTACTTCTGAACAGTGGGAGAATGCCAATGTTGTCAGTGAACAGGATGCGCAGCCGGGTGACCTTGTATTCCAGAATGGACCGGAAGCAGGCAGTAATAACCATGTAGGTATTATCTGTGGCAAGACAGATGCAGGCGACTGGATTGCAGTACACTGTTCTTCTAGTAAGAATGGAGTAACAGTTGGAGAAGCTTATGGTGCAAGTTTCCGTTATATCCGTCAACCTTCCTTCTATCCTACACAGACGGAAGTTGCAGAGATGGAAAACCAGGGTGCAAGTGCAGACAATGCAGAAACAGATCTGATAACGGATAATATAACAACGTCAGCAACACTTGTGGCAGAAACAACAAACTCTCTCAGTGATGGATTGAATGTGAAGGATACAGCAACACATGATACAGCGGAAACAATTACAGCACCTGCTGATGCGGCTGAGGATGTTGAGATAACATTTGAGGATATGAGTGATGAATCCGAAAATCAGACGACTTCCAATTATGCGACGGGTAGTGTGGAAGTGACAGATACGCTGGATGAAATCCTGAATCAGAATGTTTCGGTTTCCGGAAGTTCTGCGGAAATTCTTCCGCAAAAACCGGATAACAGTGATATTCAGGTTACTTTTGAAGATTGATGATAAACAAGGCCGGACGATTCGAAAGAGTCGTTCGGTTTTTTACAGCAAGCTCTTTTATTGATGGCAGAAGTCTGATAATATAAGACTGTACAGGAGATAAGGGAGTGACAGATGAAGAAAAAAAGAAGATTTGGACGCAGAGTTTTCTGCGTTTTGAATTGTCCTGTTTATGGGTGTCATCTGGCAGAGTGATCTTCTTTCTCAGGAACCTGCTGAAGTCAGGTCATTAAGAAAACAGGAGATTCTGCAGACCGATGACAATTACAGGGAATATTATTTTGGATTGCTGACAGAAGATGAGAAGAAAATATATCGTGAAATGCTGAGTGGAATACAGGAGAGACAAGATGAGTTTTATCTGACATCTTCGAATGAACGGCTGATCAGCAAAGTTTACCATGCATTGCTGAAGGATCATCCGGAACTTTCTGGGTGCACAATCGTGAGGAAGTATATACGACTGCGTATAAAGGAACTGATTATTGCAGATTTTCACCTGGATATACGTATACAGATCAGGAAATTCAGGAAATTATGGCATTCATGGAACATGCGCTGGAAGAAGTGAAAGAGCAGATTACACAGGATATGTCTGCTTATGATAAGGTCAAAACAGTTTATACGTATCTGATAGATTATGCAGAGTATGAAGCATCGGAGGATGACCAGAATATTGCAGGCATTTTCTGGAAAAAGAAAGCTGTGTGTGCCGGATATGCGAGGGCGGTACAGTATCTTTTGGAACAGCTTGGAGTTCCGTGTATTTATGTAGAGGGAAATGCGAGGAACGGTGATGAAGGACATGCCTGGAATATCGTAGAAATTAACGGTGAGCAATATTATGTAGATGCTACAAACGGGGATCAGCCGGCATTTCTGGAAGGCGGTGCGGTTTCTCTGGAAGAACATAAGACAACAATTTATGATTATCTGTGTCCTTTTCCACAGGAATATGAGCAATTATATACAGCATCCGATGAATTTCCGGTTCCGGATGTGTACTGCGACGGATCTTAATTTTATGTGCTGAATCAGGCATGTTTTGATACATATGATGAACAGCAGATTTATGATTTCTGCTGTATGCGTCTTGAGAACGGAGCTGCGGTAGTACGTTTCAAATTTACTTCGCAGGAAGCTTTTGACGAAGCATGTCAGCAGTGGATACAGGAAGGATATGTTCAGAAAGTTGCTGAATATTATCTGAAAATGTATGGGCTCAGTACAGTAGAGTATCATTATGGTATTCTGGATAATCTGAAAACGATATATTTTATGTTTTAGAGGAGATATTTTTATGAATGATATTTTGCAGCAGATTATGAATATGATTGAGAATACGCGGACAGTACCGTCTATATCCAGTTTTTCGATGATCGGTTTTACAGTACTGCTGATTTTTGGAGTGATCAACTGTATTCTGGGATATCGGCTTCTGCGTTTCTGGATGATGCTCTGTGGTTTTGTCATTGGAGCTGGAATTGGATTTGGTGCAGCGTATACCGGTGGTGTGACAGAGAAATATATGTATGCGGTTTTTATGGTTGGAGCGGGTGTACTACTGGCCGTGATCGCATTTGTGAGCTATAAGATTGGAATTTTTATTCTGGGAGCAGGCATTGGAATTGGACTTGGTATTTATGTTTTTCATCCAACTACTTCGTTGGTATTCTTTTTCTGTCTCCTTCTGGGAGTGGGACTTGGTGTGTTGGCTATGAAGCAGGCGAGGGAAGTTCTGATCATTGGGACAAGCCTTCTGGGAGGTGCGATGGCAGGCTTTTCTGCTGCAAAATTAGGCGGACTGGCGGATATTCCGTATGGTCTGGGACTGAGTGCAGGATTTGCACTTCTTGGAATGCTGATTCAGTTTGCGACAAACAGGCGCAAAGATGATGACGAGGAAGAAGAGTACGAAGAGGATGCGTATAACGATGGACAGGACAGTTCTGATTATGTGGATTTCAGGGATTATATGCCACAGAAATCAGAAAGAAAGGCGCAGAAAGAAGTCAGAAGAACATCGGCACAGAGACAAAATGTGAAGCATACTCCGGGAAGAGCGCAGAACAGTTCTCATAAAGCATCTCGGAGTGCGCAGCAGGTAGATTTCAGACTTGAAAAAAATAAAGGAAGAAAACATAAAAGGATGCGGTGGCACCTGAAATCAGAAAAAACAATTCCAGTACCGACCGAGAAAGAGCAAG
>ENA-OQET01001383-OQET01001383.1-human-gut-metagenome-genome-assembly--contig:-NODE-1383-length-10781-cov-2.459264_pt1 | contig 10781 bp, 10 predicted proteins | sample MGYA00242800_ERZ504645 | MGnify/ENA primary metagenome ERZ504645 (study PRJEB26092, sample SAMD00036308) | human gut metagenome | host: Homo sapiens | study: EMG produced TPA metagenomics assembly of... | reverse complement strand
GGCTAATAGGAAGCCTGCCGCTGTTTACCTTGGGCATTTCCAGCACAGCCCTCTATTATGCAGTGAACAAGTCCCTAATTGAGGACCGGGGAACGGTCAGCGAGGAATTTTTCCGGGCCTACCGCCGGAGCTTCCGACAGGCAACTTTGAGCTTTCTTGCTCTGGCAGTGCCGGAGAGCATTCTGCTGGCTGACTGCTTTATGACCCATTACCTCAAGGGGCAACAGGCAGCGACGGGTAATCTCTGGATTATTTTTACGGTGCTGAGTTCCTGTGGGCTGGCCTGGATGATCTACAACGCAGCCTATGCGGCAAGATTCGACGACCCGGTCAAAAAGACGGTGTTGCAGTCCGGTGCCATGGCATTGCTCCATTTTGACAAAAGTCTGCTGCTTTTGGTGGTGCTGGCTGCGTTCGGCCTGCTGACAGCATTCTGCCCGCCGCTGATCCTTCTGGCACCTGCCGGATATGCGCTGTTTGCCCGGTGGGTCCTTGAGAAAAAGGTGTTCTATCAATATCTTCCCGATATAGACGATGGCATAGACAAGGAGAATAAAGGACTGTTCCCATCAGGATTGACCTTCTCCAATTTGACCATTCTTTCTACCAAAGGCAGGGGCCTGACAGATTATCTGTCAGGCCCCTGCCAATTATTAAGAACTTGAGTGAAGAAAAACCACCAGCTAAGCTGGTGGAATAAAAACGGCTTTAGCCCTAGACAAAGAGAAACCTCTCTGTAGAATAGAGTGTGGGTTTGCCAACCACATTCTAGGAACAGAGAGGTTTCTCTTTGAAATGAAAAATAACAAAGACATAGATAGTTTAAGCCATACGACATGGAGATGTCAATACCATGTAGTGTTTGCACCGAAATATCGGAGAATGGTGATTTATGGCCACATTCTGCCAATTTCATCATTTATAAAGGAGATGGAGACTTATCCCTGCAAGTCATCATTGGTTTGTGTAAACACAAAGAAGCGGCGGCTCTGAAAATTGAGCCGCCGCTTCAAAATGGGCGCGCGGATATGTTCTGCTATACGACGGCTTTTTTCTTTTGCCGTCGTCCGGTAGATCATTCCATATTTATGAAACTTGGTGCTTGGCAAATACACGGCGAGAAATACCTGCACCAACTCCCACGATGAAGCCGATTGAGCAGTAAAATTTCCAATTTAAGCAAAACAAAGCCTGAAACTTCTTGATAACCGAGAAATTTCGGGCTTTTTGTTTGCAAGAATTTCCAGCAATTTTTTACACCATACGCCAATTTTACGCCAAACGATGCTATGATTTGTGCAGCGCAAAAAGAGTGTTGTTCCGGTTTGGCAGTAGAAACGGCTGTGTGGTAGGCGGGTGTAGACCTGCAAAGGGCTGCATCAGAAAGTGGGTTCATGGATTTTTAAACGGATAGCCAGAACCTTCCACCGCAAAAGAAGCAAATGTGAAAAACAGGGAGGCTTTCTTATGAACAAACTACTTTCCTGCCACTTCAATATGGATACCAACCGGGTGGAAGCCCGGTTCGAGGATGGCACCACCGTTGCCATTGACTGCATCGCCATCGAGGACGAATACGGCAACACCCCGGCACAGCGGGCAGAGCTGGACTGGCTGCTGTACAATAAGCCGCTGGAGTATGCTCAGCTTGTGCTGGGCGGGGAGATTGAGCATTATCTGTCACTGGGATGCGACCACGGCAGACTGGAAGATCAATGACAAAACAAACACAGCCTCGTTTTGGTGAAGAGGAACCAAAGCGGGGCTGTGTTTTAATGAAGGAGAAATGAAGGGAATATCAGGTTACAGATTCAGCTCAAACTGTTCGACTGTGACAGTCGCTTTGCCATCGGCAGCAAAGGTGATGCCGTCGGCAGACTGGGGCGTGTAGACCCATGCGGTCATGGTCTGCTCGCCATCGTTGGCGAAAACTTCGATGCTGTTTTTATCCAGCAGGATGCGGAGCTTCAGAGCACCGTTCTGGCTGCGAACCTTGCAGCTGCGGCTGTGAACGATGTCGGCACGGGAACCGGCATGGCTGCGATCCAGCGTCAGCTGGGAGGTGTAGGGAACATAGGTCAGGCTGGTGTGATGTTCTGCATCAGCGGCCAGCTTAATGGTGAAGGAGCGGTATTCGCCGGGCTGCACGGTCACAGTCAGGTCGGCTACACGACCCTTGATGCCCTCCAGCGCCATCTCGCTTTCCACCGTCACGTTTTCGTGCAGGGTGCGCTTGCCGTGGACGGCATCCAGTTCACGCACCGGGGTCTGAAGAATGCGCCCATCCTTGATGTGCAGTTCGCGCGGGCAGATGGTCTGTCCGAACCACTTGCAGCCCTGGGGCTTATCCTCAGTGTCCGACCATGTTTGCAGCCATGCGGTCATGATCCGGCGGCCATCCGGGGCAAGGGTGGTCTGGGTGGCATAGAAGTCGATGCCGCCGTCCATCAGCTGCACATTTTCCTTGGTGAAGGTGTGGGTGGCTTCGTCATAGCTGCCGATGAAAGCGATGACGTTGTGTCCGTTGTGGAACTCGCCCTTGGGCAGCATCTCCATAGGGCCGAGCATCAAGACCTGCTTGCCATCCAGCGGGAAGAAGTCCGGGCACTCCCACATTTTGCCGTACTGATTGTTGCAGCGTTCCAGCACCGTGACAAAGTGCCAGTCGAAGCCGTCCTTGCTCTGGAACAGTGCCGCTGCGCCGCTGCCGTCCTCGGCCAGGCAGACGGTGACGACAGAGTAGGTGCCGTCGGCCTCACGCCAGATCTTGGGGTCCCGGAAATCAAACTTGCTGAAACCCTCCGGCAGGTCTTTCTGGGTCAGCACCGGGTTGCAGGCAGGCTTTTCGTAGTTGAGACCGTCACCAATGGCAATGCTCTGGGTCTGGATATCCCGCATCTCCCCATTGGGCTGCTTTTCTGCCACCACGCTGGTGTACATCAGCAGCTGCTTGCCGTCATCCATCTCGGTGGCAGAGCCGGAGAAGCAGCCGGGGCCGTTGTCTGCCGGGGAATCCGGTGCAAGCGCACAGGGGCAGATACTCCCAGTGCAGCAGGTCGGTGCTGACGGCGTGACCCCAGTGCATGGGTGCCCACCGCACATCGTAGGGGTTATACTGATAGAACTGGTGATACTTCCCTTTATAATAAGAGAAACCGTTTGGGTCGTTCAGCCAGCCCACATAAGGAGTCATGTGGTAAGCAGGGCGTTCCGCCGGGGAAATGGCTGCGCCGTGCTCGGCCTCGTAGGCACGGGCTTTTTGGTAAAGTCAAATCGTTCATGGAATCCTCCAAAGGAAAGAATTCTTATGCGTAGTAAGCATCCAGATATTTCTGCATAATGCCCAGATAGTCGGACAGGCCGTAGGCTTCCAGCTTGCTCAGATAGTCGTTCCACTCTGCATCCGTAGTGCCGTTCATGATCCAGTCGGCCTTCTGCGTATTCATGTAGGTCTGCAGATCTGCCTGCAGGTTAGAGACCTGCTCGGTGTCCTCGTTGCTCATAAAGACATTGGGATAGACATAATCGTTGTTCATATCCGGGGTGTAGATATCCTTGATCCAGTCCAGACGATACTGTGCATCGTCCGGGCAGGTAACGTATACACCATAGTAATCATCCAGAACCGCCAGAGGTCCACTGACACACTGCGCTTCACGGACTTCCACGGGAGAAGCATCGCCCAGAGGAGCGTGCTTCAGCATGGGCTCGCCCTTATCGTTGGTGGACAGTTCAAAAATGTTAAAGCCTTCCGCATCGCCGTAGGTACCCCAGTTGTTCTGCGGAGACTGGAGGGGCGCGTACATCTGATCCAGCCATGCACAAACCAGTGCAGGGTTATCCGCCTTTGCGGTGACAACGCATCTGCCGCGGGCAAAGCCGCTGGTGAAAGAGCCGTTCTGCGGGGTGATATTGCGGGTATCGGCGGTCAGGGCGGGCAGCGGCTCCCAGTCGGTCAGGTTGTCAATGTTGGCAACATCCCAGCTGAAGCAGACACCATAGCGGCCAGCCTTGCCCTTGGAAACATAGGTGGACCACTCCTGCGTGAAGCACTCCGGGTCAATGAGCTTCTCGGCATACAGCTTGTGCAGCCAGTCCAGACCATCACGGTAGCCCTGCTGGGTGGCGGCACAGATGACTTTCCGGTCGTTGGTAACGGCAATATGACGGTCTTTGTCTGCATCGCCGTAGCCTTCGCCAAAGCCATTGATGAGGATGCTGGGGTCCTGATCGCCGTTGTTGACGATGCAGGACATGGGGATGATGTCGCCGTCAATGCCATACTCTGCCTTGATAGAAGCGGCGTTATCACGGAATGCCATCAGCACCTGCTCAAACTCGTCCACCGTGGTGGGCATCGACAGACCGAGGAAGTTCAGCCACTTGGTATTGATGAAGCTCATGTTGCCAACGGTCTGGATGGCGGTCTTTTCTGCGCCGAGCTGCTCGATCCAGGGCAGTGCCCAGATGTGGCCATCGCTGTCGGTGCACATGGTGCGGTACTCCGGGTACTGCTCAAAGACCTTCTGGAGATTAGGCATATTGTTGTCAATGTAGTCTTCCAGATTGAGGATGACACCCTGATCTGCGTAGCGCAGCAGATTGCTGTCGGTAAAATCAGCAGTAAAACAAATCCGTCAGGGTGTTGGGGTTGGACATATTCAGGGTGATCTTATCGCTCCACTGGTCGGACTGGATGGCGGTCCAGTCGATGTGCACATTGGTCTGCTCTTCCAGACGCTTGAAGATGGTGCGGTTGTTCGGCTCGGGTTCGCTGCCCACAGGGAAGCTGGTCATACCGGTAAAGGTGACCTTTTCAGACAGCGGAAATGTAACGGCTCCGGTCACGTCCACAGCTGCGGCAGCAGAATTGCTGCTGCCGGTGGATTTGCCGCCGCCACAGGCAGACAGAGCAGCGGCAGAGCCCGCCAGAGCGCAGACCTTGAGGAAGTTGCGGCGAGAGATCAGCTTTTTCATGGTATTTTCTCCTTTTTCATGTTTCGTTTTTTTCGTGTAACAGATGAGCGTACCTGCTTATAAAATTCTGGAATATCCTCAGCCCTTAATGGAACCAGCCATGATGCCGGCATCAAAATACTTCTGGAAGAAGGGATACATCACCAGCAGCGGCAGACTGGAAATAATAATGGTTGCATATTTGAGCAGCTCTGCCATCTTCGCACGTTCGGCAGTACTCTGGATATCTGCGATCATGCCGGATTCCGGCTGGCTCTGGATCAGGATGGAACGCAGCACCAGCTGCAGCGGCTGCTTCGATGCGCTGTTCAGGTAGATCATGGCATCAAAGTAGCTGTTCCACATTGCCACGAACTGCCACAGGGGCCAGAACTGCCACCACCGGCATACAGACGGGCAGCAAGATCTTGAAAAAGTAAGCATCTCGCTGGCTCCATCCACATCCGCAGCCTCACGCAGCTCACGCGGGATGCCTTGATAATAGGTACGGGCAATGATCATGTTCCACACGCTGAATGCTCCCGGCAGAATGACCGCCCACATGGAATCCAGCAGACCCAGATTGTTGATGAGCAGGTAGGTGGGGATCAGACCGCCGCTGAAAAACATCGTGATCACAAACAAGGTGTTGAAGATCTTTTTGCCTTTGAAGTCCGGCAGCGACATGGGATAAGCGGCAAGCATCGTCACAGCGACCGAGATGATGGTGAAGATGATCGAGTAAAGTACTGCGTTCCTGAAGCCGACCCAGATCTGCTTGTCCGAAACGACACGCTGGTAAGCATCCAGACTCCACTTGCTGAAATCAAAGGAGATTCCCTTGTTTTGCAGAGTGACCGGGTCCATAAAGGACGCGATGACGATGTAGATCATCGGAACGATGATCGCCAGCAGGAACAAGCCCAGAAGTGCGTAGCCGCAGTACAGGATGATCTTATCTTGTCTGGTGTAGAGGGCCATTTTGATTTTTTCTGTTTTGCCATGGTAAACCCCTCCTTACAAACCCTTGCCATCGTTCATTTTGGCAACGACCTTGTTCACTGCGATCAGCAGGATGACGTTGACAACGGTGTTGAACAGACCGACTGCCGTGGAAAAGCTGTAATCGCCGTCCAACAGGCCCTTTTTATAAACGTACGTTGCAATGATCTCGGCAGTGTTCAGGTTCAGGTCGGTTTGCAGGGCATAGGCTTTTTCAAAACCGATGCTCATGATGTTGCCTGCCTGCAGGATAAACTGAATCACGACCATATCCTTAATGGCGGGCCACTCCACCGTCATGATCTGCTGGATCAGGTTTGCGCCGTCGATCATCGCAGCTTCCTTCAGATCTTTGCTGGCGTTAGAAAGAGATGCGGTGTACATGATGGATGCCCAGCCGGCACCCTGCCAGATGCCGCTGATGATGTAGATGGGGCGGAACGCTTCCGGCAGCGTCATGAAGTTGATGCTGGTGTGAAGCAGGCCGTTCACCGGACCGGTGACACTCAGCAGCACCCGGACGATGCCGCACAGCACGATGACCGAGATGAAGTTGGGCATATACAGCACCAGCTGCACCTTCTGCTTGATCTTCTTGCTCTCGATACGGTTGAGCAGGAATGCCAGCAGGATGGGGATCGGGAAGCCCCACAGCAGACCGTAGACGCTCAGCTTCAGGGTGTTGATCAGATAGCGCTGGAAGTCCGGCGAGGACATGAAGCGGGTAAAGTTTTTGAAACCTACCCACTCGCTGCCCCAGATACCTTTGAAGGGATTGTACTTCTGGAACGCGATCAGCACACCGCCCATGGGCGCGTACTTGAACACCAGCGTCAGCACCACGGCAGGCAGCAGGAACAACAGGTAAAGCTGCCAATGCCGTTTGATGTAGACCCATGTGTTGTGCAGCTTGCGTTCTGCTGCCAGCACAGCCGTTTCCGACGAGGCTGTCTTTGCTTTCATGAATCATTCTCCTCCTTTTTGATTTGTTTGCCGCTTGATTCACATTTTACATTTGCACCTTTGAATTTTGCGCTTTTTACTTTGATTGTGCAAATGTAAAACTCTGTAATTCATTTATACCACGCAAGCAAGCGAATGTCAACGATAATTCATAGTATATATCAAGAAATACTGTGGATTTGTACAGATGCACAAATTCGAAAGTGCGCAAATATGCAAAATGATGATTTGCATTTTTACGTTTGACTAATTTGTGCATTTGCACTATACTGGAGTCATAAGGAACAAGATCCGTCACAGACTTTATCTATAAAAGAAAGAGCATCCGCTCCTATATTATAAAGAAAGAGGATGACTTATGGCAACCAAGGTCACCATTCAGGATATTGCAAACGAACTGCAGCTTTCCCGCAACACAGTTTCAAAGGCCATCAACAACACCGGTGTGCTGGCAGATGCCACACGGGAGAAGATCCTGCGCAAAGCCGCCGAAATGGGCTATAAGCAGTTCGCCTATCTGCCGCTGTTTCAGGAAGACGCTGCAAAAGCAGCAGAGCCTTTCATTCTGCCGAGTGACAAACGGGAGATCGCCATGCTGACGACCCAGTTTCTGAGCAGCTCTCACTTTTCCTCCACGATGCTGGATCGTTTCCAGTCGGAAATCAACCATCTGCACAGCGGCATGACCATTCATCGCATTTCTCCCATAGAGCTGAAAGAGAAAAAACTTCCATCTTCTCTCAACATCCAGCGCACAGCCGGCATCATCTGCTTTGAAGTATTCGACTATGACTACGCACAGATGCTGTGCGATCTGGATCTTCCGCTGCTGTTTGTAGACAGCCCTGTGATGAATATGCGTCCCCCTCTTAAAGCTGACCGCCTTTATATGGAAAACCGCATTGAGATCCAGAATGCGGATGACCCACATGGTCCAGCGCGGCAAAAACGCATCAGCTTTGCGGGGGATAAAAACCACTGTCAGTCCTTCTTTGAGCGTTATATGGCTTATAGGGATGCAGTGGAGCACTTTGGTCTGACAGAAGGCCTGAGCACCTGTGCGATGCCATCTGGACAGCAGAACTATCCGGTATCCCTGTACGAAACCATCCGTCGGTTCAAAACGATGCCGGATGCCTTTGTCTGCGCCAATGACTTTGTTGCCATGGATCTGGTCAAGGCATTGGATGAGCTGGGTTATTCGGTTCCCGATGATATCTGGGTCTGCGGCTTCGATGACAGTCAGGAGGCTTCCTACTTTGCCCCCCGTTTGACTTCGATCCATATCCATGGACAGATCATGGGCTACACCGCTGCCAATCTGCTTATGACCCGCATCGAAGAACCATCGCTGAACTATCGCACCGTCTATACGGAAACCAACCTGATCCTGCGCGAATCCACAGGAGATTGAGCGAAAGGAGAAACCCCCATGCGTGACCTGTTCAATACGGACAAAGCCGCTGTTTGCTGTGCTGACGAAATTGACTTACAGTGCTTACCTGAACATCTTATGGCTCGTGTGCAGCCTGCCCATCGTTACCATAGGGGCTTCTACGACCGCCTTGTTCTACGTCACGCTCAAAATGGCGGAAGATCGGGACGATGGTCTGACCCGGATGCTTTTTAAGGCGTTCCGGAAAAGTTTTAAGCCTGCCACAAAACTCTGGCTTATCCTGCTGGCAGTCGGCAGTTTCCTGGCTGCGGATGGCTTTGTGCTGCGCCGAATGTGGAGCGAAAACATTTTCTGGACGCTGCTCACTGCAGTGCTTATTGGTGCGGCAGTTCTGTACGGCATCGTTCTGCTGTATACCTTTCCTCTGCTGGCACGGTTTGAAAACACCACCTTCGGCATCCTGAAAACAGCGTTTCTCGTGGGTGTCCGGTATCTGTTTTGCACCCTGCTGATGGCGGCAATCTATGGCATCATGGGGTACGTCATAGTGTTTGTGTTCACGCCTGCATTCCTGCTGGGCATGGGCTTCTGCGCCATGCTCTGCTCCTTTCTGATGCTTCGGATCCTCTATCTGATCGGTGGAGACCCTGATGCAGTACACGAGGAATACGACCATGACCAAAACTGACCGGGATACGCTCCGCTCCCTCCATGGGCGCAAAAAGTGGGAGCACATCTGGGCATATTACAAGCTGCCCATTGCGATCGTGCTCATCGTCGTCTATATCCTCGGCTATGCAGCCTACCGCCATGTGACGAAAAAAGAGGATGTGCTTTACCTTGGTCTGGTAAATATCACTGCCGGGTCTGAGCTGACAGAACAGCTTACCACCGGCTTTGCCGAGGCGCAGGGTCTGACCAAAAAGCAACAGGTCGATCTGCTGTCCGGCTTGCTGCTCAGCGAAAGCGAACGCGCAGAGGAGCAGTATGTATATGCTTCGGAGATGAAGCTGCTGGGTGCAGTCAGTGCCCAGCGGTTAGATGTTGTTCTGATGGACGAATATGCACGGGATCGACTGTTGGCAGATGATTATTTTCTCGATCTGCGGACACTGGATGCGTCTTTCCATGCACTGCCGGGTCTGAACGCCGGTGGGACCGTGCTGGATATTTCGGACACGCCGTTTGTCAGGCAGGCAGTTTTTTCCTGGCAAGGTCTATCTTGGGGTAGTGCAGAATGCACCGCACCCGGAGCGTGCAGCCGCTTACATTCATTATCTGTTCCAGCGGTGATCGTTGGGTTTCAAATCAAGAATAAGGAGAATTATCATGGACATTGTAACGATTGGTGAAGTTTTGATCGACCTGACCCAGACCGGCAAGGATGCGCGCGGCATTCCTCAGTTTGCCGCAAACCCCGGCGGTGCCCCGGCCAATCTGGCGGTGGCAGCCGCCCGGCTGGGCGCACAGACCGCCTTTATCGGCAAGGTGGGTGCGGATGCCTTTGGCCGCTATCTGAAAGAGGTTCTGGCAGAAAACAAGGTAGACGTTTCCGGCATGGCGGTGGATGCAGACCACCCCACCACCATGGCTGTTGTTTCGGTGGATGCCGCCGGCGAGCGGGATTTCAGCTTCTACCGCAGCGCCAACGCTGACGTGATGCTGTGCAAAGAGGACATTTCGGACGAGGCTCTGAAAGCTGCCAAAATCGTCCACTTCGGCTCTGTCAGCCTGACCGCTGACCCCTCTCGCACTGCCACGCTGGACGCTGCTGCCCGTGCCAAAAAGCTGGGTGCTACTATCACCTACGACCCGAATTACCGTGCCAACCTCTGGAAGAACAAAGAGGACGCCATTGCCCAGATGAAAGCCCCCCTGCCGCTGGTGGATATTCTGAAAGTTTCCGATGAGGAGCTGCCCCTGCTCACCGGCACCACCGACTGCGAAAGTGGCACGGCACAACTGGCACAGAACGGCATCCGACTGATTTTTGTCACCTTGGGTGCAAACGGCGTATTCTACCGCTTTGGGGACAAGACCGGCCATGTGGCTGGCGTTCCCTGCAAGGTGGGCGACACCAACGGCGCAGGCGATACCTTCTTTGGGGCGGCTCTGTCCAAACTCTGCAAGGAGGAGCTGGACACCCTGACCGTGGACAAGCTGGAAGGCATTCTGGCCTTTGCCAACAAGGCGGCAAGCATTACCACCAGCCGCCACGGCGCTATCCCCGCCATGCCCACCCTTGCAGAAGTGGAGGGCTGAACCATGGCAGCAAAACAGGAATTTGAGTCCCGGTTTGCCAAGCACAAGGACGAGCTGGAATGGTTGTTCATGGAACTGTACCACAACCGGGAAGGGCTGGAAGTTCTGGAGCGTGAGATGGCACAAGCCTACAACGCCCGCAGCGCCGAGCTGAAAACACTGGATAAGGCACGCTCTGCTGACCCGGACTGGTACAAGCGGG
>ENA-OQET01001382-OQET01001382.1-human-gut-metagenome-genome-assembly--contig:-NODE-1382-length-10787-cov-1.930582_pt1 | contig 10787 bp, 9 predicted proteins | sample MGYA00242800_ERZ504645 | MGnify/ENA primary metagenome ERZ504645 (study PRJEB26092, sample SAMD00036308) | human gut metagenome | host: Homo sapiens | study: EMG produced TPA metagenomics assembly of... | reverse complement strand
GTCAATCGTGCCGCCCGTGTGGCCGAGGCCGCGCCCGCTCATCTTGGCGATCTTGACACCGCAGGCCGCCACGATGGGCGCAATGACCAGCGTCGTCTTGTCACCGACGCCGCCGGTGGAGTGCTTGTCGGCCTTGATGCCCGCGATGGCAGACAAATCGACCATGTCGCCGGAGTGTGCCATGACGTCGGTCAGCATGGCGGTCTCCTCGTCAGTCATGCCGCGCAGGTAGATGGCCATGAGAAGCGCTGACATCTGGTAGTCGGGCACATCGCCTGCCACATAGCCGTTGACGGCGAAGGACAGTTCTTCATGGTTCAGCGTACCGCCGTCGCGCTTCTTGGCGATAATATCGTACATTCGCATAGTTTTTCTCCTTGTAAAAGGCAGGCCGCCCGGCTGGGATACCGGGCGGCCTGCTGTGATTTGTGATTAACGGCTGCCCTTGTCGTAGGGAATGCCCTCGGCCTTCGGGGCCTGGGAGTTCTTGGAGGTGAAGATCAGCACGATCATCGTGACGATATACGGCAGCATCTGGTAGAAGTTGGAGATTTCCTTGACACCCTCAAACTTCGGCAGGAAGGACAGCGACGAAGAGTACGCCGCAATGACCTTGAACAGTGCGAAGAAGAGCGACGAGGCCAGAATCGGGAATGGTTTCCAGTTGCCGAAGATCATGACAGCCAGCGCAAGGAAGCCGTAGCCGCCGACATCGGAGTTGAAGCCGGAGCCGGCCGCCACCGTGTAGGCCAGACCGCCGACACCGCCGAGGAAGCCGGAGATGAGCACACCGGCGTAGCGCATCTTGTAGACATTGATGCCCACAGAATCCGCCGCCTGAGGATGCTCGCCGCAGGCGCGCAGACGCAGGCCGAAGCGGGTCTTGTACATCACAATGTAGGCTGCGATGAACAGAACGATGGCCACCGGGGTCGTCAGATAGAAATACTTGAAGATGAGGTTGTTCCAGAAGCTGGGGCCGTCTACCGGGGCAAGGCCGAAGGTATCGCGGGTAATGCGCACCCAGCTGGGGATCGAGATAGTGGTCAGGCCCTGACCCTGAATCGCCCAAGTCATAACGACGGCGAAAGCGGGCGCAAACTGGTTCAGGGCCGTGCCGCCGATGGTCTGGTCAGCCTTCAGGTTGATGGCCGCGAAGCCCAGCAACAGTGAGAAGATCATGCCCGTGACGCCCGCCACAAGGATGGCGATGAGCATGGAAATCTGCGGGTGCGCGGAACCGAAGCCGCTCTGGTCAAGCCCTTGCAGCGTGAAGCAGGCGAACAACGCGCCGATGATCATCATGCCCTCAAGCGCGATGTTGATGACGCCGGAATGCTCACTGAACATACCGCCCAGCGCCACAAGCAGCAGCGGCACCGCAAACAGAATGGTCAGACTGATAATGTTGGCAGCGATCATCATTTGGCAGCGCCCCCTTTCTCTTTGCGGCCGGAGACTGCCTTGGCGATCACGCCGCGCATCAGCAGCGCAAAGGCCGCCAGATAGATGATGACAGCGATCACGATGTCAATGGTCTCCGAGGAGTAGGCGGGCTGCATGGCCGCGCCGCCGACCTGAATATAGCTGATGAAAAGCGCCGAGAAGATCGTGCCGATGGGGTTGGAGCTGGCCAGCAGCGCCACGGGAATGCCGTTGAAGCCCATGCCGAGAATGGATTTTTCCAGCACATACTGGCCCGTACCGGCCAGATAGTAGATGCCGCCGCCGATGCCGGACAGCGCACCCGAAATGACCATAGAAAGCACGATGTTGCGCTTGGAGTTGATGCCCGCATACTGGGCGGCATCCCGGCTGAGGCCGCAGGCCTTCAGCTCATAGCCAAAGGTGGTCTTTTGCAGCACGACCCAGACGAGGACAGCAAAAACAATCGTAATGATGATAGAAATGTTGATCCAGCTCGAATTGCCGAACAGTGCGGCAAACGGCCCCTTGGGCAGGACAGCCCCGGGGTTTGCAGCGGACAGCGCCGCCGTGCGGTCCGAGTTGGACGCGCCCCAGGCAGAAGCCAGCATAGTGGGGGTGTTGGCCAGCAGCAGGTTCACAAGGTACATGCCGATCCAGTTGAACATGATGGCGGTGATGACCTCGTTGACATTGAAGTACGCCTTGAACAGGCCCGGGAAGACGCCCCAGATCGCACCGCCGACCGCGCCCGCCAGCAGGCAGACGAACCACGGCATCTGGAACTGAATGGCACACAGCAGTGCGAAGAATGCGCCCATCGTATACTGACCGGACGCGCCGATGTTGAACAGGCCGGTCTGAAGGCAAAGCCGACCGACAGGCCGCACATCATCAGGGGCGCTGCCTGATACAGCACCTTGCCCAGCTTGTCCATGCTGGAAAAGCCGGTCGTCATCATGGCTTTCATGCCGCCCACGGACGCGCCGGGGTTCAGCAACACCAGCAGCACAAAGCCCAGCACCAGACCGATGACGATGGACAAAAGGCTTGCCAGCACGCCTACTACAGCGGGGTGCTGCAAAAGCGGCTGTTTATTCTGTTTACTCATGCTTTCGCCTCCCCTTGCTTCTTCGCGCCGGCCATATACAGACCCAACTCCTCGACGGTGGTCTTGCGCGGGTCAAATTCGCCGACGATCTCGCCCTCATAAATCACAAGGATGCGGTCGGACAGGTTCATAACCTCGTCCAGTTCGAGACTGACGAGCAGCACCGCACGGCCTTTGTCGCGCTCGGCCACGATCTGTTTGTGGATATACTCGATCGCGCCGACATCCAAGCCGCGGGTGGGCTGGACCGCCACAAGCAGCTGCGGGTCCTTATCGACCTCGCGGGCGATGATAGCCTTCTGCTGGTTGCCGCCCGACATACTGCGGGCGATGGTGGCAGGGCCCTGACCACTGCGCACATCGTACTGCTTGATGAGCCGCTCGGCATAGTCGAGGACGGCCCCTTTCTTAATAAAGCCGTGGTTCTGGAACTCCGGCTGCCAATAGCGCTGCAGGACCATATTGTCAGCCAGCGTATAGTCCAGCACCAGACCGTGCTTATGGCGATCCTCGGGAATATGGCTCATGCCGGCCTTGGAGCGCTCACGGATGGGTGCATTCGTGATGTCCCTGCCCTCCAGCCTGATCGTGCCGCCGGTCGGCTTTTCGAGTCCCGTGATGCCGTAGATCAGCTCGCTCTGGCCGTTGCCGTCAATACCGGCGATGCAGACGATCTCGCCCGCGCGGACATTGAAGCTGACGCCGCGCACGGCGTTATTCTTGTGTACCTTGCTGGGCACTACGAGGTTCTCCACCTCAAGAATCGGCTTGCCCGGCTCGCTGGGCTTTTTCTCAACGGCGAACTGCACATCGCGGCCGACCATCATCTTGGACAACTCTTCCTTGGTGGTGTCCTTAATATCGACCGTACCGATATACTTGCCCTTGCGCAGGACGCTGCATCGGTCGGACACAGCCATGATCTCGTTCAGCTTATGGGTGATGAAGAGGATGCTCTTGCCCTCTGCCTTGAAGCCACGCATGATCTCCATCAGCTCATCGATCTCCTGCGGGGTCAAAACAGCCGTAGGCTCATCGAAAATCAGAATTTCATTGTCGCGGTAAAGCATTTTCAGGATCTCGACACGCTGCTGCATGCCGACCGAAATATCGCTGACAAGCGCATCGGGATCGACCTTCAGGCCGTATTTCTCACTCAGCGCCATGACCTTTTTGCGGGCCTCGTCCTTCTGCAGGAAGCCGTGCTTTGTGTCCTCGACGCCGAGGATGATGTTATCCAGCACGGTGAAGCATTCCACCAGCTTAAAGTGCTGATGCACCATGCCGATGCCCAGCGCATTGGCGTCATTCGGGTTGTTGATTTTGACCTCCTGCCCGTTTTTCTTGATAACACCCTTTTCCGGCTGGTACAGACCGAACAGCACACTCATCAAGGTGGATTTACCGGCGCCGTTTTCGCCCAACAGGGCATGGATCTCGCCCTTGCGCAGCTGCAGGGTGATATCGTCATTTGCTTTGATGCCGGGGAACTCCTTGGTGATGTGCAGCATTTCGATGACATAATTTTCTGTCAACCGTTGCACGCCCCTTTCGATGTGTACAGGCTTGTACACAATTTAGTACTCTATATTATACAGAAAATTTCATTTTTGTACAAGAGATTTTGCACAAAAAGTTGTCACATTATGGTCATTCCATCCGCTTTGCCTGTCAAATTGCGGACAGCCCTGCCCTTATACGCAAAAACCGCCCCGTGCGGCAAGGCACGGGGCGGTCAAAAGTCATACTTTTAAGCTATCAGCTCTGATAGTCAACAGTCACATTGGTGACGGCGGGATGTACATCGGCGTCAAAGCTGTCGTCAATGACCAGAGAGCCGTCCACAATGGCAGCATACATAGTGTCGTACTGCTCCTGCGTGAACTTGGTGAACTTGCTGGTGGACATCGGCAGGCCAACGCAGTTCTCGGCAGCGCCGAGCTTGGTCTCCTTGCCGGAGTAGGTCTCACTGAACTTCCAGCCGTTGTTCAGGGCATCGGTCAGGGCCTCGTTGACAGATTCGGCCAGACCCTTCATGGCGGAGGTGACAACGGTGTCGAACTGACCGGACTGGTCAACGTCAACGCCGATCATCTTGCCGCCGTTGGCCTGCGCAGCAGCATCGCAGCTCTGGCAGACAGGGCCGCCGCAGGCAAAGACAACCTCGGTACCCTCGGAGTACCAGCCATCCATCTTGTTCTTGACCTCATCGGTAGCAGCGAAGCCGCCGGAGTACCAGTACTTGATGTTGACATCCGTAGCACCGATCTCCTTGGCAGCAGCGTCAGCGCCCTGCACGAAGCCGTAGCCGTAACGGATGACAGCGGGAACAGCCATGCCGCCCAGGAAGCCCAGCTCCTTGTAGCCATCGGTAACGGCGGCGTAGCCAGCCAGATAACCGGCCTGCTCTTCCTTATAGGTGATCAGCGCGGTGTTGGAGGTAGGCGCCTTGTCGCCCAGATCAGCGGTGGAAACATCCAGCGCGAGGAACTGAACATCGGGGTACTTCTCCTGTGCCTCGGCGATGGCAGAACCGAACAGGTAGCCGGCGACAACGATGGACTTAGCACCGTCGTTGACAGCGTTGTCCATCTGCTCCAGACGAGCAGCGTCGGAGTCCTCGGTGGGGCGGTAGTAGTTGGCGTTCAGGCTGTTGGCACTGCAGAAGTCCTGCACGCCCTGCCAGGTGTACTGGTTAAAGGACTGGTCATCAATGTTGCCTACATCGGTAACGAAAGCAACATCGGTCTTGCTGCCGGAAGTGGAAGCAGCGGCCTCAGAGGTAGCCTCCGTCGTGGTGCTGGCCGTGGAGCTTGCGGGGGTAGAACCGCCGCAGGCAGCCAGAGAGAGCGCCATGCTGGCAGCCATTACAAAAGCGAGAAACTTTTTCATGGTTTTAATCTCCTTAGGTTGATTTTCAGTTGTCCGGCAGGGCGGTTCCCTGCCGTGATAAGTTCAGTATACCGCATTTGGGGCGGTTATTCAATGACAAAACGCTAAACAAATCATTACAAAAGCATAACAAAGCCGCTGTGCGGGCTGTGTCAGCGCAGGCGGGTCAGTGTGACATTGGGGGTGTCGGGCAGCGTGTCAAGGTCGGAGTAGGTATCCACCCGCAGCGCGCTGGTGCGCAGCTTTTCATACAGCTTGCGGTAGCTTTCCTGACTGAAGTTGTCCAGCCGCCACTGGCTGCCGGCCTGCAGCGCCACCTCGCCGTTGGTAAAGCCGGTCTTCTCGGTCTGGCCAGCGCTCTGGGCATCCCAGGTGCCCTGCACAAAGAAGGTGTACAGCTCGCGCTGCACCGCCGCATTGTAGCATTTAACGGCGCTGGCAAGGATACGGTCGCCCTGATCGGTGCGGTCGCAGTCTGTCGTGATTGCCTTGGCACCAGTCTGGTTGACAGCGTTGGCAACGCCTGTATAGAGGTCACCGCCGCTGACCATGATCAGCGTTGTTCCGTTATTATACCAGTCGATCATCCGCTGGGTGATGGCATCATTGACTGTATCCGTGTCGGCGAACCATGTCTGCAGGCTCACACGCTCACCCTGCTGCTCGGCAGCAGCCTCTGCGCCCTGCAAAAAGCCGGTGGCGTAGCGCACAATGCCGGGGACCTCCCGCGTACCGACAAAGCCCAGCGCGGTATACCCTTCGGTCACAGCGGCATAGCCCGCAAGATAGCCCGCCTGCTCCTCCTGAAAGAGAACGCAGTGGACCAGATTGGCCGTTTTGTAGGCGCTGTAGTCGTCATTATGGGGCTCATCGTCAAACAGCAGGTAATGCACATCCGGGTAGTTTTCCTGAATGCGGTAGAGCGCCTGACCCATGACCTCGCCGCGGCAGACCACAAGCTTTGCGCCGCTCTCGGCCGCAGCGCGCAGGGCAGCCTCGGCATCATCGGCGGTGCTGCCCGCCGCCGTCTGGCTTACGGCCGTGTAATGGTAGGTATTGGCAAAGGTCTGTACGCCCTGCCACAGCATGGCATCCTCGCCGCTGTCCGTGCCGCCGGGGCCGGTCACCAGCGCGATGGTCTGCCGCCCGGCAGCACCTGTGTCGGGTCCTCCGGCTCATAGACAAAGGTGGCGTCATCGGTCGGGGCGGTCACGACATGCACCGCCTGTGCTTCGGCGATGGCTTCTCTGCCCTTGCAGGCAGTCAGGCCCGCCAGCAGGGTCAGCGTCAGGAACAATGCTAAGAACTTCTTCATGGGTACGGGAAAATCTCCTTGGTATTCGTTTCTTTGCAGGGGCATAGTTTCCCTGCCTTTGGGGTCATTCCAGATTGGCCGGGCCAAAGCCGTAGGGCAGCAGCTCGCCGAGGGTCGTCACAATGTAATCCTCCTCGCTTTTGGCCATGATTACAGTCAGCCCGGGGCCGCCGAACTCATAGAGTGCCTGACGGCAGACGCCGCAGGGGCCGGTGACAAGGGTGTTCTTCTCCCCCGCCTTGCTGCCCACAATGGCGATAGCATCAAACTCGCGCACACCCTCGCTGACGGCCTTGAACAGCGCCGTGCGTTCGGCGCAGTTCGTAGCGGTATAGCCTGCATTCTCGATGTTGCAGCCCTTGAACACACGGCCGTCCTTGGCCCGCAGTGCCGCCCCCACATGGAAGCGGGAATACGGCGCATAGGCAAACCCCTGCCCTTCAAATGCGGCGCGGATCAGGGTCCGGATCTCAGCTTTTTCCATGCTTACTTCTCCAAAAAGGCATCCATGCCGAGCGCGACCTGCATCATGGCAGTAAAGCTGGTCTGGCGCTGCTCGGCGGTCGTGATCTCCGGCGAGACAAAGCTGTCCGAGATGGTCAGCAGGCAGGCTGCCCGCTTGCCCAGCACCTTTGCATTGTGGAAAAGGGCGAAGCTCTCCATCTCAACAGCCAGACAGCCCTTTTTCATCGCGCAGGCGCTCCCAGTAGGTCGGTCTGGCGTCGCTGGGCTGGCGGTAGAACACATCGGAGGAATGGATATTGCCCTCGATCAGGGGGACATCTGCCGCGGCAGCGCTGCGGCGCAGGGCGTTGTTCAGCTCGGCGCTGGGGGTCTGGATGTCGTCTGTGTCGCCGCTCTGGGTCACGGCATAGTTGCTCTCGGAATACGCGCCGGTCGCCAGCACGACATCAAACAGCTTGGCCTTGTCGGTATACGAGCCGGCAGAGCCGATGCGGATGATGTTCTCCACACCGTACTGACTGTACAGCTCATAGGAATAGATACCGATGGACGGCATACCCATGCCGCTGCCCATAACGCTGATGGGGCGGCCCTGATAGCTGCCGGTGTAGCCGAGCATACCGCGCACATCGGTGACGAGGCGGACATCCTCCAAAAAGGTCTCCGCGATGAACTTTGCGCGCAGCGGATCGCCGGGCATCAGAACGGTCTTGGCGAAATCGCCCTTTTCCGCGCGGTTATGAGGGGTAGACATAAAAGCACACTCCTTTATTTTGGGATATTGATAGATATAGTATACCACACTTTCCCGGTTTGTGGTAAACTTATAGAAAAGTTTTTTGTGAAAGAGGTTTTTGCCATGCAGCTGCCGCACCACTGTACCCTTTGCCCCCGGGCCTGCGGGGCCGACCGCGCCGCCGGGCAGCGGGGCTTCTGCGGGGCCGATGATACCCTGCGGGTGGCCCGCGCCGCCCTGCACCACTGGGAGGAACCCTGCCTGAGCGGCGACCCCGATGCCGCCACCGGGAGCGGCACGGTGTTTTTCAGCGGCTGCACCCTGCGGTGCTGCTACTGCCAGAACTACCCCATCAGTCAGGGTGAGGTGGGCAAGGCGATCACCGCCGAGCGGCTGGCCGATATTTTTATGCAGCTGCAAAACGGCGGCGCCAAAAATCTGAATCTGGTCACAGCGTCCCACTATCTGCCCTGGGTGACAGAGGCACTGGATGCTGCCAGAGCGGCGGGCTTTGCCCTGCCTGTTGTCTACAACACCGGCGGCTATGAAACCGTTGAGGCTGTCCGCGCACTGGCCGGGTATGTGGACATCTGGCTTACTGACTATAAGTATTGCGACAGCACGCTGGCGGCGCAGCTTTTCCTGCGCAGCATGACTACCCGCCGTGGCAGATGCCGCCCTGCGCGAGATGCTTGTGCAGACCGGCGCGCCGATCTATGATGCAGACGGCTACCTGCAGCGGGGCGTCATCGTGCGGCATCTGGCCCTGCCCGGCCATGTAGCGGACAGCCGCGCGGTGCTGCAGCGGCTGGCAGCGCTGCGGGCAGAGACCGGTGTGGAATTTATCCCGAGCCTGATGAGCCAGTTCACACCTTTTTATAAGGCGGCCGAGCACGGCTTAGGGCGGCGCATCACGACCTATGAGTACCGGCAGGTCATTGACGAGGCCGTCCGGCTGGGGCTGACCGATGGCTACATGCAGGAAAAAGAGCAGCGCCCCGGGAGGAGTACACCCCCGCCGTTTGATCTGGAAGGGGTATAGGACTCATCATGATCGTATCCGTTTGCTATCTGTTCCTGTTTCTCTTTGTCGGTCTGCTGCTGGCGCGCCGGGCCGTGCCGGACGCAGACAGCGCCGTCCTCCTTCCGCTGGGGTGCGGGCTTGGGGTATCCCTGCTGGCGGTGCTGCCCGCCCTGTTTGCCCTGCCGTTCGGCTTTACCCTGCCGGCCGCCGGGCTGGCGGGTGCCACTGCAGCGGTGCTGGGCGGGGTGCTGCTGCGGTGCGGCACACGGCTGCATGGGACCGCGAAGGATCCCGACCGCGGGGCAAGCTGGGCCTGCCTGCTGCCGGTGGCCGCCGTGACGCTGTTTCTGCTGCACACCCATGTGCTGCACATGGTAAACGGCACCCTCCACACCGGGCAGAGCTGCTACGGCGATATGCCGATGCATCTGGGGTTCATCCGCTATATTGCGCAGAGCGGTGAATTTCCGCCGCGCTATCCCCTGTTGGGCGGCGCACACCGGTTTGGCTACCCGTTCCTCTGCGAAACGGTCTCCAGTGTCTTTCTTCTGCTGGGGGCGGACCTGCGCACCGCCTATCTGCTGCCGATGCTGCCCGCCTTTCTCTCGGTCTACGGCATGTTCTGGCAGCTGGCCCGCCGCGTGACGGGCAGCGCCGCCAAAGCAAGCCTTGCGTTTTATCTGTTTTTATGGGCAGTGGGTTTGGGTTTGTGTATTTTCTCGGCTCCGCTGCGGATTTTGCGGGCATCTTCACCGGTTTTTTACACAACGCCGACCAATTTTGTTGAGAAGAACATCGTGTGGGTCAACCCCATCGCAGATCTGCTGATCCCGCAGCGCGCCACCCTCTTTGGCTGGTGCGTGCTGCTGCCCGCCCTGTATCTGCTGTGGCGGTTCTGCTATGAGGGCGAACGCCGCCTCTGGCTTTGGCTGGCCCTTCTGGTGCTGCCCCTGCCGCTTTTGCACACGCACAGCGCGCTGGCGCTGGTGCTGCTCTGTCTGGTGAGCGGCCTTTACACATTGACACAGGGCGCACACAAAGAGACGCTGCTGCCATGGCTGGGGCTGGCCGCAGTCTGCGGCGCGGCATGGCTTTTCCAGATGCTGCCGACCGTGCTGGCGCAAAGTCTGGACGGTCAGCAGATGCTGCGGCTGCACTTCAACTGGATCAACGGCCGGAATGACGGCGCCCTGAAGGACAGCTATCTCTGGTTCTACATCAAAAACATCGGCCTTGTGTATCTTCTGCTGGTGCCTGCCTTTGTACATGCCAGACCAAAGCAGCGGTGGCTGTACGGCGGCGGGCTGGCGATCCTGGCGCTGGCGGAGTTCGTCGTGTTCCAGCCGAACAATTACGACAACAACAAGCTGCTCTACCCGGCCTTTGCCTTCCTTTGCTGCGCGGCCTCCCAGTGTGCCGGGCGGCTGCTCCAGTGGGTGCGGGGCCGCCGCCTTCGGGCGGGGGCTGCCGCCGGGATGCTGGCGGTGACCTCCCTCTCCGCGGCGCTGACCATGGGCCGGGAGGCCGTGGCCAGCTATGAGCTCTTCGGCTCCGGGGCCCTTGCCCTTTCCCAATGGGTGGAGGAGAGCACGCCGCCCCAGGCGGTGTTCCTGACGGACACCCGCCACAACAACGAGGTGGCCTCCCTGGCGGGGCGCAACGTGGTGTGCGGGTCCCCTTCCTATCTCTTCTATCACGGCCTGCCCTACGACAAGAGCCAGCGGGCCGTCCAGATCATCTATGAGCATCCAGCGGACGCCCAGCCCCTGCTGGAGGGCTTTGGGGTGGACTACATCCTGGTCAGCGACTTTGAGCGGAG
>ENA-OQET01001380-OQET01001380.1-human-gut-metagenome-genome-assembly--contig:-NODE-1380-length-10814-cov-2.302143_pt1 | contig 10814 bp, 10 predicted proteins | sample MGYA00242800_ERZ504645 | MGnify/ENA primary metagenome ERZ504645 (study PRJEB26092, sample SAMD00036308) | human gut metagenome | host: Homo sapiens | study: EMG produced TPA metagenomics assembly of... | reverse complement strand
GGAATCCCTCCTGCGTCGTATACACCAGCGGACTGTAAGCATTCTCAATCGCTTTCTTCAAATCAGTGGAATCCTCCGACAAACAACTCCGGTAAATCCAGTGCAAAGCGATATCCGTACGGTTGCCCCGTCCATTTGGCGGGATCTCCTCCGTCTGTTTTTCATCCGTTCCAGTAATTTCCGTTCCAGTTCCTCCGGCAACTTCTTAGCTCCCGAACGCATCTGAATCAGCAAAATTCCCATACACTGAGGTTCAGCTATCTGATTATACCACCAGTTATGACACCAGGGATTCCGTTCATGCCAGAACTCCAGTCCGGCCTGAATCTTATCAAACAAACGGCCATCAGCATAATACGGATTCTCCGGATTTGTATAGGCAAAGACAAAATCACTCACACGCTGCAGGTGAACCAGCGGAGGCCAGTCCGTACGCTGGATACTTCCATAATCAACATCTGTAAAGGCTCCCTCCCGATAAAAAGACAAAGCCTCATCAATGGAAGGGTTCTTGCTGAAATCCTGCCTGATCTTCTGCATCAGGATCTCAAAATCACTTCCGGAGGTAACCTCCGCCGAAAGGCTCATGCTTCCCAAGAAGCAACCACAGACCAGAAGCAGTTTTCTGACTTTATTCATTATATAAACATTCAAATGACTCATTTCGACCTCTTTTTCTGACTGCAAATTACTTCTTCACCGGCATCATCTTCATACGGATATATCCCTATCTGAACTCCGCGACTGCCCACCATGCTTACAAAACCCAGCTTGTCACCATTGACGGAAGAAAAGGATCGATCAAAGCCAATTCCTTTGCTGCCGGAAAGATGGAAGAAAGTAACGACCGTGTCATCAACCAGCTGATTGTAAAGAACGTACTGCAGGAAGGTCCTTGCCAGTTGCAGATGGGTCTGACAGAGCTGAAAACCGGGAAGCGTGTGGAACACCATGCCTGCTCACACTCACAGCCGTCGTATCGAAGCTTATTTCTATTTCAACGTTCCTGAAGGCAACATGATTTGCCACCTGATGGGAGAACCGCAGGAAGAACGCTTGGTATGGCTTGCCAACGAACAGGCTATCATGTCACCGGAATGGTCTATCCACGCTGCAGCTGGAACTAGCAACTACATGTTCATCTGGGGTATGGCAGGTGAAAACCTGGACTACGGAGATATGGACAAGATTAAATACACTGAAATGAAATAACATACATACCTCCTACCTAGAGGTATCCTAATACACAAATTCCACAGACTTACACAGAACTCTTAAATTAAGAATCTGCCAAGTATGTGGAATTTGTCATTTCATTGTGGTTGTAAAAACACACCTGACCAATTAATGCAGGTTTTTTGCCAATATTTACAGGCTTTTCGCTTGTAAGAAAATTATCTTTGTGCCAAAACAAACTAATCTAATATCATATATGAGTACAACCAAAACATCAAGCGAAACAATGAGCAATTACCGATGGATTATTTGCTCCATGCTCTTTTTCGCTACAGCGGTCAATTACCTGGACCGCCAAGTACTGTCACTGACGTGGAAAGATTTTATCGCACCAGAATTCCACTGGACAGATACGCACTACGGAACTATTACTGCCATTTTCTCAATTATTTATGCGATTGCCAACCTTTTTGCCGGACGCTTTGTGGACTGGCTGGGAAGCAAGAAAGGGTATCTCTGGGCTATTGCCATCTGGTCGCTAGGTGCCTGCTTACACGCACTTTGCGGATGGGCTACCGAAATGAGTCTCGGACTTAAGGATGTCAATGAAATGATTGCAGCCTCAGGAGCCCTTACTTCTACCATTGCCATTACCAGCGTGTACTACTTCATTGCGGCACGTATTGTGCTGGCCGTAGGTGAATCGGGTAACTTCCCTGCAGCTATTAAAGTCACCGCTGAATATTTCCCTAAAAAAGACCGTGCCTTTGCGACATCTATCTTTAATGCCGGATCTACCATCGGTGCCCTCATAGCCCCAGTGAGTATTCCTCCACTTGCCAGCTATTTCAAAAGTATCGGTGTGGGTAACGGATGGGAAATGGCTTTCATCGTAATTGGCGCGCTGGGATTTATCTGGATGGGACTTTGGATGTTCATGTATAAAAAGCCCCAGGAAAATCCGCAAGTCAATGCAGCTGAGCTTGCCTACATCCAACAGGATAAAGAAAAAGAAGAAGCAGACGTTCACACGGAAGACGAGCCTAAAATCTCCCTCTGGCAATGCTTCAAGTTCCGTCAGACCTGGGCCATTATCTTTGGAAAATTCCTGACAGACGGAGTATGGTGGTTCTTCCTTTTCTGGACCCCCGCCTATATCTCCGACGTATATGGATTCTCTTCAGACAGCGCGACAGCCCAGTTGCTGATATTCGTATTGTATGCCATTACCATGCTTTCCATTTACGGAGGCAAATTACCTACTATCATTATCAACAAAACAGGAAAGAATCCATACGCAGCCCGCATGCAGGCTATGTTGATTTTTGCCGTATTCCCGTTATTCACACTCTTTGCACAGCCATTGGGTAACATTTCTTATTGGTTCCCGATTATCATCATCGGTATCGCAGGAGCTGCCCACCAATCATGGTCAGCTAATATCTATTCTGTAGGAAGTGATATGTTCCCTAAGAGTGCAGTAGCCACCATTATCGGTATTGGAGGTATGGCAGGTGGTGTAGGAGCATTCCTTATCAACATGTGCTCAGGAATCCTGTTCGACTATGCAGCAGAAAGCCAAATGGTGTTCTTTGGTTTCGAAGGAAAAGAAGCCGGTTACTTCATCATTTTCTGTATCTGTGCCGTAGCCTACCTCATAGCATGGTGTGTAATGAAAGCGCTTGTGCCTAAATACAAACTGATTAAAGTATAAATACACAAAATTCCAGCTATTTGAAGAATTATCGAGGGATATGTGGGTATCAAATCTTACATTTGCCTCGATAATTTTTATAGTTACTGGTATTTATGAGAAAACACATTTTTGTTTTTTATCTCCTGCTTATCACCCAATTGCTTCATGCGCAGAATGTCATTGATTTGACAGGAGAGTGGAATTTTCAAATTGACAAAGAAAATAAAGGGATTGACGAAAAATGGTACGCCCGTCCTCTTAACGACAAAATCAACCTGCCCGGTTCTATGCCGGAAAAACTGAAAGGAGAGCGTCCTTCATTGCAAACTCAATGGACAGGATCGCTTTACGACAGTTCTTTCTATTATAATCCCAAACTGGAAATGTTCCGACGTACAGGAAATATAAAGTTTCCGTTTTTTCCTTACCCCTGAACGACGTTATGTAGGAGCTGCCTGGTATAAACGAGAAATACACATACCTTCATCCTGGAAAGGCAAACGCGTGATGCTGTTTCTAGAACGTCCACATATTGAAACAACAGTCTGGATAAACAACCAGCGTATAGGTTCACAAAACAGCCTGAGTACTCCTCATGAATATGACATCACTACAGCCGTTCGTCCCGGAACATCAACACTTACTCTACGTATCGACAACCACGACAGTTGTGCCAAAGTAGGCCAAAACTCCCATAGCATCACAGACCACACGCAAGGAAACTGGAACGGTGTGGTAGGCCGCATGTATCTCTATGTTCTTCCTGAAATATCCTTTAAAGACATTCAGGTATTTCCGGAGCCCGACAAACAACAGGCCCGTGTACGTATGGTCATACAGGGGAGTAAGCATCCTGTAGAACTTTCCTTGAAGGCTGAAAGTTTTAATAGTGACATTCCTCATCGTGTACCGGAAATCACACAAACCTTCTCTAAAAACGATTTAAAAGATACCCTTGAGATGGTGCTGCCCATGGGAAAAGATGTACAATTATGGGACGAATTCCATCCGACACTCTATAAGTTGACAGCCACGCTTACACAAGCGAATCAAAGTGACACACGCGAAATAGAATTTGGCATGCGTACATTCACAATCCAAGGGCGCTGGTTTTATGCCTGTGCAAATGTAATCGGTACCGTTGAGAAGATATGCATATCCTGACGCTGGAAGATCGGATGTCTTGATACCACGACCTCTACCAGAAGATCTCCTCTTGGTCCGCCGTTTACACCTGGCTCACCTTTTTCCACGGATACGCACACTCTGACCATTATCAATACCTGCCGGAATGGATACGGATATCTTCTTCTTGCTGGCTACATAACCTGTACCGCCGCAATCCGGACATTTTTCCTTAATAATCTTACCAGTTCCCTGGCAATCTGGACAGGTCTGTACATTCTGTACAGTTCCAAAGAAAGACTGCTGTGTATATACAACCTGACCTTTACCGCCGCATTTCGGACAAGTCTCCGGAGATGTTCCCGGTTTGGCACCTGTTCCGTTACATTTCGGACATGGATCTTTTAATACAACGTCCAATTCTTTCTCGCATCCGAATACAGCCTCTTCAAATGTGATCCTGACACTCTTCCGGATATTCATACCTTTCATCGGTCCCTGGTTCGCACGTCCGCCTCTGCGTCCGCCGCCGAACAGATCTCCAAAGATATCTCCGAAAATATCACCAAAATCAGCACCGTTGAAATCGAATCCGCCATATCCGCCACCTGCTCCTGCACTTCCGTCAAAAGCAGCATGTCCAAACTGATCATACTGACGACGTTTTTCCGGATCGCTCAAGACTGCATATGCCTCAGAAGCTTCTTTGAACTTCTTTTCAGCTTCAGCATCACCCGGATTCATATCCGGGTGATACTTCTTGGCAACCTGTCTGTATGCTTTTTTCAAAGTTGCTTCGTCAGCATCTTTACTGACTCCAAGCACCTCATAGTAATCTCTTTTTGACTCTGCCATTTCCTATTCCTCACTTAATGTTCTTAGACTTCTTTGTAATCTCCGTCTACGACATCGTCGCCCTGGAATCCTTCTGGAGCCGGACCTGCTCCTGCTGAAGCATCTGCCTGAGGACCTGCTCCCTGAGCTCCTGCTGCTGCACCAGCCTGCTCATACATCTTTGTGAAAAGCTTCTGAGCACTTTCTGTCAGTTTTTCTTTGCCTGCTTTAATCTCAGCAACCTGCTCGTCTGTAAGAGTATCTGTATTTGCTTTTTCCAGTAACTCTTTCAGAGCTTTGCAGTCAGCTTCTACTGCTGCTTTATCTGCACCGTCAAGCTTATCGCCAACTTCCTGCAGAGCTTTCTCTGTCTGGAATACCATGGCGTCAGCTTCATTCTTAGCATCAATTCCTTCTTTACGTTTCTTATCCTGAGCTTCGAATTCAGCAGCTTCTTTTACAGCTTTGTCGATATCTTCATCAGACATGTTAGATCCTGCTGTAATTGTGATGTGCTGTTCTTTTCCGGTTCCAAGGTCTTTTGCAGATACATTTACGATACCATTTGCATCGATATCGAATGTAACTTCGATCTGTGGAATTCCACGTGGAGCCGGTGCGATTCCGTCCAGTCTGAACTGTCCGAGAGATTTGTTATCTCTTGCGAACTGTCTCTCACCCTGTACCACATTGATATCAACGGCTGTCTGGTTATCAGCAGCTGTAGAGAAGATCTGGCTCTTCTTTGTAGGGATTGTTGTATTTCTCTCGATCAGACGAGTAGCTACACCACCCATTGTCTCGATAGACAGTGACAATGGAGTTACATCCAGAAGAAGGATGTCGCCGGCGCCTGTATCTCCTGCAAGTTTACCACCCTGAACAGATGCTCCGAGTGCTACACACTCATCCGGGTTCAGAGATTTGCTTGGCTCTTTACCTGTCAGACGTTTTACTTCTTCCTGTACTGCCGGGATACGTGTAGATCCACCAACTAACAGTACCTGACCAAGTTCAGAAGCTGTGATGCCAGCGTCTGATAATGCTCTCTGTACCGGCTCAGATGTCTTCAGTACAAGATCATGTGTCAGTTCATCGAATTTTGCTCTTGTAAGGTTCATATCAAAATGTTTTGGACCTTCAGCTGTAGCTGTGATAAATGGAAGGTTGATATTTGTTGTTGTTGCAGATGAAAGTTCTTTCTTAGCTTTCTCAGCTGCTTCTTTTAATCTCTGAAGTGCCATCTTATCTGTAGATAAGTCAACACCCTCCTGTTTCTTGAATTCAGCGATCATGTAATCTGTGATCTTCTGGTCGAAGTCATCTCCACCAAGTCTGTTGTTACCGGCTGTAGATAATACTTCGATAACTCCGTCACCAATCTCGATAACTGATACATCGAATGTACCACCACCAAGGTCATATACCATGATCTTCTGTTCTTTTTCATTGTCAAGACCATATGCAAGAGCTGCTGCTGTAGGCTCGTTGATGATACGCTTTACATCAAGACCTGCAATCTTACCGGCATCCTTTGTAGCCTGACGCTGAGCATCGTTGAAGTAAGCAGGTACTGTGATAACAGCCTCTGTTACTTTCTCTCCGAGATATCCTTCTGCATCTGCTTTCAGTTTCTGAAGGATCATTGCAGAAATCTCCTGTGGAGAATATTTCTTATCTTCAATTGTTACCTTATAATCGGTTCCCATCTCTCTCTTGATAGAAGAGATTGTTCTCTCTGCGTTTGTTACTGCCTGACGTTTTGCAGGTTCTCCGACAAGACGCTCACCAGTCTTTGTAAATGCAACTACAGATGGTGTTGTTCTTGCGCCTTCTGTGTTGGCGATAACTGTCGGCTGTCCACCTTCCATTACGGCTACGCAACTGTTTGTTGTTCCTAAGTCAATACCTATAATTTTACCCATGATAAATTTCCTCCTGTATTATTCTTTATTCTGATAATTGTGAATATGCTTGTTTCTAGTTTGCTACTTTTACCATGCTGTGTCTTACGACCGAATCACGGTATGTGTAACCTTTCTGAAATTCTTCGGCAACAATATTTTCACCAAAGTTTTCATCTTCCACATGCATCACCGCATTGTGGAAATTCGGATCAAACGGCTGACCTACTGCTTCAATAGGCTTCACCTCTATTCCTTCAAGTGTGGTAACCAGGTGTTTGTATACCTTTTCCATTCCCTGAACGAACGGATCTTCTTTTTCTTCTTCCTTTACCGCATCTAATCCTCTTTCGAAGTTATCTACAACCGGAAGAATCTTTTCTATGATATCTTTCGCTCCAATTTCATACATCTGAGACTTTTCCTTTTCTGTACGCTTGCGAAAGTTATCAAACTCTGCCATCTGACGAGTGAGCTTATCTGTCAGTTCTTCTATCTTCTCGTCCTTTTTATCTTTCTTTTTACTAAATAATTTTTTGCCAGTTTTCTTTTCTGTATCCTCTTTGGCGTCTCCGCTTCCTGCTTCTTCGGAAGTTTCTTCTGTCTCTTCCGCTTCAGCTTCTTCAGATTCAGTCTCAGCTGCAGACTTTTTAGCTTCTTCCACAGCTTCTTTTACCATATCTTCCTGGCTTTTTTCCTGCTTATTCTCCAAGGGTTATTCCACCTTTCTATCATTCTTATGAAACATCTCATCCAGTTCTGTCTGGAGACGCTTCATAGATTTTAAAACATGCGCATAATCCATACGTTTCGGTCCGATAATTCCTATCGTTCCTTTCATCCCATCACCCAGTTCATACGTTGCGGTTACCACACTGCAGTCCCGCATGGTCTGTACCGGCGTCTCATCACCGATATATACCTGGATTCCGGTATTGTCTTCCTTTGCCAGGGTCTGGGTTACTAGCTCGGATAACTGCTGTTTTTCTTCAAATGCACTGATGATCTCCTGTGCACTCTGATTATCACTCAGCTCCGGATATTTAAAAATGTTCGTTGCACCGCTTGTATAAATCTGCATGTCATCATCCAGATGAATGGCATCCGCAACTGCATCCAGAACATATCCGACTACCTGACTGTGGATTCCTGCCTGCTCTTTCAATCTGGCGATCAGACCCAGGTTGATCTCTTCAATCGCCATGCCGTTGAGCGTTGTATTCAGCAGCATGTTTAACTTCAGCAGATTCTCATTACTGATCGGTTCGTCAATGTTGATGATCTTGTTCTTGATCACATTGCCGCCCAGTACAATGACTGCGATCACCTGTTCCTCATCTACCATAGACAACTGAATGAACTTAATCTTATTCGAATTGTTCATCGGAGTGGAAACCATCGTTGCATAATTTGTATTCGTTGCAAGAACCCTTGCCGCCTGCTTCAAAAGCTGATCCATCTTGTCAGCCTTATCAAGCATCTGCTCCTGCATCTCATTTAATTCCTGCTCTTTCTCCTCCATCAGCATGTCTACATAGAGCCTGCATCCTTTGTCCGAAGGAATACGTCCTGCCGACGTATGAGGCTGGATGATATATCCCATCTCTTCCAGATCAGCCATCTCATTACGAATCGTTGCTGAACTTAAATTCAGATCCGTATATTTGGAAATTGTTCTGGAACCAACCGGTTCTCCTGTCTCCAGATAATTCTGAATGACTGCATGAAGTATTTTCAATTTTCTTTCACTCAGTTCTTCATAATTTATCACCGGTACCTCCTCCTTTCGGTTTTGGGTTATTAGCACTCTTTATATCTGAGTGCTAACACCTTTCGACTATTAAGATAGCACTCCCGCATATTTTTGTCAACACTGTTTAGATATTTTTTAGAAAGAGGATACTCCGGTCAATAAATAACATCCCGGAATTACTGATTCTTCCGAATATACTGCATCCACTCTTTAATCTCCCTCTCATGCCCATTCTCACTCGGCACATAGAATTTTTCTCCGGCGATCTCGTCCGGAAGATATTGTTGTTCTACGTAATGGTGCGGATAATCATGAGCATATTTATATCCGGTTCCGTGTCCCAGTTTCTGTGCTCCTTTATAGTGAGCATCCTGCAGATGTGACGGAACAGTCGTCTTTGTCCTCTTCACACTTGCCATTGCATCAGCGATTGCGATATATGAGGCATTACTCTTTGGGGCAGTTGCCACATAAGTGACTGCCTGTGAAAGGATGATCTGTGCTTCCGGCATACCGATTCTTTCGACTGCCTGGGACGCAGATACTGCTACCGTAAGTGCCATCGGATCTGCATTTCCGACGTCTTCCGATGCACAGGTCATAATACGCCTGGCTATGAACTTGATATCTTCTCCTGCATACAGCATTTTTGCAAGATAATACACTGCCGCATCCGGATCAGAACCCCGCATACTTTTGATAAATGCAGAGATCGTATCGTAATGATTATCCCCGGTCTTATCGTATTTGACTACCCGTTTCTGAATACATTCGGACGCAACATCCAGTGTTATATGAATCTTTCCGTCTGCCCCCCGTTCTGTTGTCAGGATACCAAGCTCAACCGCATTCAATGCACTTCTGGCATCCCCGCCGGAAATATCTGCAAGAAATTCCAATGCATCTTCCTCTATCACTGCCTGATAACTTCCCATACCTTTTACCGTGTCATAGACCGCTCTCGTGATCAGCGTCTTAATATCTTCTTTTGCAAGCGGCTGCAACTCAAAAATGCTCGATCTGGAAAGCAGCGCCCCATTTACTTCAAAATACGGATTTTCCGTCGTTGCACCGATCAGGATGATCGTACCATCCTCCACAAACGGAAGCAGATAATCCTGCTGTCCTTTATTAAATCTGTGGATCTCATCTACGAACAGGATGGTCTTCTTACGGTACATTCCCTGCATCTCTTTTGCTTTGGCAATCACTTCTTCCATATCTTTTTTACCCGCAGTCGTTGCATTGATCTGGGTAAATTCCGCACTGGTCGTGTTGGCAATTACTTTGGCAAGCGTGGTCTTCCCAGTTCCCGGAGGACCATAAAAAATGACTGAGCTTAATTTGTCCGCCTTGATCGCCCTGTAAAGCAATTTGTCTTTTCCTATAATATGCTGTTGTCCCACTACTTCTTCCAATGTTGTCGGCCGCAGTCTGGATGCAAGCGGAGCTTCCTTTTCCATGTTCTGCTCACGCATGTAATCAAATAAATCCATTCTTTCATCTCCATTTAGTTGAACCACAAGAGTACAACTCTAATTCATTATCAATTCATCGACTGTTACAAATTCAACCCTTCTTTCTGCAAAATATCCACTATACGTAGTGCTGCATTCACGCTAGATTCATAACAGTCATGTAATAAATAATATCATTTTCCCCCGCCTGCGTCACTACTTTATTGATAATTTCGTCTTCCATTGTCCGTTGTCCAGTCCAGCGGATCTATGGTCCACAACACAGGCATGACATCCAGTTTCCTCTCCAGATTCTTCTGCCAGACTCCAAACGGCGGTCTCATATAAGAGACTTCCTCTCCGGTAATTCCGGTGATCACTTCATTTGTCATCAGTATTTCTTCTTGTGCCGTCTCATCCGGAACCCGTGTGATTTCCACATGATGATAGGTATGATTGCCTATCAGATGTCCTTCTTCAGCTTCCCTCTTTACCAGTTCCGGATTATTTTTTGCGTTTTCTCCGATCAGAAAAAATGTTGCTTTTACATTCCGCTCTTTCAATCCATCCAGAAGCTGCGGCGTCCATGCCGGACTTGGTCCGTCATCAAAGGTAATTGCAATCTTTGGATCCTCTTTTATCATATTTGATGCAACATACCGAATGGCTTTTTCATTCTGTTCCGTATGCATGTTATGAACTTTCACCGTTGTCTTATCTTCCACCCGCACCATCCTTGTCACAAGAAAACAGATTCCAACTATGCAAAATGAACAAAAACAAATGCTTTCTTTCTCTTCTTCCGCCATTTATAATATTGCAGCAGATTCATAATCCGATTAATTCCATGCTGTCCCACATACCACCAT
>ENA-OQET01001379-OQET01001379.1-human-gut-metagenome-genome-assembly--contig:-NODE-1379-length-10818-cov-2.491909_pt1 | contig 10818 bp, 12 predicted proteins | sample MGYA00242800_ERZ504645 | MGnify/ENA primary metagenome ERZ504645 (study PRJEB26092, sample SAMD00036308) | human gut metagenome | host: Homo sapiens | study: EMG produced TPA metagenomics assembly of... | reverse complement strand
AAGTGGTCAAGCTGGATGTCCAGTAGTCGACAACTGGTCTATCTGGATGATATCTACCTGTTGTCAGGACGGTGGGCGTTGTGTTTGACCGGAAAGGGGCAAAATGAATTATATTCTTTTTTGGTGGGTCCGGTTTTATCGGCACCCATCTCATTCATTTGCTGCTGAGGGAATGCGTCAGACCAGGCGACGTGATCTACGACCTGGATCTTGTGATGCCCGGGGAAGAGGGCGTGGTGCCGGCATTGTGGAAAGAACGATGGGGTGCAGTATATCCGGCTGGATGTGCGCAAGTCCATCGATTTTGAGTTCGTTCCGACTCCGGAGGACGTGATCTTTGATCTGGCAGCGGTCCACCGCACCCCCGGCCACCCGGAAGAAGCCTATTTTGAAACAAATATCCGGGGCGCGGAAAATGTGACCGCATTTGCGGAAAAATACGGCATCCGGAAGATCCTGTTCACCAGCTCCATTGCACCCTATGGCGCGTCTGAGGACCTTAAGACGGAGGAGACTCTGCCAACTCCCAACACGCCGTATGGAATCAGCAAGCTGGTGGCAGAAAAGATCCACCAGATCTGGCAGGCCCGTGATCCGGCCCGGGAGCTGACCATCGTGCGGCCGGGCATCGTTTATGGCAAAGGGGAGCACGGCAACATGACCCGCCTGTACAGGGGGCAGAAGAAGGGCTACTTTTTCTATGCCGGCCGGAAGGACACCATCAAGGCGTGCATCTATGTCAAGGAGCTGGTGCGCTTCTTCAAGTACCGGATGCTGGATCATTCTTTCCCCGGAGCAGAGATCTATAACTGTACTTACGAGCCGGCTTATACCATTGAAGAGATCTGCAATGCGATGCAGAAGGCGACCGGCCTGCACCGCCATGTGCCGCTGGTGCCCGCCGGACTGCTGCTGTTTGCGGCGGGCATTCTGGGACCCATCGGGGGCAAAAAGGTGGGCATCCATCCCGCCCGTGTCCGGAAGCTGATGGTATCCACCAATGTCTGCGGCAGAAAGCTGGCCGCCACCGATTACAAGTTCCACTATACGCTGGAGGAGAGCTTCCGGGACTGGTTCGAGGATTGTGACCGCAAGGAGCTGGTATGACCATGGAGCAGAACGCACAGCCCATCCGTGTGGCTCAGATGATGACGGATATGAACTACGGCGGTGTGGAGATGGTGGTGATGAACTACTACCGCCACATAGACCGTTCCAGAGTTCAGTTTGATTTTTTCGCGCTGGAAGGCTCGACTCTGCCCCAGCGGGAAGAGATCGAACGGCTGGGCGGCCGGGTGTATGTGGTGCCAAAATATACCCACCTGCCGCAGTATGAACGGGAGATCGGGCGGCTGTTCCGTCAGAACGGATACCAGATCGTTCACTCCCACATGAACACCCTGAGCGTGCTTTCCCTCTGGGGGGCAAAGCGTGCAGGGGTGCCCAACCGGATCGCACACAATCATTCTACGGTGGGCAGGGGAGAAGGGGCAAAAAATGTGATGAAGTACCTGCTCCGTCCCTTTGCCGCAGTGTATCCCACCCGGCTCTGTGCCTGCTCCAGAACGGCAGGCAGCTGGCTTTATGGTGAAAAGCCCTTCCGGGTGTTCAACAATGCCATTGAGCTTGACCGCTTTACTTATGATGCCTCCAAACGGAAAGCCGTCCGGCAGGAGCTTGGCCTGGGGGATGAACTGGTGCTGGGCCATGTCGGACGGTTCTGCTATGCCAAGAATCACGAATTTCTGCTGGATGTAATGGCAGAGGTCTGCAAACAACGGCCGGATGCCGTTTTACTGCTGATCGGAGAAGGGGAAAGCGAAGCCGCTGCCCGTCGGAAAGCGGAGGCGCTGGGGCTGCAAAGGAATGTCCGCTTTCTGGGCCGCCAAAGCGATCCCGCAAAGTTCTATCAGGCCATGGATGCCTTTGTTCTGCCCTCGCGGTATGAGGGTCTTGGGATCGTGCTGATCGAAGCACAAGCGGCGGCATTGCCGGTCATCTGTTCCACAGAGGTGCCGCAGGAGGCTCAGGTCCTGCCCGAGATGCAGTACCTGAGCTTGCAGGAAAGCCCGGCAGTCTGGGCGGATGCGGCGATCCGGGCTGCAGAAAATGCCCGGCGGCGGGATACCTCTGTCGAGATGCGGGCAGGCGGCTTTGATATCGTCACCGAAGCGAAGAAGCTGGAAGAGTTTTACTTCGACCTGCTGAAATGAGGAGATAAGATGGACCCTTTGGTAAGCATCATCGTTCCTGTTTATAATGTAAAGCCATATCTGAACCGCTGTGTGGACAGTCTATTGGGGCAGAGCTATCAGAACATGGAGCTGCTGCTGGTGGACGACGGCTCCACCGATGGCAGCGAGACCCTCTGCGATGAATATGCTGCACAGGATGCCCGGGTGCGGGTGCTCCACAAGAAAAATGGCGGTCTGTCCGATGCCCGCAACGCTGGTGTGGACGCAGCAAAGGGGGAATATCTCTCTTTGTAGACGGCGATGACTGGGTGTCACCTTATTACATCGAGAACCTGTACCGGGCACTGGAGCAGGCGGGAGCGGATTTTTCAGCCAGCTGTTTTGAAGAGGTGTTCGAGGACCAGCCGGTGCAGTCCGTGCCCACAGAGCGTCTGGAAGCATTCGAGATCCTGAGCCGGGAGGAATGCCTGCGCCGCATTCTGTATCAGGAGGGCATGGAGGTGACCACCCCCACCAAGCTCTATAAGCGTGCACTGTTTGAGGGCGTGCGCTACCCGGTGGGCAAGCTCTATGAGGATATCCCGGTCGCCTACGAGGTGACAAAGCGTGCCCATAAGGCGGCACATATCGCAAACCGGGATTACTACTATTTCCAGCGGGGCGGCAGTATCCAGAATATGGCCTTCAACCCCAGAAAGCTGGATAGTGTGCGGCACTGCCATGCACTGATGGAAAATGTGAAGCGTGATTTCCCCCAGTTGAGCCGTGCGGCGGAGTGCCGCTATCTGAGCAATGTCTGCAATATCCTGTTCCAGATCCAGGACAGGCAGCATGAAAAAATAGAGAAGGCCCTCTGGCAGGAAGTGAAAAAATACCGCCGGAACGTTCTGCTGGATCCGCAGGCCCGCAAAAAGGCCCGGCTGGCGGCGGCACTTTCCTACAGCGGCTATGCCATGACCCGACGGGTCTATGAAAAAAACGCAGTGGCGTGGAAAAAAGTAAGGTGGAGGGATCCGGTTGGAGGAAAGAAAACCGCTTGTATCGGTCATTGTGCCGGTCTATAATGTTTATCCGTATCTGCGGGACTGTGTGCAGAGCGTGCAGGCGCAGAGTTACCAGAACTGGGAGCTGCTTTTGGTAGATGACGGCTCCACTGATGGCAGCGGGGAACTTTGTGATGAACTGGCTGTGGAGGATGGCCGCATCCGGGTGTTCCATAAGCCCAATGGGGGGCAGTCTGATGCCCGGAATGTTGGGCTGCAACAGACGCAGGGAAAATATTTTTACCTGCTGGACAGCGATGACCTGATCCGCTCCACAGCGTTTGACCAATTTGTGGAGCGCTGTGAGGCAGATGGTGCTGATGCAGCCCTGACCCCGCTGGAGATGTTCTCGACAGAGCAGCCGGAGGGGCGGACGGAAAATCCGCACCAGATCCCAGAGTTGCTGAACCGGGAAGAGACCATGCGCCGGATGCTGCTGCATCAGGGCATCGGGCATGGGGCAGGCGGCGTTTTCTTCCGGCGGGAGGTTTGGGGAGATTTGCAGTTCCCCGTTGGCATCCTGTACGAGGACTATGCGGTGATGTATCGGGCCATTGCCCGCTGTGCAAAAGTGGAAGTGTTTCCGGAACCGATGTACGATTACCGCATCCATACCGGTTCGACCATGAAGAGCGGCATTGCCGAGAAGAATCTGGTCATTCTGGATGTGGGCGAAGACGTGACCCGCTTTATTGCGGAAACGGTCCCTGTGCTGAAAGCAGAAGCGGAATACCTGCAGCTGGTTACATACCTGAAGACACTGAAAGGCATTCTGGATGGCGATTTTGCCAGCTATCCGGAGGCTCAGGCACGGATCTGCCGCTTTGTGCAGGAACACCGGGCGCTTGCCCGGCGGCCCTGGGCCAAAAGAGCAGACCGGATCAAGGTGGAAACACTTCTGATCAGCAAGCGGCTGTTCTATGCCGTTTATGAGCTGGGAGAATGGAAAAATAAACACACAGTCGAAAAATAAAATGGAGAAGTTATGCTGATTTATCTGGGGACCTTTGCGGTTTCTGTGGGCATTGCCGCCTATGGCGAGCACCTGCGGACGAAGAAAAACAACGAGAAGGGCTTTTATCTCTGCCTGGCGCTGGCGGTGCTGGTGATGGCGGTATTGGCAGGCTTGCGGGACCCGTCCGTTGGCACGGACAGCGTGGTGTATGAGGAATGGGTGGCGGATGCAAAGCTGCAGGACGGTCTGCTGGCCTGCATCCGGCAGCGGCACAAAACAGAGCCGCTGTTTATGACACTGGTCTATCTGGCGGCCCATGTTTTTGGTGATGTCCATTGGCTCTACTTTATGGTGGACCTGCTGGCCTGCGGCCTGTTTATGATCGGGCTGGTGCAGTATAAGGAGTATGTCTCTGTGCCCTATGGCTGGCTGGCTTACCTCTGCCTGTATTATGGCGATACTTATAATGCCGAGCGGCAGTCTGTGGCGCTGGGCGTGGCATTTCTGGCGTTCAGCTTTGCGTGGAAGAAAAAGTATCACTGGGCTGTCCTATTGCTGGCGGTCTCCTGCCTGTTCCACAATGCCACCTTTATCTCGTTTGGTGCGCTGCTGATCTATATCCTGCTTCAGCATTTCGACAACTGGTGGGTCAAGGGTGGCCTGGCGGTATTTTCGGTCTACCTTGCCTTCTTCAGCAAGGCTGTGGTCAGGCTGGCCCTGAATGTGGACTTCATTGATCGACTTTACGGATATTATTATGATGCCAATGCGGGCGGCTTCACGCTGAATCCTATCATTGTGCGTCTGCCCTTCCTGATCCTGCCCATTGTGCTGTATCGCTGGTATGCCAGAGAGGAAGGGGCGGGCCATCGCCGCTTTACCCGCTCGGATGCTGATTTCTGGATCGTGATGATCCTGATCGAGATGGCAACGGCCCAGCTGCGCAACATCAATGTGCCGCTCTACCGCATCTGCCTGTATTTTGCGTTCTTCCGTTATCTCGCCATTGGCCGTGTGGTCAAGTGCGTGGAGGATGAGCGTCTGCGCAGGCTGCTGAAGGCTGCCATGTGGGGAATGCTGGTCATCATCTGGATCTATCAGGCGTATATTCAGGGCAACAATGCCATTTGTCCGTACACCTCGGAGATCCTCCACATCGGCAGAGAAACATTCTTCTGAGGGAACAGAACATGGAGACAGAGCTGATCAGTGTCATTGTCCCGGTCTACAATGTGGAGCGATATCTTCGCCGCTGCGTGGACAGCATCCTGCACCAGACCTATCGGAATCTTGAGGTCCTGCTGGTGGACGATGGTTCCACTGATGCCAGCGGAGCCATCTGCGGATGAGTATGCCGCACAGGAAGAACGTGTAACGGCAGTCCACCAGAAAAACGGGGGACTCTCTGCAGCACGCAACACAGGGCTCGAACGGGCACAGGGAACGTATCTCTGCTTTGTGGACAGTGATGACTTTCTGGACAGCCGGATGCTGGAAACGCTTTGCCGTGACCTGCAGGAACAGAATGCGGATGTTGCTGTGGTGGGCTTCCGGTTGTTTGAACGGGAGGAAGAGCTCGCCCCGGCTGAATTCACCGTACCGGTGCAGTGTATGACAGGCCGGGAAGCCATCCGCAACACTCTTGTCTCGGATGAGCTGGGGGATTTTGCCTGGAACAAGCTCTACAAGCGGGAGCTGTTCCGGGATGTCCGCTATCCGCTGGGCCGGATGATGGAGGATCAGGGCACGACATACCGTATTTTTCAGCAGTGCAGCAAGGTCGTATACCGTCCGGTGCCGCTGTATTATTACTATCAGCGCCCGGACAGCATCCTTCACCGCAGAAACATGAAGTTCTACGAGGATAAGCTGGATATGGGCTATCAGAAATATCGGGCCATCCGGGAAGCATACCCGGGAATGCCGGAGAATGATGCCGCCATGCTGAGCGTGGTGGAGCACTGCTATCCGTATCTGATGCAGGACACGGAGCGCCGCGCAAAGATGGAGGCCTTTCTGCAGGAGTGCGACCCGGCGGCGGCAAAGCTGCTCTGCACCAGCAGCCAGCGGAAGTATCAGCTGCTCAGATGCAGCCGGAGGCTGTATGCAAAGCTTTTCCTGCTGAAAAACGGCCCGGCGGCAAAATAAGGGAGGAGAATTTGTGCTGAACGATACCGTCAGTATCATTGTGCCGATCTATAACAAAGAAAAGTATCTGGAAAAATGTCTGGACAGCATCCTTGGTCAGACCTATCGGGATCTGGAAATCATTCTGGTGGATGATGGGTCAACAGACAACTCCCTTGCCATCTGCCAGCGCTACGCGGAAAAAGATCCGCGGATCAAGATATACCATAAGTCAAACGGTGGTGTTTCTTCTGCGCGAAACTTAGGATTGGAAAAAAGTACAGGCACGCTGATTTCTTTTGCTGACCCGGATGATTCACTCCATGCCGAGTGCATAGAGCGGCTCAAAAGAGTGCTGGATGAGACCGGTGCGGAGATTGCTTATTGCTATGGTCTGGATCTTCTGGGCACGACCGGGCGAACGCAGACGAAGAGCGATGAGACGGAGAAAATCAGTGTTATGCCGGTCAGACGATATGACTGGAACAGCCGGAAGGCACATACAGTGTGCTGGGGAGCAGTTTACCGCCGCGCGGTTACGCAAGACGTTGCATTTGATACTGACTTAAAAATTGGTGAGGATACGCTGTTTCTTGCGAAATGTATCCGAAAGGCAGAAAAAATTGCCTGCATCGACAGGGCACTTTACTATTACTATGTCAACGATGACTCGGTGACGAGCGGGCATTACTCGGCAGGAAAACTGACAGAGCTGAAGGCATGGCAGCGTATCTGCGAAGTGTTTGCAGATGAACCGTTCGTGTATCGGTCTGCACGGGCCGGATATGCGCTGCGGTGCAGAGAATTTGTGGTAAAATACTGCAAGGATGATGTTTTTATGGAGCAAGCGTGTGCCGAAGCAGAACGGGAGTTTAAGAGAAATGCCGGCCCCCTTCTGGCAGGCTGGCTTCGTGCAGGGCAGTATCGGTATTTTATAAAAACGTTGTATTCGTATCTGCTCTGGAACAGCTGGCTGAAAAAGAAACAGGCCAGAAAAACTTACGAAGTGGAGATCTGAATGAAAAAAATCCCTCAGTCTGAATGCAGCAATGAGCGCGTTCAAGACACTGATGAATATTATCTTCCCGCTCATCACATTCCCCTACGCTTCCAATGTTCTTCAGGTGGAAAACCTGGGCAAAGTGAACTTTGCAAGCTCCGTCTGCGGGTATTTTCTGCTGTTTGCAGGCCTTGGCATCTCCTCCTATGCGGTGCGTGAGGGCTCCCGCTATGTAAATGACCGGGAAAAACTGTCGGCTTTTGCATCGGAGATGTTCTCCATCAATATGATCTCCACGGCCCTGACCTATGCGGCATTGGCGGTGACGATGCTTTTCTGGACAAAGCTCCATGCCTATACTGACCTGATGCTGGTGCTGAGTTTACAAATCTTCTTTACGACCATCGGCACCGAATGGGTGTTCACGATCTTTGAGGAGTATAGCCTATATCACCATCCGGGGTCTGCTGTTTCAGGTGCTGTCCAATTTTCATGCTGCTTTGCCTTCGTCAAGACCCGGGAGACTACTGCATCTATGCGTGCATCACTGTGTTTGCGGCGGTAGGTGCCAATGTGCTCAACCTTTTTCCGGGCCCGGCGGTACTGCACCATCCGGCTGACAAGAAGGATCGACTGGAAAAAGCACCTCAAACCCATCCTCATCATCTTTGCATCCACGCTGGCAACGACCCTTTATGTCAGCTCGGATACCACGATTCTGGGCATTCTGGGAACAGATTACAATGTGGGCATTTACTCGGTGGCGGGTAAGATCTACGGCATTGTAAAGAACCTGCTTTCGGCAGTGCTGGTGGTGTCTATCCCGCGGCTGTCCCATTATGCGGGCGTGGGGGACAAGGCAAACTTCAACAAGCTGTTCAACAATATCTTCAATGCGCTCATTGTGGTGGTGGCTCCGGCTGTGGTGGGACTGTTTGCCCTCAGCCGGGAAGTCGTCCTCTTTATTTCCGGGGAAAGCTATCTGGATGCGGTGATGCCCCTGCAGATCCTGAGCCTTGCCCTGATCGTCTGCCTGTTTGGCTGGCTGTACAATTCCTGCGCGCTTCTGCCCTGCGGAAGAGAAAAGGAACTGTTCTGGATCACGCTGGTCAGCGGTCTGCTGAACGTGGGGCTGAACATCCTGCTCATCCCGCGGTTCCGGGAGAATGCGGCGGCCTTTACCACCCTGCTGGCAGAGCTGTGCTCCATGATGCTCTGTATCCGCTGCTCCAGGGGTCTGGTCACGGTCTCAGCTGACCGGCGCACCGTTGGCTCGGTGCTCTGCGGCTGTGCGGGCATCGTTCTTGTCTGTACCGGGGTCAAGGCACTGGCTCTGCCCAATCTCATCTGCATTCTGGCGGCAGTGCTGGGCTCAGTGGCTGCATACGCGGTCATCCTGCTGGGCATGAAAAATCCGCTGGTGCTGGAATATCTGGAAAAAGCGAAGCAGAAGTTCCGGAAAATATCCTGAATGGACAGGACCCGCTGCGGGGGCGAACACTCCCTGCGGCGGGTCCTTTTTGGAAAAAACGGCGTTTTTTGGTGTGTTCCGGCAAAATCACCACATTTCTTTGCTTCTGCAACAAATGTTTGTTAATAAATTATCCATCCCCCGTCCTTGCAATACACACGCTTTTTGTTTATAATAAGGGTGTACGGGGAAGTTCGCAGTGCGCGGCCCCCGATGAAGAGCAAAATTCGATTCCGAACGAAAAGAATTTGAGAGGAGTTTGTTACCATGGGTTTAGGTAAGAAAACGATCGACGATCAGAATTACTGCGGCAAGAAGGTCCTTGTCCGCTGCGATTTCAATGTCCCGATGAAGGACGGCGTGATCACCAACGAGAACCGCATCAATGCGGCTCTGCCCACCATCCAGAAGCTGGTCAACGATGGTGCTAAGGTCATCCTGTGCAGCCACCTGGGCAAACCCAAGAACGGCCCCGAGGCAAAGTTCAGCCTGGCACCCGTTGCTGTGGCTCTGAGCGCAAAGCTGGGCAAGACCGTTGTGTTCGCTGATGACGACAACGTTGTGGGCGAGAACGCAAAGGCTGCTGTTGCCGCAATGAACAACGGCGATGTCGTTCTGCTGCAGAACACCCGTTTCCGCAAGGAAGAGACCAAGAACATGCCTGAGTTCAGCCAGGAGCTGGCTTCTCTGGCAGATGCATACGTTGACGATGCATTCGGCAGCTGCCACCGTGCACACTGCTCCACCGCAGGTGTCACCGACTACATCAAGGATACCGCTGTCGGCTACCTGATGGAGAAGGAGATCAAGTACCTGGGCAACGCAGTCAACGATCCCGTCCGTCCCTTCACCGCCATCCTGGGCGGCGCTAAGGTCGCCGATAAGCTGAACGTCATCTCCAATCTGCTGGAGAAGGTCGATACCCTGATCATCGGCGGCGGCATGGCCTACACCTTCCTGAAGGCACAGGGCTATGAGATCGGCAAGAGCCTGTGCGACGATACCAAGCTGGATTACTGCAAGGAGATGATGGCCAAGGCACAGGAGAAGGGCGTCAAGCTGCTGCTGCCTGTGGACGCAGCCTGCATCAAGGACTTCCCCGATCCCATCGATGCTCCCGTGGATGTCACTGTGGTGCCTGTCACTGCCATCCCTGCTGACATGGAGGGTTGCGACATCGGCCCCGAGACCATGAAGCTGTTTGCCGATGCTGTCAAGGCATCCAAGACCGTGGTGTGGAACGGCCCCATGGGCGTGTTCGAGAACCCCACCCTGGCAGCTGGTACTCTGGCTGTTGCCAAGGCTATGGCTGAGAGCGATGCTACCACCGTGATCGGCGGCGGCGACAGCGCAGCAGCTGTGCAGCAGATGGGCCTGGGCGACAAGATGACCCACATCTCCACCGGCGGCGGCGCTTCTCTGGAGTATCTGGAGGGCAAGGAGCTGCCCGGTATCGCTGTGATCCAGAACGCATAAGCATCTGAACCAGCATCACTGAGGTGCGGCGGCATATACGCCGCCGCACTTTTTATTTTGGGTAATAAGATCTCTCAGGTTTGCCGACGCTCGCCAGCTCCCATCCGGGAGGCAGGAGATGTTGTTTATCCTGCCTCTCCTGCCGGGAGAGGCGGCACCGAAGGCAGCGGAGAGATATTTTGATAAGGAGATCGTAAGAATGGATAAGGCAAAGCGTAAGGCAATCATTGCAGGCAACTGGAAGATGAACAAGACCGCCACTGAGGCAGCCAAGCTGGTGGATGAGCTGATCCCGCCGTCAAGGATGCTTCCTGTGAGGTCGTTATCTGCACCCCCTACACCGATCTGGTCACGCTGTGGAAAAGACCAAGGGCACCAACATCCATGTGGGCGCTGAGAATGTCCACTTTGAGAAGTCCGGTGCGTTCACCGGCGAGATCAGCGCCGATATGCTGGTGGATTTGGGCGTGGAGTACGTCATCGTCGGCCACTCCGAGCGCCGCCAGTACTTTGCAGAGCCGACCAGACCGTGAACAAGCGCGCTCTGGCTG
>ENA-OQET01001377-OQET01001377.1-human-gut-metagenome-genome-assembly--contig:-NODE-1377-length-10839-cov-2.410101_pt1 | contig 10839 bp, 13 predicted proteins | sample MGYA00242800_ERZ504645 | MGnify/ENA primary metagenome ERZ504645 (study PRJEB26092, sample SAMD00036308) | human gut metagenome | host: Homo sapiens | study: EMG produced TPA metagenomics assembly of... | reverse complement strand
GCAGTTATGATATTTTTGATCCTGGATTGCCTGCGGTGTCTGTGCTGGAACCTGGAAAACTGATTCTGGAAGTGAAGTTTACAGAAATGCTTCCCCAGCTTTTACGCGATGTTCTGCCACCATCAGCAGCGGAATTTACAGCAGTTTCCAAATATGTACTCTGTTATGAGAAAACCAGGTATATGAATGGATTCGAGTACTGGTATGAGACATAAAAAGAAAACGTATAACTGTGAACTATGTTCACAAAAAATATCTCGCAAAAATACTGCCTTCTGAATAATTACAAAAAAAGCACAAAGAGATAAGTGGAGGAATTTTTATGAGTGTAAAGGACATGATCAAAAAATCAGTTCTGGAATCCGGAGCGTTTACCAATTATGATGTTCCGGGGATTCTCACAGCTCTTGCGGCGGCTCTGCTGTTAGGGGCGCTGATCTATCTGGTATACCGGAAGTTTTACGCAGGAGTTGTTTTTTCAAGAACATTTGCTGTTACTCTGGTGGGAATGACAGTGCTTACCTGTATGGTAACCTTGGCTATCAGTACCAATGTGGTAATTTCACTTGGTATGGTAGGAGCGTTGTCCATTGTCCGTTTTCGTACAGCAATTAAGGATCCTATGGATCTTTTGTATTTGTTTTGGGCAATCACCACAGGAATTACGGCTGGAGCGGGAATGTATGTCCTGGCGCTTTTGGCGGCTGCGATTATGATCCTGATGATCGTATTGTTTTATTACAAACAGCAGAGAGGAAAAATCTATATTGCAGTGATCCACTATACAGGAGACCAGGCAGGGGATGAGGTAATCCGCTGCTTTGGAAAAAGAAAGTATTTTGTCAAATCCAAGACCATGCGCAAAGAAAAAACAGAGATGGCAGTGGAATTGTACTGCCGACAAAATGATATGGATTTTATGGAAAAAATCCGCAGCATTGAAGATGTAGAAGATGTCACTCTGATTCAGTATAATGGGGAATATCACGGATGAAAAAGATTCTGGCAGCAATGTTGCTGATTCTGATAGTCATTCTGGCAGCTGGCGCAGGTTATCAATGGTGGTCTTCCGGAAATGGAAACAAAAAGCAGTTTCAGAAATCCCAGGAGATTTTTGGAAATCCGCTTATGGGATATGCACCAAGTGCCTGGTATGAGAATGTGTCAGAGGATATTTCGCTTTTGTATATGGACATTACCTGGGCAGAATTAGAGCCGGAAGAAGGGGTGTATGCCTGGGATTCCATAGAAGAGGAAAACCAGATAAACAGGTGGAAAAAAGAAGGAAAGCATCTGATCCTTCGTTTTGTCTGTGACATTCCAGGTGATGAGAAACATATGGATATCCCCCGGTGGCTGTATGAGAAGACGGGGGAAGACGGAACCTGGTATGACGGTGAATATGGAAAAGGATATTCACCGGATTACAACAATAAGGTTTTTATAGAAGAGCATGAGAAGGCAATCAAAGCCCTTGGAAAGCATTTTGGAAAAGACGGGCTGATCAGTTATATTGAGCTGGGAAGTCTTGGACATTGGGGAGAGTGGCATGTAAATTACAGCGATGGGATTACGAGAATCCCTGAGGAAGCTGTAAGAAACCAGTATATTATGCCCTGGCTGGAAGCTTTTCCCGGCGTAAACATGCTTATGAGAAGACCTTTTCATATTGCAGAAGCTTATGGAATGGGGCTTTATAATGATATGACCGGGCATAAAGAGTCCACAGAAGAATGGCTGACCTGGATTCAGGAAGGTGGAGATTATGGACAGGCAGAGGAGAAAGATGCGCTTGGCAGTATGCCAGACTTCTGGAAGACAGCTCCATCGGGCGGTGAATTTACCAGCTCTGTTTCCATGGAACAGATGCTGGTGACAGATCTGGAACAGACTGTAGAATTGGTCCGGAAGTCTCACACTACATTTTTAGGTCCGAAATATGCAGACAGTCAGTATAAAGATGGCTATGACAAAGTGCTTTTGAATATGGGGTACCGCCTGTGGATCTCAGAAGCTGCCTGGAAAAGGGAGGGGCAGGAAGATTGCCTGTGCCTGACCTGGAATAATGACGGCGTTGCTCCGTTTTACAAAAAATGGCCGGTATATCTGTATCTGGAGGATCCCTCTGGAAATACAGTGGAGAAGACTGAAATCAATATGCTTCTTTCTTCTGTTTTACCAGATACACAGCTTATTACTCGGACTGTATTTGAAACCCGGGATATTCCGGCACTTTTGAAGGAGGGATATGCTCTGTCTGTGGGAATTGAAGATCCCATGACAGAAAAGCCTGGCGTAAGGCTGGCAATGGAATGTGCTTATCAGAATGGCAGAAATATACTATGGCAGAAGGAAAAATAGAGTGGCTTTCGGTCCCTTTGCTTTCGGAAGAACCGGTAATAAAAAGTTGGAAGAGGTAGAGAAATGTCAGAAAAAATAGTGAAATACGAGTATGAATATGGCCTGTGTAAACGGATGCACTACCGTGGATTATGGTGCGTGCGTTATGAAGGTGTGCCAGGGCATTTTGAGAAAGCGGGTATGGCCTGTTCCTGTGCAGTGGATGGCTGTGATAAGGATTGTGCAGTTATGGAAAGTGCGGATGCCGTTATTGATCCGGAGTGGGAGTGGCATATGCTGGACAATCCGCCTGGAAGATAGAAAAAAATTACGGCAGAGACAGGAAGAACTGCATATTATACCATAAGGCATGAAAACCGGAGTTGATAGTATGAGTCTGGCGGAATCCTTAAATTGGGAGCAAGAAGAGCAGTGCACATCCGTTTTTTCCAACGGTCTGTTACCAACCGGAAAAAATCAGGAAAATTTAAAATTGTCAGAGAAAAGAAATTATTAAAGAAAATCGCAGATATTCTTGCAGAGGAAAAATGGATTACCTCAGCTGAATTGTTGGTTTTTGAAGGAAAAAATAGAAAAATACGGTGGCACTTTATGACCAGGGCGGTGATCTACTGCCGGTGCAGTACAGAAGAGGAGTGCCAGAAGGATGCGCTTATAAGACAGGCGGCGGAGGCAAGAGAATGCGTCCGCCGCCTGAACTGGTCCTTAGAGGATGAATATATAGAAAGCAGGTCCGGCACCAGCACCCGGGGACGGGAACAGTACCAGCGGCTTTTTTCTGACCTTCTTAGAGATAAATTTGAGATTGTGGTGATAAAATCCCAGGACAGACTGATGCGAAACACAAAGGACTGGTATGTTTTTGTGGACCGTCTCGTGACTTGTGGCAAACGGCTGTATCTCTATCTGGAAAACCGTTTTTACAGTGCCGATGACAGTCTGATCACTGGAATCAAGGCAATTCTGGCAGAGGAATACAGCCGGGAATTAAGCCGTAAGATCAATAACGCCCACCGGAATCGGCAAAAGACTGGAAGTGCCCTGATGCTTACTTCCAATACCTATGGATATCGGAAGCTGCCAGATAAAAGCCTGGCGATCATAGAGGAAGAGGCGCAGGTGAAAAGAAAAATGTATGAGCTTTGTGCAGGAGGTCTTGGCAGCAGATGTATCGCCCGGATCCTGCGGGAGGATGGTGTGCAGAAACGAAATGGAAGCTTTTTTTACCGATTCTGATATTCGCCGCATGATCCGAAATCCTGTCAATAAAGGCACTGTGGTCATGAACCGGAAGCATTATGATTTTGATACCAGGCAGGTGATAAAAAATCCACAGGAACAGTTTTATATTTATGAAAACCGGATTCCGGCAATTGTGTCAAAAGAACTGTGGAAGGCTGCCAATGAAGAAATCGACAAAAGAAAGAAACCTGTCGGAAATCAGGAGAGAACGGCCAGGTGCTTTGGAGTAAATCCGGGAAAGCATGTGTTTAGCGGAAAATTGGTCTGTGGTTTGTGCGGGGCTCCTTTTTACCGGACAACAAGAAAGAGAAAAAACTATAAAATCCATGAATGGAAATGCAAAATTTATCTGGAACAGGGGAGAAAAAAGGAGGAAAAGACAGGTGGGTGTGCCAATGTCCATCTGGAAGAGGAAAAGTTGTTTCTTCTTCTGGAAAGGTTCGGAGGAAAAGAAATCCTGCCAGATCAGGAAAGAAAGATTACGGATATTTTCAGGCAGCTTTTGAAGGAAAGTCTGGAAGAAAACCAAAAGAAGGATTTGGAAAAGTACGAACAGCTGGAACAAAAGATTAAATACCAGCAACAGCTTTTGCTGGACAAATATCTGGAAGGCCTGGTGGAAGAATCTCTTTACCAGATCAAGGAAAGGGAACTGCAAAATAAATTAAAGAACAACACCGGCAGCAGAACGTGCAGGCAGAAGAACAGGGATTTTCTGGCAGAGGAACAGGAAGAAGTGGAAAAAAGGCTTCGGGAGACAGAGCAGTTTTTAAAAGAACATCATGTGATTCTAAAGGCCCACGTATTATGTGAGTTAAAAATGGTGGAGAAAATCCTGATTTATCCGGATCATCTGAAAGTGGTAAAGAAACAGGGAAAATGCATTATTGCGGCAGAGACCTTTGATATGCTATACTGAAAAAATCGTAACTGCCCGTCATATCTGCAGTTACAGACATTACTTAGAGCCTGTTTGAAAAATCATTCCCGCAATCTGCACGCCCTGCTTTGCGGTATATTTTGTCCGAACAGGCAGAAAGGAACAGTATTATGAACATCAGAAAATCTACACTTCAGGATCTGCCACAGATACTGAACTTATATAAAATTGCCCGGGAATTTATGAAAAACAACGGTAATCCAAACCAGTGGGAGGACCGCTACCCGGAAGTTTCAACGGTAGAAAATGATATAAAAACAGGAATTTCCTATGTATGCGTGGAAAATGGGGGAAATTGTGGGAACATTTGTATTTTTTACAGGAGAGGATTCTACTTACCGTGTGATCGAAAATGGTGAATGGCACAGCGACAGGGAGCCCTACGGCGTGATTCACAGAGTCGCTTCCAATGGAGTAACAAAGGGTGTGACCAGGGCTGCTTTTTCTTATGGATTGGAGAGAAGCGGATATGTGCGCATTGATAGCCCATGAGGACAACAAGCCCATGCAGGGCGCTTTGAAGAAATTTGGTTTCAGGGAATGCGGTGTGATCCATCTGGGAAAGAGGAGCGGAGAGGATTGCCTTTGACTGTCGGAAAGAGTGGCTTTGAAAAATAAAATTAAATTTCTTTTTTGAAGAAATACGGGGACTGCACTTTCGTTATAGAAAATTGGAAAGAGAAGAGGACAGCATTTTGTGGAAACTGTCAGAATGCGTACTCACTGGAATGTCTGACTGCCATATATGATCAGGTAGCCAAGCCCCTGTCTTGCACGATAAATTCGCCTATGATCACCCCTACCAGGCAAAGACCGATATTTACTTTCATATTTGCAAGAATAAGGGGCACGGAGGAGGGTAAAACAATTTTTAAAAGTTCTTCATTTTTTTACCGCCTCCAAGTGTGCGGATCAGCTTCAATTTTTCCTGGCTGATCTCCCCGAAGCCTGTATACAGGTTCAGAATCGATCCAAAAATTGCCACAGACATACCTGCAACAATGATGGTCCGCTGACGGGCACCCAGCCATACAATGAGAAGGGGGGCCAGGGCAGACTTAGGAAGGCTGTTCAGCACTACCAGATAAGGCTCCAGTACTTTTGCAAGTCTGGGGCATCCCCACAGCAGAATGGAAATGCCAAGACCCAGGACTACTACGAAGAGGAAACTAAGAAGAGTTTCTTTCAGGGTGGCGCCAATGTGGATGAACAGCGAGTGGTTTTGGGCCATCTCCATAAAGGTTTTGAAGATCATGGAGGGGCTACTGAAGATGAAAGAGTCGATCCAGCCAGCCCTTGCCAGGATTTCCCATTGTGCCAGAAAAATAAGAAAGACCAGAAGCCTTGCGCTTACAACAAGGCGACGGTCCCTTTTCTGACGGGCAAGATATGCTTTTTGAGTGGGGGAAGGTTCATGCATTCTGATTCAACTCCTTCCAGATCAGATTAAAGTAGGATTTGAAAGCCGGGGCATTTCTCGAAGAAAGGGGCGTGCGGTCTTTCATATCCAGATCAATGGGAACAATCTTTATTACAGTGGCAGGACGCTTTGAAAGAATCAGTACCCGGTCTGCCATGCTGATGGCTTCGGAAATATCATGAGTGACAAGAATAGCCGGCTTTCGTTGTTTTTTCAGGATTTTTCCAATGTCATCACTTACGTTCAGCCGTGTCTGGTAATCAAGTGCGGAGAATGGTTCGTCGAGAAGCAGAAGATCCGGTTTTAATGCAAGGGTGCGGATCAGTGCCGCCCGCTGTCGCATGCCGCCGGAAAGCTGGCTTGGACGACTGTCACGGAATTTGTCCAGCTCATAAAGCTTTAATAGTTCATCTACATAGGAAAGATTGTCTTTTGTGAGTTCGCCTTGTATTTCCAGTCCAAGGAGAACATTGCGGTAGATGCTGCGCCATTCCAGAAGGTGGTCTTTTTGAAGCATATAGCCAATACGGGCGCTGTCCTTGTTCAGTGGCTTTCCATTCATAAGAATGGTTCCGCTTTCCGCATGTAAAAGCCCGCAGATCAGATTCAGCAAAGTGGACTTTCCACAACCGGAAGGACCTACGACAGCCAGGAACTCTTCTGGCATAAGATGAAAAGATATATGAGAAAGGGCAGCCGTTTCCCCGGATAAGCTATGGTAAGAAAGGCACACATCCTTTACTTCCAGAAGCGGATTCATAATCAAACCTCCATTTTCGTATAATTTATGATATGCTTTTGGGGCGGGGTGTGTTATAATGAAGTGATTTACCTGTGTGTAGATTGTAGTGAAGCGGAGTTCGCGGTTTCTGTACCGACAATTTTTTTAGAAAGAAAATAATATTATGAGTAAAAAGCAAACGGTTTTCAACCTGTTATTTCTGGTGATCGTTTTCGGTCTTACCATGTACTTGGTTTTTCGCGGCAAGGACATCGGAGATATTATCAGTACTGCCAGGGATGCTGATGGAAGATATCTGCTTCTGAGTCTTGTGTGCGTGGTATTTTTTATTCTTGGCGAATCGGTTATCATTTTTTTATATGATGAAAACACTTGGAGCCAGTGTGAAAATGACTCATTGTGCACTGTACTCCTTTGTAGGACTTTTTTTTTCAGCTGTATTACTCCGTCTGCATCAGGCGGACAGCCCATGCAGATTTTTTACATGAAAAAAGATAAACTGCCTATTCCGGTAACCACTCTGGTCCTGATGATCGTTACCATCACCTACAAGGCAGTTCTGGTAGTGATCGGTGTTCTGATCTGTTTTCTGGGCGGTGATTTCCTGAGAGGCTATCTTGGGGACTATATGTGGGTGTTTTATCTTGGCGTGGGTCTGAATGTGTTTTGCGTTACCTTTATGATGATACTGGTATTTGCTCCCGGCCTTGCGAAATGGATCATGGTAAAAGGTCTGAAGATCATTGAGCATGTCCGGATTCTGAAGCCCAAAAAGGCAAGGCTTGAGAAGCTGGAGGCTTCCATGGACCAGTATCACGCAACGGCAGCCTTCTGGGCCAGCCATAAGCGGTCATACTGAATGTATTTATCATTACATTTGTGCAGAGGTGTATTCTGTTCACGGTCACTTACTGGGTGTACCGCGCTTTGGGACTCCATGAGTATGGAATCCTAACCGTTACTATTTTACAGGCGGTGATTTCCGTATCTGTGGATATGCTTCCTCTTCCGGGAGGCATGGGAATCAGCGAGACTTTATATATGGTGATGTTTGTGCCCGTATTTGGACCGCCTTTTGCTGCCATCTATGCTGCTCAGCCGTGGAATTTCCTATTACGGACAGATGCTGATCAGTGCACTTATGACTTGTGTGGCACATCTTACCATTGGAAGAAAAAACGAAGAGATACAAAGGATGTAATTAACTGCAATGAAGGAAGAACGTTTGAAAAAGGAGAAACAGGATATGCTTGGATTTTATGATTATACGGTGGTGCTTACATACATCAGTCTCGCTGTTTCCGTATTTGGCATGACAAGAGCACTGGAGGGAGACTTCAAAGTTGCAATTTTGTGTCTGGCACTGTCCGGACTTTGTGATATGTTTGACGGGAAAATCGCCCGTACAAAGAAGAACCGTACAGAGGATGAGAAGAAATTTGGAATTCAGATCGATTCCCTGTGTGATGTGGTATGTTTTGGTGTGTTTCCGGCAATGATCTGTTATTGTCTGGGAATGAACCATATCCCAGGAGTGATCATTCTCTGCCTGTATTGTGTAGCTTCTGTAATCCGTCTGGGTTACTTTAACGTAATGGAAGAGAAGAGACAGAACGAGACCTCCGAGCTTCGTCACTATTACCAAGGTCTGCCAATCACTTCGATGGCGATCATCCTTCCGTTCCTTTATCTGCTGAGAAGAGGATGCGGGAAGAATTTCCTTCTGGTGATCCATGTGGCAGTGTTAGTAGTCGGAGTGCTGTTTATCAGTGATTTTAAGGTGAAAAAACCTCAGAATCCAATGGTGATCCTTCTGGTTGCCCTTGTGGCACTGGCGCTTTCCATGATGTTTCATCTGTTATAAAACGGATATTCACCATATATGAAAGTCAGTTGTCTGGCGCCTTTTGCGCTCCTGCAGCTGCCGGCTGCATTCGTAATCCGGGCTGTCGCCAGACGATATCCATGAATTCGCTCATGCAGGCATGGCTCATTTGTGGATGCCATCGGGAATTTTATAGCAAATGCAGGGGAGGTATTATGAAATATATAGACAGAAAAGGCAACATCACAATAGAGGAGAACGGACAGGACAAATTTTTGCGCCATCTGTATAATGACTGGGGCGGACGTCTTTGCCTGAAGATCATAATACAGCCTTTTGTTACCAGACTGGGCGGCTGGTTTTTGAATACCGGGCTTTCTGCGAGGATGATTTCTGGATTTGTGGAGCGCAATCACATTGATCTTTCCAGCTGCACCAGACAGGAGTTTGCTTCCTATAACGACTTTTTTACCCGCAGGCTTAAAGCGGGGCAGCGGCCTGTGGCAGCGGATGACAGCGTACTGGTCAGTCCTTGTGACGGAAAGGTTACAGTAAGCCGTATTGGCAGTGATTCCAGATTTTATATAAAAGATACTCTGTATACCCTGGAACGCCTGCTGAAGAATAAAAAGCTGGCAGAGCGGTATCTTGGCGGTTATGCAGTGATCCTCAGGCTGACAGTCGATGATTATCACCATTACTGCTATGTGGCAGACGGAGAGAAATCTCCGGATGTAAAGATCCCCGGTGTTTTTCATACGGTAAATCCTGCTGCTAATGACGTATGCCAGATTTATCATGAGAATACCAGAGAGTATTGCCTGTTAAAAACAGAGCAGTTTGGAACCATTGCTATGATGGAAGTCGGAGCTATGATGGTGGGGAAAATTACCAATCTGAAACCTGGTGCCTGTGAAGTGAAAAAGGGTGAAGAAAAAGGTTATTTTGAATTCGGAGGTTCTACCATTGTCCTGCTTCTTCAGCATGGAAAGGTAAGGCTGGATTCTGATTTGATAGAGAATTCTGAAAATGGATATGAAACGATTGTAAGAATGGGTGAGAGAATTGGCAAATGTAAATTACCAAAAAGAGCTTGAAAAATTAATCGAACAGCATGAGAGAGAAGGAAAGGTTCCCAGACTTTTTCTTCATGCATGCTGTGCGCCCTGCAGCAGTTATGTCCTGGAATATCTTTCCAGGTTTTTTTCTGTTACAGTATTTTTTTATAATCCCAATATTTCTCCCAAGGAGGAATATGAGAAGCGGGTGGCAGAAATCCGCAGGCTGATCAGCGAGATGGAGTTTCTTCATCCAGTCGATCTGGTGGAAGGCGCGTATAGACCAGAGGATTTTTATGCCATGGCAAAAGGGCTGGAGGATGTACCGGAGGGAGGAGAACGGTGTTTCAAATGTTATCGGCTTCGAATGGAGGCAGCAGCAAAGCTGGCTCAGGAGGGCGGATATGATTATTTTACCACCACACTTTCCATCAGTCCTTTAAAAAATGCAGGAAAGATCAATGAGATAGGCCAGGAACTTGCACAAATCTATAAAGTGGAGCATCTTCCGTCTGATTTCAAGAAAAAGAACGGATATAAGCGGTCTATAGAACTTTCCCATGAATATGGGCTGTATCGGCAGAATTATTGCGGGTGTGTGTTTTCTAAGCGGGAGAGCATGGAGCGGGAAAAGCAGAAACAACAGAGCTGCATGGACTGTCAGTGAAACCATCTGATATTTTGCAAACAATAGTGCAGAGTCATGCACTTGCATGAATTTTGTGCATTGCAAAACGGTTTGATGCAGTAATGTATAGCGAAAATCATAATGAAAGACTCTTTGCAATTAGCAGAAAGTGTGATAAACTAGCACTTGATTGTAGTAAAGTTAGAAAGAATTTGTAAGGTTCCTATAATACTTCAAAGTGTATTTCTGTAAAATTCTTAAGCATCTTGCTTTGGAATAAAAATATTGAAAAATTCGTGGAACTTTGCAGGAAATGAGGGAAAATATTATGGCACAGCTTTGGGGCGGACGCTTCACTAAGGAAACCGATAAACTGGTTATAATTTTAATGCATCCATTTCATTGACCAGAATTTATGAACAGGACATCCGTGGCAGCAAGGCACATGTAAAGATGCTTGCAAAACAGGGGATTCTGACAGAGAAAGAGAGAGATCAGATATAGAAGGACTGGAGGGAATCCTGGCAGATGTGAAAGCAGGCAGACTTGCAATCACATCAGAATATGAGGATATCCACAGTTTGTAGAGGCAAACCTGATCGACCGTATTGGTGATCCAGGGT